>Ga0189285_100073_pt1 | contig 54218 bp, 50 predicted proteins | sample GEYOminimetaG_FD_130315 | JGI IMG/M metagenome (GOLD analysis project Ga0189285, IMG submission 130315) | Marine microbial communities from the Costa Rica Dome - GEYO mini metaG | ecosystem: Environmental > Aquatic > Marine > Oceanic > Photic zone | place: Costa Rica: the Eastern Pacific... | reverse complement strand
TTGGGAAATATTACGCCCAGCGAATTCGCCATGAAAATGGCTCTTGAGAAAAAAGCCGTATGACGGCAAAAACCAACCGACGAATTCTCCCAATGGCTGGAGGAGAGTTGGGTCTCAGGTCACGCACCGCATAATTTGAACTTATGTAACCCCGTGTAGGATATTTATCTGCACGGGGTATATTTGTAGGCAAAACGATGAAAGTTCATATTCTTGAATTGGATAACAATCAAACCAGTATCAACCGTCTTACTGCCGCTATTGGTTTTGAAGAACTTTCTTATTCGATCCAATGGTTTACTCCGTGTGATTTTGAGCGCATCCAGCTGCAGTTCGGTGACATTGTCGTCGGAGGAATAAATTTCGCTCAAAAGGCAATGGATAGGCTTGGAATAGATGTGCCGACCCTAGATACCGTACCAACTTCTCTATTGCCTTTTGCACGCCGAAAAATCCAAGCATCTACTATGGGTGAAGTGCGTGCGTTGGTTTCTAACGGAACCTCAATTTTTGCCAAACCTTTCGCAGACCAAACAAAACGGTTCGACGGCACATTATTTCAAAGCGTAAGAGACCTAATCCCCACATCCACCATATCTGATGACGAGGTTGTACTGGTAGCTGAGCCGATCGAGTTCATCAGCGAATACAGAGTCTTTGTTCAAGATAAGAACATTGTCGGAGTTCGACATTATAAAGGTGATCCACTTGTGTTTCCGGAACCTGAAACTATCCATAAATCAATAGATACATTTTCCAACCCGCCCAAGTCATATGCCCTAGACATTGGAGTGACATCTTCCAAAAATACTGCGGTAGTGGAAATAAACGATGCATATGCAAGCGCTTGCTACGGGTTGCCCGCCATTCGGTATGCACGTTTTATTCTGGCGCGATGGCAAGAACTTTATGCGAAAGGCCGCTAGGGGTTTTCCGCTGGATCCATATGTACGATTTTTGACGATCCAATACGTCTCAATACCACTTCTGCAGCGGCACCGCTCTGGCTAGCCCCATCAGGTAGCCGCATGATGTCATCCAGCTTTTCAAAGGCCCGCGTTTGCCGGTCACGGTCTGGGGAATCTGCCAACAATGGCAAGACCTTCTGACACAAGGCGTCCGGATTGGCATTATCGTCCAAAAACTCTGGAATGATGTTTTCTTCCAGAATGATATTGGGCAGAACCATGGAGTTGACGCCGCTGAATTTCAGCAGATTGTTTAGCTCCTTGACCCGCCGATAAAACCAATCAAGCTTGTAGGCAACGACCATCGGCACGCCTGACAGCGCCAGTTCCAAAGAAACCGTTCCTGAGGCCGCAAGGGCGGCGTGGGCCCGCCGAAATGCGCCCTGTTTAGCCTCCTGCCCGACCACAATGGTTGGCTGAACAGGCCAGACCGCTACTTCAGATCGAATGCGCGATTCAAGGTGCGATACAGCAGGAAGAAGAATTTCCAGATCTGGATACTCGGCGGCAATTTTCTCGACTGTCTGGCCGAAGGTTTCCAGCAGACGGCCGACCTCCGATGATCGGCTTCCGGGGAGAACGAGCAGAACTCTTTTATCGTTCCCCAGCGGTGTCCGCTCACCTTCGCTTGGGCGCAATTTGGTGACGTTCTCACTTAACGGGTGCCCAACATAGTGGGTTGGTGGCCCCCCCAGCCTTTTGTGCACATCAGGCTCAAACGGAAGAATTGCCAAAAGATCATCGACATAAACACTCATGCGCTTGGCCCGGCCCGAACGCCATGCCCACACGGAGGGAGACACGTAGCCAACTATAGGAATGTTGGATGCCTTTTTACGAACCCGTTTGGCGATATTGTGCGTGAAGTCGGGGCTATCGATGATCACCAAAACATCGGGCTGCGCCTGGACGATCGCATCTACTGTTTGATGCACGCGCTTAATGATAAGCGGCAATCTCGCCAACACTGCGGTTAGGCCCATAACCGCAACATCACTAATTGGGAAGAGGCTTTTATGGCCGAGGGCCGCCATGCGCTCACCACCAGTCCCAATATAGTCTGGCGTTTGGGAAAGCTGGCTGTTCAGGGCGCTTATCAATTCTGCGCCGAGCGCATCACCAGACTCCTCACCGGCCACAATGGCAACAGTCAGCTTTCGGGTTTTCTCGATCATAGGTGATTGCTCATATGTCGCTGGACAAATCAAACCCATATATGAACAAGCCCAGCTCATTTGCCTTGTTCAGTGTCAATTCTCTTTCAGAAACAAGTGCATTCCCGGCGTGCACAGCTACACCGGCCAATCCCGCTTTGTGAGCCAGTTCAACTGTGCGCGGCCCGATGGCCGGCAAATCAACCCGCAAATCCTGTGTCGGTTTCGCGCTCTTTACCAAGACTCCTGCCGGTGTCCTGCCTTTTACGCGACCAGTGTCACGCAGCTGTTGGCACCGCTCAAGCATGGCGTCGGTCCCTTCAGCCCCCTCAAGCGCGATCACTCGGCCTCCGATCGCAACAGCAGCCTGACCGATATCGAGTTCGCCAAGTTTCTGCGTGGCGGTCAAAGCCAATTGCAGGTCCCGAAGATTTCTGTCGCTTGGTTGGTGGCGTCCCATGGTACCAGCCTCTGCGAGGAGTTCTGATGCGACGTCTTTAATACCCACCACGCTGTAGCCTTCCGTCTCGAACAACCCAATGACCTTCTTCAAGAGACTGTCGTCTCCGCCAATCAATGCCTTGAGAATTTTCGGCAAACGGCGGAGAGTTCCGAAATCCCCGAGAAAAGACCGTAAATCCGGGCGTTGTGAAATGCCACCAATGAGCAAAATTTCATCGCATCCCGAGCGTTCTAGGAACCTATAGAGACGACCAATCTCTCCCCAGCCCAACTCAACAGCTGCAGCCTGACGGGTCGTCTCGGACGCTTCGCCCTTGATAGCAACAATGCGATGGTCCCGGCCACGAGATTGCAATACGGATACAACCTGCTCAGGAAGGGCGCCGTTGCCCGCAATTACGGCTATGCGCCCTACCCCAAAACGATCGGGTTGAAGGCCCACCATCTATTCACCGATTGGCGGCGTGCAGAACCGGCGATTTTCCTTTTCGAGGATGAAGTCGATAATCACCTTCACCATTGGCTGGTCATCTGAATGCGCTGCAATAGCTTCTGCTCGGCTGCGAAGGGTTCCTCCGTCGCTCTCGAAAAGCTCTTTATAGGCTGAACGCAAAGCATGGATCTGATCGCGCGGAATACCGCGACGTTTTAAACCAACCAGATTCAATCCGCCGAGGCTTGCCCTGTTCCCCGTCACCATCCCAAATGGGATCAGATCATTTTCAAGGCCAGCGAGCCCGCCTATGAATGCACCAGTCCCAATCCGGGTAAATTGGATTACTGCCGAACCACCACCAAAGATGACACCGTCTGCAACTTCAACGTGGCCTGCGATCATAACGTTGTTGGACAGAACGATCCCGTTGCCCAGATGGCTGTCATGGCCAACGTGGGAGTTTGCCAGAAACGCACAGTTGTTTCCAATTGTGGTTGAACCGCCGCCACCTTCTGTCCCTGCATTGACGGTTACACCTTCGCGGAAGGTGCATTTCTCACCAATGCGCACAATGGCTTTTTCGCCCTTGTACTTGAGATCCTGAGCTTGATGGCCGATCGAGGCAAAAGGGAAAACCACACACCCATCACCAAGATGCGTATCCCCGGCAACTACGGCATGGGATTTCAATTCGACGCCAGCACCAAGACGCACATTTTCGCCCACATGCGCGTAGGGGCCAATCTTGACGCCCTCGCCCACAAAAGCGCCGTCTTCAATAATTGCTGTTGAATGGATATCCGACATGCTGCCTCACGCGTCCACAAGCATTGCGCTGATTTCTGCCTCGGCAACCTTGGCGCCTTCAACCTTCGCTACGGCTTCGAATTTCCAGATATTCGCGCGCTGCTTGATCTTGTTCACGTGGAAATGGACCTGATCGCCCGGCCCGACAGGCTTGCGGAATTTGGCTTTGTCAATCGTCATGAAATAGACAAGCTGCGGAGGCGCATCTACACCACGTGAATTTACACAAAGCGCGCCAGCGGTTTGGGCCATCGCCTCGATAAGGAGAACACCCGGCATAACCGGTTGTCCGGGAAAGTGACCGTTAAAATGCGGCTCGTTGATCGTGACATTTTTAATGCCGATCCCGCTCTGGTCCCCATCCATCTCAATGATCTTGTCAATCAGCAGAAACGGGTACCGGTGTGGCAACAGTTTCATGATCTTGAGAATGTCAGCGCTTTCCAGCGTCTTTTCGTTGGTCGTATCCATAGTCTGCCCCTTGGCGATCAACCGCCAGTCTTCTACTCACATTTCCTTAAGCACCAGAGCCACGTTCTGCAAGCTTTCGAAGAGCTGCAACTTCACGGAACCACTGTTTAACAGGCTTTGCTGGCGTACCACCATATCGCCCACCAGCTGGAAGGTCTTCATTGACCGAGCTAATCGCAGCAACTTGCGCACCCGCGCCAATGCGAACGTGACCACGGACACCTGATTGACCGCCGATTGCGACAAAGTCTTCAAGTGTACAGCTGCCAGACAGCCCTACCTGAGACACCAACACGCAATGACGCCCGATAACCACGTTGTGCCCAATCTGCACCTGATTATCGATCTTCGTGCCTTCGCCGATGACCGTATCGCGGTTTGCGCCTCTGTCGATTGTGGTGTTTGCACCCACTTCAACATCGTCTTGTATGATGACACGGCCGACCTGCGGTACCTTTAAATGCCCCGCCAGTCCCATTGCGTATCCGAAGCCATCCTGACCCACGCATACACCTGGATGGAGGAACACACGATCCCCAAGCAAACTATGTTGGACTGTTGCATTCGGCCCGATGACACAGCCGCGCCCAATCTGGACGCCCGCACCAACAACGGTATTGGCCCTGATCACTGTTCCGGCCCCAACCGAGACATTCGCCCCGATTACTGCACCGGCCTCTACAACGACGCCATCTTCCAGTTTGGCGCTCGTGTCCACCGATGCGCGCGGCGAAACATCGGTTGAGCCAGAAATATCCACCGGTGACATTGCTAAGGGGTAGAGCTTCGCGAGAACTTGAGCCCAAGACCGATAAGGATCTTTGCAGACTAGCACAGCTACATTATCCGGAACCTTGCTGACATGCTTTTTTGCAACGAGACAAGCTGCCGCAGTGGTCTGCGATAGCTGATCCAAATAGACCACATTATCAAAGAAGACCAACGTCCCCTCTCCGGCATCCTCCACCGGAGCAACGCCCAAGATCTCGATGTTTTCGTCGCCACGCTCCAGATCTGCATCCGCCCAAGATACGATGTCCTTGAGAAGAACGGATTGTGGGGGCTCGAAAAAGACCGGATCGCTCATGTGTGTTCCCAAATTAGTGATTGGTCGGCGCAAAAACACAAAAACGGCCGCCGACACCCGGCAGCCGTTTTGCACCAATTTCCGCAAAATTAGAAGCGTGTACCGCCACTCAAACGGAATACTTGTGTTTCGTCATTGTCATTTTTCATGACAGGCCAAGCGAAATCGACCCTAAGTGGGCCAAACGGTGATTGCCAACGGATACCAGCGCCCACGGAAGCACGAATATCGAAATCGTTGGAGTTCACCTTGTTCCCGCCGTTTTCAACGATCTCAACCAGATCTCCGTCCGCGTCCCAAAGAGTACCTGCATCAGCAAATACTGCACCAGAGAGACCAAACTCTTCCGGGATAACCGGGAATGGGAAAGTCGTTTCCAGGGAGCCAGCAATATACATGCGGCCACCCAGTGCATCACCGGTTTTACTGTCCCGTGGACCGATGCCCTGATTTTCAAAGCCGCGGATAATATTGCCGCCAACCATGAATTGCTCAGACACCCGCAAGCGGTCATCACCAATGCCGTAGATATGGCCGCCTTCGATCTTTGCAGACCCGACAATACCCCAATCTGGAAGCAGTTCGGTATAGGCGCGCGCTTCAGCGGTTGACTTGATGTAGGTGGAGTCGCCACCAATCCCTGCAAACTCCTGTCCGAATGCAGCATAGAAGCCATCAGTCGGGTTCAGGTTGCGGTTCAAAGTGTTGTAGATAAACCGATATCCAGCCAGCGAGGTGATGTACTCACCCAGCGAGTCACAAACAGCCAAGGAGAGATCAGCTGTATTACAGTTGGTCACGCCCGTTGAAGTGTTATTCGGATCGGTATTCTTTTCTTGGAAGATCTTATAGAAAAGACGAAGGCGAAGCTCTTCTTCACGCAGCGGGAGCGTAAAGCCAAAACCACCGCCTGTTGTTTCCTGGTCGAACGAACGATAATCGTTGGAATCTCGGACCCTACGATAGGCATCGACATCAAATGCAATCCGGCGCCCCATAAAGAAAGGCTCTGCGAAGGCAAATTCGTATGTTTGCGAGCTTTCGCCGCGACCAACACCGAGCTTCACGTACTGCCCACGACCAAGGAAGTTACGCTCTGAAACAGAGATGTCGCCGATCACACCGTCTGTGGTTGAGTAACCGAGACCAAACGACACTTCACCGGTGGCCTTCTCCATAACTTCGACATTCACAATGACGCGATCAGAAGCACTGCCCTGAGAGGTTGTGATGTTGACACGCTCGAAGAAGCCAAGGTTCCGGAGTCTGCGTTCTGCCTTGTCGATCAGGACCCGGTTGAAGGCATCACCTTCCGCCAAATCGAATTCGCGGCGAATAACATATTCACGTGTGCGGTCGTTACCAATGATGTTGATGCGCTCTACGTAGGCACGAGGACCTTCTTCGATGTAGTAGATCAAAGAGATAGTGTTGTTTTCGTAATCGCGCAGCGCACGTGGACGGATTTGGGCAAATGCATAGCCCTTTTCGGACACACGCAGTGTCAGATCTTCGATGGATTGCTCAACACGCAGAGAGTCAAACCGTTTACCCGGCTTTGTGCGCAAGGTTGAATAAAGTTCATTCGCGTCAACATCTGGCACAGATGAAACGATTTCAACATCGCCGAATTCGTACCGCTCGCCTTCTTCAACCGTGAAGGTTACATAAAAGATGTTTTGTTCACGATCGAGGTCAGCAGTGGCAGATACAATCCGGAAGTCTGCATAGCCCTTGCGGTTATAATACTGACGAAGCAACTCTTGGTCAGCTGCAAGGCGATCAGGATCATACGTGTCCGTGCTGCGCAACCAGCTCAGGAAACCGCTTTCGCGTGTCCGAATGACATCACGCAAACGCCCATCGCTAAAGGATTTGTTGCCAATAAAGGAAATCCGCTCAACGCCGGTCTTGTCACCTTCATTGATCTCAAAAACAAGATCCACGCGATTGTTGCCACGATCGATAATCTTCGGCTCAACGGACGCATCATAACGGCCGGAGCGACGATAACCTTCAAGAATGTTCTGAACATCGGATTCGACACGGGCGCGGGTCAGCATCGTGCGAGGTTGCGAACGAACAGCTGTTTCAAGAGAGCTGTCGTTGAGCTTCTTGTTACCCTCGAAGGAAACCTGATTAATGATCGGGTTTTCAGTCACTTCGACAACAACAGTTCCGCCCTGATGTTTAATGTCAACAGTTGCGAAAAGTCCGGTTGCAAACAGCGCCTTAAGCGATTCATCAACGTCCGCTGCGGAATAACTCCGGCCACGGGAAAAAGTTAGATAGCTGAGGACGGTTTCTTCTTCGATGCGAGTATTGCCACGAACAACAATGTTACGCGCAACAGCCGCCTCAGCAACTGTCGCAGAAAAAGGCGCAATCTCAGCCGGCATGAGAGCCGTCGTGCAAAGGAGTGCTGCCGCCAAAAGCGAGGTGTTTTTCAGTTTGTGCAATCGCTGCATAATTGAGCTATGCCTTTATTTTCTAATACCCGCGCGAGACTCCGCATTATTGCGAAGATTCTCAAAACCCGAATTGGTTTTACAAGCTTTTACGGATTTCGCAACCACACTCTGGGACGAATTTGGATTTGTCTTGAGTGCGTTGCGTCGATGTCACGGATTTGTTCATAATTTGCTGAGATGAAGCACGTCATTCCACGTTGCAAACACCATCAACATGAGCACAAGGGCAAGACCGACCCTAAAGCCAATGTCTTGAACTCGTTCACTTAATGGCTTTCCGCGCACTGCTTCAGCTGCATAGTAAACAAGGTGCCCGCCATCAAGCATGGGAACAGGCATCAAGTTGAGTAAACCGATACTGATCGAGAGCACGGCAGCCAACGACAGAAGCGGAACGATGCCCTGCGTTGCCACCTGCCCTGAAACTTGAGCGACCCGGATTGGCCCACCAAGCTGATCAGCAGGTTCACGGCCAGTTATAACGCCGCCGAGGTACCCAAGGGTGCGCTGAGCAATATACAGGGTTTCACTCACCCCTTCGGAGACAGCTTCTAACGGCCCGAAACTCTTGTTGATAATAGTTCCCTGTTCGATGCTCCGCGTAATTCCCAAAAGACCAATGCGCTGCGTATTGCCGAAATTGTCCGTAATTTCTTTAAGTTGCGGCGTCACAGTCAGCGTGACCATCTCCGAGCCGCGCCCCACATCCAGTTGCAACGGGATATCGGCGCTGGTGGAAACAATCCGCTGCAAGTCATTGAACGTCTCGACTGGCACACCGTCCACTGCGAGAATCTGATCGCCCGGCATAATACCCGCGACCTGAGCCGCGCTGCCATCGCGAACACTGTCAACAACCGGCAGGGTGACCGTCTTGCCGAAACTCATGAACAGGAATGCAAAAATCACGATCGACAGCAGGAAGTTTGCGACCGGGCCGGCTGCGACAATGGCTGCGCGCTGCCATACCGTTTTTGCAACAAATGCCGTGGCACGTTCTTCTTCACTCATAGCGGCAATTCGGTCCCGATCCGGGATGCTTGCAGCATTTTCATCGCCTGCAAACTTCACGTAGCCGCCCAGGGGAATCAGTGAGAGCTTCCAACGGGTTCCGTGTTTATCATTGAACCCGAACAACTCCCGACCGAAACCGACCGAAAAGGCATCCACCTTTACCTTGCACCAACGAGCTACAGAAAAGTGTCCAAGTTCGTGAAAGAAAACAACGATTGTCAGAACGAAAAGGAACGGCAGGATATAGCCGATGACCAGATCGTAAGCGGAGATGATGAGATCCATTACAAGCCTCTAATACGCCGTATGGCGAAAGTCCGATTCCGTGCACCATATCAAAAGGCCAATTACGGCAGTGTAATGGACACGCCTAGTTGATTTTATAATTAACAAACACTTTCCAGATCAAACCTACATCTAGCGGGCTTTGATCCAGTCATTACAAAGCTGGCGGGCTTCCGCATCCAGCAACAACACATCATCAATCGAAGACATGGTCGAGAGAAGCCCCTTACGCTCTGCAGCTTCAAGCACATGCTCGACTGATGCTGGAATGTCCATAAAGCAGATTTTACCATCCAGGAAAGCCGCGACTGCTATTTCATCGGCGGCATTGAGAACGGCTGTCGCTCCCTGCCCGCGCTTCATGGCATCAATGGAAAGCTTGAGTGCTGGGAATCTTGCTAGATCAGGCTTTTCGAACGTCAATTGCACAATGGCTGCCAGATCTATCTGGGGAATGGGTGCCGCCATCCGGTTCGGCCACGCCATGCAATGGGCAATAGGTGTGCGCATATCCGGTGCACCCATTTGGGCAAGAAGCGATCCATCACTGTATTGAACAAGCCCATGAACGATCTGCTGAGGATGGACCAACACATCCAATTGGTCTTCGGAGATCGGAAAGAGATGAAACGCCTCAATGACTTCAAACCCCTTGTTCATCATGGTCGCGCTGTCGATTGTTATGCGGCTTCCCATGGAGAAGTTGGGATGCTTTAGCGCTTGTTCGCGTGTCACCGAACTCAAGGCGTCAATCGGTGTCGTCCGAAATGGGCCGCCGGACGCAGTAAGGATTACTTTGCTGACATGTTCGGCATTGCTCTGCTCGAACACTTGAAAGATCGCATTGTGCTCACTGTCCACGGGCAACACAGTCACGTTTTGGTGCGCGGCCTCAGCCATGAACAAGTCTCCTGCAGATACAAGGCATTCCTTGTTTGCAAGAGCAATCGTACGCCCCGGCTTCATAGCTGCCATGGTCGGCCTCAAACCGGCAGACCCAACAATCGAACCAACAACCATATCAGCCGGTTGGTCCAGCACTTCCAAAATGGCAGCTTCACCTGCGCTTGTTTGTACACCTGTTGAGGCCAATGCCTCTTTCAGCGCAGAATGTCCGCGTTCATCCGCCAACACAGCACAATCAGCTGAAACCTGCTGTGCTTGCTCAGCCAAAAGTTCCGCATTTCGATTGGCGACCAAAGCCACAACATTGAACCGATCAGGTTCAGCGCGAATGATATCGATAGCGCTGCAGCCTACGGAGCCGGTTGCACCGAGAATGATAATTGAAAGAGGACCATCGCTAGCACTTGCATTCGCGGAAGCAGCCATATTCGGCTCAACGAGCATAATAATTTCCTGTTTAGCCGAGGCCGAGGCCCATAATCGGATCCAGGGTTGTTCCACCTGCTAGCAATCCAAGTGCAGCTGCTAGAATGGCTGCCGCAACCAGACCATCTACACGGTCCATGATACCGCCATGGCCGGGAATGAGACCGCTAGAATCTTTGACGTTGAACCGGCGCTTGATTGCGGATTCCAAAAGGTCCCCCCCTTGGGATACCACAGACAAGACTGCGGCCAGCAGCCCCCAACCAAGCAGTCCAGAGTGCCCGGAAACATATACCAATCCAACGCCTAAACCTACTGCAGAGAGTAGGCCACCAAGCGCACCTGACCAGGTTTTATTTGGTGATACGCTTTGCCAAAGTTTGGGCCCGCCGAGAGCGCGCCCGGTAAAATAGGCGAATATATCGGTTGCCCAAACCACAACAAGCAAAAAGAAAACGAACACAAGTCCAGTATCGCCCGCTCTTGCCGCAAGCAACGCGTAAACCGCAAAGCCACTATAGACAACACCTTCAGCAGCCCACCGCCCAGTTCTTGAAAACCCAGCGAGACCATAGGCGATCAAAGAGCCAACCACGACCGCGACTATGCTTGCTGCTCCTTGCTCAACAGCAAACAGAACCGCAGCAACGATCAAAGTTCCGTAACCGGTAATGGTCTGGCGTCCGAACTGGCTCGATCCAGTCATTGTCAGCCACTCGGAAAGGAACAAAACACCAGCGAGCAAAACCACCGCAAAAAAGGGCCATCCCCCAAGATACGCTGCACCCAAAACTGCTGGACCTAAAACGATTGCGGATAAAAACCGCAATTTCAGGTCTGACATTTTTTTCGGCGGGGTATCCGTTTGGCTGGTCAGCGGTCCGTATCCTTGTGACGTGCGTTTTAAACGACTTTAGCAGAAAGTCCGCCAAATCGGCGATCGCGGCCGCAGTAATCTGCAATCGCCTGATCAAAGGCTGCTTCGTCGAAATCTGGCCAGTTCAACGGAGAGAAGTGAAACTCTGTGTATGCAGATTGCCACAACAAGAAATTGGATAGCCGAATTTCACCACTGGTGCGGATCAACAAATCCGGATCAGGCAAACCGGAGGTGTCGAGCGCTTCACTCACTGCGTCTTCAGTGATTTGATCCGCAGTTAGTTCGCCAGCCGCAACCTTCAGGCTCAACTTGCGAGCTGCCCGGACGATCTCATCACGGCTGCCGTAATTAAAGGCAACAACGAGTGTGAGCCCCGTGTTGTCTTTTGTTAGACTTTCGGCCTCTTCCAATAGGCTTCGGATACCCGGTTCCAGGTCTTCTCGTTCGCCAATAATCTGAATTCGCACATTGGCTTCGTGAAGCTCTGAAAGATCTCGCTGCATAAACCTGCGCAGCAAGGTCATCAGGAAGCTGACTTCCTGCTGAGGGCGACGCCAATTTTCAGAAGAGAAGCTGAAGAAGGTCACGACCTCAACGCCGATTTTACCCGCGTGACGGACAACACCGCGCAGCGCTTCAAGACCACGCCGGTGTCCTTCGGTGCGCGCGAGGCCGCGCGACTTCGCCCATCGTCCATTGCCATCCATGATGAATGCCACATGCTTCGGCAGAGGGCGCTCCTCCCCTGCCGCTTGCGATACATCCTGAATGCGTTCTGGACGGGCTGTCATTGCTTCCCCACTCGTTGGTCAAATCGGGTCGATCAGACCTGCGAGATTTCCTGTTCCTTTTTCGCAAGCATGGTGTCGACTTCCGCGATCTTGGCGTCCGTCAGTTTTTGCACTTCGTCTGAGGCGACATGAAGGTCATCTTGTGAAATATCGCCGTCTTTTTCCGCCTTTTTTGCGGTGTCCATGCCATCACGACGCACGTGGCGAATAGCGACCTTGGCTTGTTCGGCATATTTATGTGCAACCTTGATCAATTCCTGACGGCGTTCCTGATTGAGTTCAGGGATTGGCAACCGGAGCAACTGACCGTCGACAACAGGGTTGAGACCAAGATTGGATTCGCGGATCGCTTTTTCAACAGCGGCGACCATTCCCTTATCCCAGACCTGAATTGCAACCATGCGAGGTTCGGGAACATTGACTGTGCCGACCTGGTTCAACGGCATGGATTGGCCATAGGCATCAACCGAGATTGGATCCAACATGCTTGCAGATGCGCGCCCTGTCCGAAGACCTGAGAATTCGGTTTTCAGAACAGACAATGCGCCTTGCATGCGACGCGACAGATCGTCCAGATCTACACCTTCAACCGACATATTTGTCCTCACTATATTTTTCTTGGCGGCCCGACATTTTGAGTGGCGGTCAAAATCGCACACTTTGCGCGAAACACAAGAGGTCTGTGTCTCCTAATTGCCGATATTATCAAGCACCCACAACTGTGTATGTGCCGGTTTCCTGCAATACACTTACAAGCGCACCGGGGGTGTGGATTGAGAACACAACAACCGGAATATCATTGTCACGCGCAAGGGCAATCGCAGTTGTGTCCATGACCTTCAAATTGCGCTGGATGATGTCATCGAATGTCAGTTCATCATACCGTTCGGCATCCGGATTGACCTTCGGGTCTTCCGAATAAATACCGTCGACCTGTGTGCCTTTCAAAAACGCATCGCATTTCATTTCGGCCGCACGAAGGGCTGCACCGCTGTCTGTCGTAAAGAACGGGTTTCCCGTGCCGCCAGCAAAGACAATTACTTCGCCATCTTCCATGTAGCGATCAGCAACGCGCTGAGAAAATGTTTCACAAATGGAAGGCACTGCAACAGCAGACAAGACACGCGCCTGCACCTTGAGCCGACGAAGGGCGTCAGCAATGGTCAGACTGTTCATGATCGTGGCCAGCATGCCCATGTGGTCACCGGTTACCCGGTTTCCGCCCTTGGCAGCCACAGCCACACCGCGGAAGATGTTACCACCACCCACAACGATGCCTACTTGTGCCCCAAGGGCGACCGCGTCGGCAATTTCCTTTGCAATGCGCTGAACAATCATTGGGTCAATCCCGAAGGATTGGGATCCCATAAGAGCCTCCCCGGACAATTTGAGGAGAATACGTTTCCAGCGCAAAGGTTGGGACATGGCGGCACCCTGGTCAGTTGTTAAAGGTCTCTCATAAAAAAAGCGCCGGACGATGCCGGCGCTTTCTCGGGAAGTTACTGCCCTGTGGCAGCGGCCACTTCGGCCGCAAAATCCTGTTCTTCCTTTTCAATCCCCTCTCCAAGGGCGAAACGGACGAAACCGGTCAGCTTGACTTCAGTACCCAGTTCTTTTGCCAGAGCCTCAACAGCTTGCTCGACAGTGTTGTCCGGGTTGATCACAAACGCCTGTTTGACGAGGGTAACTTCCTCGTAGAATTTGCGCAAACGGCCTTCCACCATCTTTTCAATGATGTTTTCCGGCTTGCCGGATTCGCGAGCCTGTTCAACGAAGACCTGACGCTCACGATCAACAACAGCCGGATCCAGCTCATCTGTGTTCAGAGCGAGCGGGCTGGTTGCAGCAACGTGCATTGCGATTTGGCGGCCAAGAGCGCCGACCTTGTCTTTATCACCGGATGACTCCAGCCCGACAAGAACGCCAATTTTACCAAGACCGTCTTTAACAGCGCCGTGGATATAAGAGGCAACAACACCGTCATTAACAGACAGAACCGCTGTGCGACGCAGGCCCATGTTCTCGCCGATTGTGGCAATGGCATCGGTAACGGCATCGGTTACAGGCTTGCCACCAAGATCAGCAGCGTTCACAGCTTCGATTGAGCCGTCGGTGCCGAGGGCAACCTTCGCAACATTGGCAACAAGGTCCTGAAACCCTTCGTTACGGGCAACAAAGTCTGTTTCGGAGTTCAGCTCAATCACGGCAGCTTTTGCGCCGTCAGCTGCAACACCAACAAGACCCTCGGCTGCAACGCGGCCAGCCTTCTTGGCAGCCTTTGCAAGACCTTTTGTGCGGAGCCAGTCAACAGCTGCCTCCATGTCGCCACCGCTCTCTGTAAGAGCGGTTTTGCAGTCCATCATGCCCGCGCCGGATTTTTCGCGGAGCTCTTTCACCATGGCAGCGGTAATGCTCATCGATCGCCTCGTGAATGGGAGTTATAAGATTAGAACGGTTTAGCCGACGGGCTTCCGCGTCTTTATGACGGGACGACAACAAACCGCCATCCCTTGCAAGTCTTCAACAGGTTGTCGCGGCGCAAGATAGTTTCTTGCGCCGCAGACCACCTTAAGCTTGTGCAGCGTCTGCCGGAGCTTCTGCAGCTTCAACAAGCGCTTCTTCGACCGGCGCTTCTTCGCTAGCACCGACGTCAACACCTGCAGCGCCTTGTGCGCGGGAGATGCCGTCGATTGCAGCGCGTGCGATCAGGTCGCAGTAAAGTGCGATTGCGCGGCCCGCATCATCGTTGCCCGGAACTGGGTAAGTGATACCGTCCGGATTGGAGTTCGTGTCGAGGATCGCCGCAACCGGGATACCAAGACGACGAGCTTCCTGAATTGCGATGGCTTCGCGGTTGGTGTCGATCACGAACAGAAGGTCCGGGATACCGCCCATGTCCTTGATACCGCCAAGGTTCCGCTCGAGCTTTTCACGCTCACGGTCCATAAACAGGCGCTCTTTCTTGGTCAGAGCGTTTGCCTGATCAGAGTTCAGCGTTTCTTCCAGCTTGCGAAGGCGCTGAATGGACTGGGAAATGGTTTTCCAGTTTGTCAGCATACCGCCGAGCCAACGAGCGTTGACGAAGTACTGCGCAGAGTTGCGCGCACCGCTTGCAACAGCTTCCTGAGCCTGACGCTTGGTGCCAACGATCAGAACACGGCCACCACCAGCGACTGTGTCGCTCACAGCTTTCAGGGCTTGGTGAAGAAGCGGAACTGTCTGAGACAGGTCGAGGATGTGAACGTCGTTACGAACACCAAAGATGTACTGGCCCATGCGTGGGTTCCAGCGGTGCTTTTGGTGACCAAAGTGTACGCCAGCTTCCAGCAGCTGACGCATAGAAAAATCAGGCAATGCCATGCCTTAACTCCTACGTTTTCCGGTTTTACCTCCGCGGAGGGGATGTGAATGATGTCGACGCAATCAAGGAATGGTCTGGTCATCACCGGAAGGACACACCGATAAGCTCGGGGTCCACCCTTCGCGTGTGGAATGCGCGCCTTATAGTGGGCTGCCTTCGAAAGCGCAAGCCCCGGGAGGAGAAAGCCAAGACAATTTCACGACTGAGTGTGACCAACGTAACCTCACACCCAAGCCGGACAGTGTGATTATGCCATTTGCACATCCATGACACCTGGAACTGCCTTAAGCGCACCGGCGATTTCCGGTGAAAGCCTGTAACGACCGGGCAATTTGACCTCAACTTCTCTTTGCCCGTTGTCCAGCTGGACGATCACGGTGACGTTGCCTTCCCCGCGCCCCCTCAAGTGGCGAACAAGGCTTTCGACAGGCCGTTCGTCTCGCAAGAACACCATCATCGACTTCTGCAGATTGGCAGCGACCTTATCAACCGGGTCGACCTGTTCGATGCGAATCGAAGGTTCGTCGTCGCGCATGTCGGCCCCAACGAGCAAGACAACAGACCGTCCCGGCTCCAGAGCATCGCGGAACTGCTCGAGCTTCTCCTTGAACAACAGGCCTTCAAACTGGCCCGTGGAATCCGACAAGCGTACGATGCCCATGCGATTACCTGTTTTTGTCTTCCGCTCTTGCCGCGAGATCACGGTGCCGGCCAGGCGTCCATTCGATGCGCCCTTCTTGACCGCTTCTGCGAAAGGCGCCCATTGCTGAACGCGCATTTTCTCTAGAAGGTTTGTGTATTCGTCCAATGGATGTGCGGAGAGGTAAAAGCCAATCGCATTGTGTTCGCGTTGCAGTTTTTCTTCTGCCGTCCAGCCATGCACTTCGGGCAACTGCAGTTCCTGCTCGCCCCCGCCGCCAAACAGTTCATTTTGTCCGACGGCTGCGTTTTCTTCCGTGCGCTGCGCCAACCCCATCACCCGGTCCAAACCTTCCAACACACGGGCGCGTGATGGCTCCAGCTCATCAAACGCACCAGCACAGACGAGGTTCTCAAGCGTGCGCTTGTTCAGGAACTTCGGTGAAATTCTACGGGCAAAATCACCAAGGCTCTTGAAAGGCGTGTCGCCGCGCACTTCAACGATGTGCTCAACCGCCTGTTCGCCAACACCCTTGATTGCGCCCATGGCATAAAGGATCTTGCCGTCGGCCACATCGAAATAGACTTGGCTCTTGTTGATTGATGGCGGCACCACATCAATTTTCATGCGCCGCGCTTCTTGGCGGAAGTCACCCAGCTTTTCTGTATTGCCCATATCAAGGGTCATGGACGCAGCCATGAACTCTACCGGGAAGTTCGCCTTGAGCCATGCTGTATGATAGGAAACCAACGCATAGGCTGCGGCGTGCGACTTGTTGAAGCCATAGTTCGCAAATTTCGCCACAAGGTCGAAGATGGTTCCCGCCTGCCCCTTGTTGATCCCTCGTTCCACAGCACCATCAACAAAGCGTGCGCGCTGAATTTCCATCTCAGCGGCAATTTTCTTACCCATCGCGCGGCGTAGAAGATCCGCCTCGCCGAGGGAATAGCCGGACAGGACCTGAGCGATCTGCATCACCTGTTCCTGATAAACAATGATGCCGTTGGTCTCGCTGAGGATCGGCTCCAGTAGCGGATGCAGGCAATCCATTTCCTGCTCGCCGTGCTTAACCGCGTTATAGACTGGAATGTTCTCCATTGGACCTGGACGATACAGCGCCACCAGCGCAATGATATCCTCAAAGCGGTCCGGCTTCATCCCGGCAATGGCGCGGCGCATGCCCTGACTTTCCAACTGGAAGACGCCAAAGGTTTCACCACGCGCAAGCAGCTCATAAGTCGGCTTGTCATCAATCGGTAGACCCGCGACGTCAATCTTCTCAGCTCGCCGCTCAATCAGTTTGACCGCCGTATCAATGACCGTGAGTGTCTTCAGACCCAAGAAGTCGAACTTCACCAGCCCAGCATCTTCAACCATTTTCATGTTGAACTGCGCGACCGGCATGTCGGAGCGAGGGTCTCGATAAAGCGGAACCAGTTGCTCCAGCGGTCGGTCCCCGATCACCACCCCGGCGGCGTGGGTCGAGGCATGGCGATAAAGCCCTTCGAGCTTTTGCGCCATTTTCAAAAGTCGATCGACTATTTCCTCTTCTTTGGCGGCTTCGCGCAGACGTGGTTCTTCGTCAATTGCCTGACCCAATGTCACCGGATTGGCCGGGTTGGCTGGCACCAGTTTACATAGCCGGTCCACCTGCCCGTATGGCATTTGAAGGACGCGACCAACATCCCGCAAAACCGCACGGGCCTGCAAAGACCCGAAGGTAATAATCTGTGCTACCTGCTTGCGCCCGTATTTCTCCTGAACGTAGCGAATGACCTCTTCCCGGCGCGTTTGACAAAAATCGATGTCAAAGTCCGGCATGGAGACACGTTCGGGATTGAGAAAGCGCTCGAAAAGAAGCGAAAAGCGCATCGGGTCAAGATCGGTAATGGTAAGCGACCACGCCACCAGCGAGCCAGCACCCGAACCACGACCCGGTCCGACCGGGATGTCCTGCGCTTTAGCCCATTTGATGAAGTCTGCAACGATCAGGAAGTAACCGGGAAATTTCATCCGTTCGATGATGCCGGTCTCATAGTCCAGCCGATCCCAGTAGTCCTTTTCTTCAAGGCCGGGAGCAAGACCATGAGCATCGATCCGTGCCTGAAGGCCCTCACGCGCTTGCCGCTTCAGCTCTTCCGCCTCCGCGCGTTCAGCTTCTTCGGGATCGGCGTCTGCGCCAGCAAATCGCGGCAAGATCGGATCACGGCGCAACGGACGGTAGGAACAGCGCCGCGCAATTTCGAGTGTCGACTGCAGCGCCTCGGGAAGGTCGGAGAACAGGTCGACCATCTCCGCACGAGTCTTGAAATAATGCTCTGGCGTTAGGCGGCGGCGATCGTCCTCAATTAGCACACGGCCTTCTGAAATGCAGATCAAGGCATCATGCGCCTCATAATCTTCCCGGGCAGGAAAAAAGGCTTCGTTCGTTGCAACAACTGGAAGATTGAACTCATAGGCAAGATCAAGGAATGCAGATTCCGTCTTGCGTTCCGCTTCCATACCGTGTCGCTGGATTTCGATATAGAAGCGATCTGAGAAAGCTTTGGCTAGAAACTGCAAGCGCTCGCGGGCAGCCTTTTTGTTCCCCGTCAAAAGCGCTTTGCCAAGCGGGCCATTTACGCCGCCGGACAGCAAGATCACGCCATCACTGTGACTTGCCAGGTACTCCGCGCTCACGTGAGGCAGGAGCCCTGTGTCGGTGTCCAGAAACGCTCTGGACGTCAGCTCCATAAGATTGCCGTACCCCACTTCATCCATAGCGATGACGACAACATGACAAAGAGGCAATTCGCCTTTTCGTTCAGGCTCTACGTCATCACTGAAATGAATGGCGAGTTGGCAGCCGGTGATGGGTTGAATGCCACTTCCCCAAGCCTTGGCAGAAAACTCCTGCGCGCCGAAGAGGTTGCCTGTGTCCGTAATTCCAAGCGCTGGCTGATTATCTGACTTGGCAAGATCAAGCAGCTTCTTGATCGGCAAAGCACCCTCAAGCAAGGAGAGCGCAGAATGAACCCGCAAGTGGACGAACCCTGGACCTGCCGTAGCCACCCCACCACTCGCCTCAGCAATCTCGTTGCCTGTCATTTTCTGCCAACCTGCGCTTTGGATTCAGTTCAAGTGAATGAACCAATGCTACGCGCCGATGTCGAGTGGGGGCAAAGGACTGTCCCCGCTGTTTTTTCGATATATCGCTATAACCCGAAAGACAGATCAAAAAGTCTCAGACCACGCCGAGGATCACATCACCCCACACGGCGACCGTTGCGCAAAAAGCAACCAAAGAACCAAAGGCAGCAACATCACGAGCGAAATGCACCATCTCAACCTCCTAGGCACAAAATCCTGTAACGCCAATATGTACTATCTTTGTTCTATTTACAATCCCTTTTTGTTCTTTTTTCTATCCTGGCCGTCAGAGGCCAGTTTTATTCTTTTCCAGCAACGGAGATCAGCGCATTGGTTTGACGAGACCGGCATCCAGCGTAATGCACCGGTTCATGCGGCCTGCAAGTTCCAGATTGTGGGTTGCAAAAAGGGTTGCCACTCCGGAGGCGCGAATAAGCGCCTGCAACGCCTCGAACACATAATTTGCCGTTTGCGGATCGAGGTTTCCGGTCGGTTCATCCAGCAACAAAATGCGTGGTGCATTTGCGACAGCGCGTGCGATGGCAACACGTTGCTGTTCACCGCCTGACAGTTCTGATGGACGGTGCTGCGCGCGGGCGCCCATGCGCATATATTCCAGCAATTCTTGCGCCCGTTCAGCGGCGACCTTTTTATCAAGGCCACGGATCATCTGCGGCATCATTATGTTTTCAAGTGCTGAAAATTCCGGAAGCAGATGATGGAACTGATAGACAAAGCCAACATCATTGCGACGCATTGCCGTTCTTTGATCATCCGTGAGGTCTGCGCAATTTTTACCGCTTACAAATACATCACCGCTGTCAGGTTTCTCCAACAGTCCCGCGATGTGAAGCAGCGTCGATTTCCCGGTTCCGGATGGGGCAACGAGCGCCACCATTTCACCAGCCTGAAGGCTCAAATCCGCACCATTGAGAATATGCAGTTCATTATCGCCGCCCTCATTAAAAGTGCGGGTCACATTTGAAAGCTGCAACACAGGTGGCTCAGGCCTGCGCACACCATATTCGGAAGATGTTGGAGCTGAGACATTCATTTATTCGTACCTCAGCGCTTCAACAGGATCGAGGCGAGCCGCCCGCCAAGCTGGATAAAGCGTGGCAACAAGCGACAAACCAAGTGCCATCAGAAGAACGGTCATCGTTTCCCCGTTATCGATTTCTGCTGGCAGTTTTGACAGGAAATACAGCGTTGGGTCGAATAGCTGCGTAGACGTGAGCCACGACACGAACTGGCGAATGCTCTCGATATTCCAGCATACGATCAGTCCGAGGAAAAACCCTGCGAGCGTACCAACGAAACCGATGCTGGCACCGGTAATCAGAAAAATCCGCATGATGGAATTCCGGGTCGCCCCCATGGTGCGGAGAATGGCAATGTCCCGTCCCTTGTCCTTCACCAGCATGATCAGTCCGGAAATAATATTGAGCGCTGCTACCAGAACAATGAGCGTCAGGATGATGAACATCACATTCCGCTCAACTTCCAATGCAGAAAAGAAGGTCTGGTTGCGCTGACGCCAATCTGTCACGAACGCTGGACGATCAGCTGCGTCTTCAATAATCGGGACCATCTGACCGACACGGTCCGGGTCCGCAATATAGACTTCAATGCCAGTCGCCCGGCCGTCCATATTGAAGTAGCCCTGTGCCTCGGTGAGCGGCATGAACACAAAAGTCGCGTCATACTCGCTCATGCCTATCTCGAAGATGGCCGTGATTGGATAGTTTTTCACCCGGGGTGTTACCCCCATGGGGGTGACATTGCCGTTGGGCGAAATGATTGTGATGTTGTCGCCGAGCAAGAGCCCGAGATTTTGCGCCATACGGGACCCGATTGCGATGCCCTCACCCGCATCAAACCCATCCAGAGTACCGGATTTGATGTTGTCTGCGACGAGTGGCACCCGGCGCAAATTGGTCTCTGACATACCACGTACCAGCCCGCCGGTGTTTCCGGATGGACCGGAGACAAGCGCTTGGCCTTCCACGAAAGGGATGGCCGAGATCACGTCTGGCACACCCTCAAGTCGCTTTGCCACAGGATCATAATCGGTCAGGGCCATATCAATCGGCTGCACAAGCATGTGGCCGTTGATGCCCAAGATCTTGCCCAGCAATTCAGAACGAAACCCGTTCATCACCGCCATGACGATGATGAGGGTTGCCACACCCAACATGATGCCGGCAAAAGAAAATCCCGCGATCACGGAAATGAAGGTGTCCCGCCGACGTGCACGAAGATATCTGCCAGCAATCATCCATTCAAAGGGAGCGAACGGACGAACCGCTTTTCCGTTGTCACTCCCGGTGTCTGCTGCCGCACTATCTGCACTCATTCTCAATCCTAAACGCTCAGGCTGTCACCGATTCCCTTTTGTGAAGGATCGGAGACCCTGATCAAGAGGTCAACGCCGCAACCAACTTGTTCAAGGTTGCCTCAGGCGTCAGCATTTCTTTCTCGCCAGTTGCACGGTTCTTGACTTCCAACACACCGTCCTTGAGACCACGCGGGCCAGCCACAACCTGATACGGCAAGCCAATCAAATCCATGCTGGCGAATTTGGCCCCTGCCCGGTTGTCGGTGTCGTCGTAAAGAACTTCAACACCAGCGGCCTCGAATTTGGCATAAAGGTCTTCGCACGCAGCATCTGTCGTCTCATCGCCCGGTTTCAGGTTGATCAGACCAACGTGGAACGGCGCGACAGACTTGTGCCAAATGATTCCGGCATCATCATGGCTGGCCTCAATGAGCGCGCCCAAAAGACGAGAAACGCCGACACCATAAGATCCCATATGGACAGGCACTTCCTTGCCGTCTGATCCGGCAACCTTTGCACCCATTGGTTCAGAGTATTTCGTTCCGAAATAGAATGTCTGACCAACCTCGATACCACGGGCTACGATCCGCTTGTCTTCCGGCACCTCTGCCTCAAACGCCGCTTTATCGACAACATCTTCGGTGGCCGCGTAATGGGATGTCCAATCGTTGACGATCGGGTTCAGATCGCCATCAAAATTGACATCTTCACCTGGCGTTTGTTTTGTGAGGTAGTCAGCGTGACAATAGACTTCGCTTTCGCCAGTGTCGGCAAGCACGATGAACTCGTGGCTCAGATCGCCGCCAATCGGGCCGGTTTCAGCCTTCATCGGGATAGCCGTCAACCCCATACGCTTGTAGGTCCGCAGGTAGGCGACAAACATCCGGTTATAGGATTCGACTGCACTTTCCTTATCAAGGTCGAAGGAATAGGCATCCTTCATTAGAAATTCGCGCCCACGCATGACGCCAAAGCGAGGACGCACCTCGTCGCGGAACTTCCACTGAATATGATAGAGGTTGAGCGGGAGATCCTTGTAGGACCGCACATAGCCGCGGAAGATGTCCGTGATCATCTCTTCATTGGTTGGCCCGAACAAGATGTCCCGTTCATGACGATCGGTGATGCGCAGCATTTCCTTGCCATAGGCATCATACCGCCCGCTTTCACGCCACAGCTCGGCAGACTGGATTGTGGGCATCAGCAGCTGAACAGCGCCTGCCCGCTTCTGCTCTTCCTCGACAATCCGTTCGATCTTGCGCAGCACCCGATGTCCCATTGGCAACCAGGAATAAATCCCCGCAGATTGCTGACGGATCATGCCTGCACGCAGCATGAGGCGGTGGGAGACGATCTCTGCCTCTTTCGGAGTTTCCTTCAGGATCGGCAGAAAATACTTGGACAAACGCATCGGAGTTCTCTCGCATGATGGGGCGGCGCCCTTTTGTTGGGCAGTGAAAACGCAGGAACGGTTCAATTACAAGCCTTTCCAGCACAATGGCCAGAAAATGCGCCTTGTATCTGGGGATTTTCGCCTTTCCGGCAGCGGTTAGAGGGCTTGTACGCAGCGGCCTGCAACCTCGATCCACCCTCGTGAAAATTCACCAAAATATCGAAACTGCAAAAAAATGCGGCGCTCATGCACAAATAGGTGACAAACACATCTCGTTCCGCTAGGTTCACCGTCATAATAACAAGGACGAAAACTTATGTATTTGTCCTGACAGACATCGCGGTCTGAGTCTTGGGAGGAACGTCCCCTAGGCGCAACTTTGAGTATGCTGCCGCTTCGAGAATGCTTACAAGCACTTGGAGACTGGGGATAATTAGACGCGGAACTTTATAAAGGCAGAGCTTAGCTCTGCCTTTTCTTTATTTTTTACGCAAAACGCGCACTAACTACAAGACACACACGCGTTTATCGCGGTCCGGGAAACGGCAGATCCGAAATGGAGAGGCCTGATTGCCGGTACCAATAGTAAGCGAAGAAGATCATGGTCGCGAGAATTGTATTGATCACCAGCACTTTTTTGAAGTTGACGGATTCTGGTGCCCCCGGTTCGGATCCGGGCACAACGTCTCCAGCCTCCTCCTGACTGCGCTTGATCCCAAATGGCAGAACGGCAAAGAGACCGATCCACCAGATCATGAAATAGACTGCGAATCCGAAAAACAGCGACATGTTTTAGGCTTCTTCCAATTCGGTCAGGGTTCCACAAAAGTCCTTAGGGTGAAGGAATAAAACCGGCTTGCCATGCGCACCGATTTTTGGCTCACCATCACCCAAGACCCGGGCACCTGCTTCCACCAGTTTGTCTCGCGCCGCAGTAATGTCATCCACTTCGTAGCAAACGTGGTGAATGCCACCCGAAGCATTCTTTTCAAGGAATTTGGCGATGGGAGAGTTTTCGCCTAGTGGCTCAAGAAGCTCGATTTTCGTGTTTGGCAGATTGATGAACACGGTGCTGACCCCATGGTCTGGCTGCGCGACCTTTTCGGACACCTCAGCGCCAAGGGTATCCCTGTATACAGCCGTGGCTGCCTCAATATCTGAAACAGCAATCGCAACGTGGTTCAAGCGGCCAATCATCATACTCTCCCTAAATCCATTTCCCGGGTCTGTTACACTTGGGAAACGACAACTTTGCAAAGCGTCTTTTTGCCCCATACCTCAAGGATGGCCGAGCGCGCGGCCCGGCGAGCAGCTTCACCAATCAAATCTTTGTGCTTTCGGCGCGCCTTCGGAACACTCGTAACCGCTCCAATGACTTCCTTGGCAACGATATCCTCAATCGGGTCGCCCGCTTCATCTTCTTCAGGGATTCCCATCAAGGTCACATGCGGATCATCCAGCAATTCACCTGACCGGTTGACCACCAGAGAAACGACAGCAGCTCCTGCAAATGACAGCTTGCGGCGTTCCTTGACACCTGTGACTTCCGGATCATCCAGAATATGCCCGTCCTTGACCCAAATCCCGAACGGCGCCTCGTCGATTATACCAGCCGCACCTTCATTTAAGCGGACGATATCGCCGTTTCTGGCGCGCACGACTTCTCGCACACCCATCGATTTTGCAAAGCCCGCGTGCGCGGCCAGATGCATGGGCTCGCCGTGAACCGGCACGACGACCTTCGGTTTAACAAGCTTGTAGAGTTGCTCCAGCTCGCCGCGCCGAGGGTGACCGGAAACGTGAACCAGTGCGTCACGGTCTGTCATGATCTGGATGTCGTCTTCCGCCAGATTGTTCATCACGTCGATAACCGCTTTCTCATTCCCGGGGATCGTACGGGATGAGAAAATGACCATATCGCCCTTGGAAAATGCGATGTTTCTGTGATCTCCAGCTGCAATTCGAGCCATGGCGGCGCGTGCTTCGCCTTGCGACCCTGTACAAAGAAGAACGACTTTCTCCCTCGGCAGGTAGCCAAAGGCCTCTTCATCGTGGAAGGGCTTCAACCCATCCAGATATCCGAGTTCCCCGGCCACATCGATAGCGCGGTGCATGGACCGACCAACGACTACCAGGTCACGGTCAGCTGCCTGTGTTGCTTCTGCAATCGCCCGAATGCGGGCAACGTTGGACGCGAAGGTCGTGACGGCGACCCGATGCTTTGCACCGGAAATGACCTTTTTAAGTTCGACTGCAACATCCGCCTCTGACGGGCTCACCCCCTCCCTAATGGCATTTGTGCTGTCACAGACTAGGGCAGTCACACCTTCTTTGCCGAGTTCTTCCAGCCGTTTCATGTCGATGGGCAGGCCAATTCCCGGCGTGTGATCGACTTTCCAGTCCCCGGTGTGCAGCATCATGCCAGAGCTGGTCCGAATGGCCAAAGCACAAGGCTCGGGAATGGAGTGAGCCATCGCAATGAATTCGACATCGAACGGACCAATATCGATCCGTTCTCCCTGCCGGACGACAGTTATTGGGAACGAGTCTTCGTTGGAATCCATTTCGCGTTTGGATTCCAGCAAGCCAGCGGTAAACGGGGTCATGTACATCGGTACACGCAACTGCGGCCACAAATGGACAATGCCGCCATAGTGGTCTTCGTGCGCATGTGTGATGACCATGCCAACGATATTGTCGACTTCTTCTTCCAGAAACCGAATGTCCGGCAGAACCACATCGATGCCAGGAAGCTCCGGCCCTGCGAAACTTACGCCGCAATCGACGATCAACCAGGAACGGTCACCTTCTGGCCCCACACCGTAAAGGCCGAGGTTCATGCCAATTTCGCCTACGCCGCCAAGCGGCAGAAAAACGATTTCATTTTTGTTTTTGGCTTGCGCCATTTAATCGTGCTCCAAATAACGTTGTGCACCGAAGGCTACCCTTGCTCGGGCAGAAAAACATCTCCGGCGAATATTGTCTTCAAAGAGCCATTGTCCAGTTTCAAAACCAAATGGCCCCGATCATCAAGATTGTGAAATTGACCGGTCACGGCTTCGTCACCATTGCGAACAGTCACTTGTTGGCGCAAATGCGCGGCACGTTCCAACCAGCCTGATCGGATTTGTGAAAAGCCGCTCGGTGAATTCCATGTAGCCAACTCATCTGCCAGTCTGCTGGCCAGGTGGTGAAAGAGGCCCTCTACGCTCACCCGATAGCCAAGGGCTGCAAGATCCGCGCAGGGGTAAAGCGCATCATCGGGATGGGTGACGCAGTTGACACCAAACCCCAAGACAACAGCTGTTCGATTGTCTGCAAGCGTTTCTGCTTCCAGCAATATGCCGGAAAGCTTGGCTCCGCTTACAAGCAAATCATTTGGCCACTTCAACTTTGCGAGGTGATAGCCGCCCGTCGCCAAATCAATTGCTTTGGACAGCGCGACTGCCGCAACCATTGGAAGCTCGGGCAAACGATTGGTCGGAGCCGGGTTGATCAAGAGAAGGCTGGCAAACAGATTGCCTTGGTTTGATTCCCATTGCCGACCACGACGACCGCGGCCAGCAGTTTGTTCGTCAGCAGTTATCCAGATCTGGCCAAGGTCCCCTGCCCGCGCGCGCTCAAAGGCTAGCGTGTTTGTGGAGGGAACAGCGCCGTGCCGCTCAACGCGGAAACCCGGCGCACCGGGCGCCGGGTTCTGATCTTCAGTCTCTGTCATTGGTTTGATCAGAAGAGTGCCCCTGCTGCAGCCTGCGCCGCGGTGACGATTGGTCCGGGAACCAAAGCAAACGCAACGATGAACAGGCCAGACAATCCAAGGATGAACCGCAGCTCAACGGGCATGGGATCAAAACCTTCAACAGCATCATCAAAGAACATCACCTTGATGATCCGGAGGTAATAGAAACAGCCAACGACAGACGCCAGAACACCAATGATCGCCAGTGGATATAGTCCCGCTTCAACCGCAGCGGAAAACACGAACCACTTACCGAAGAATCCGACAAACGGCGGGATGCCTGCCAGTGACCACAGCAACATTGCAAGAATGATCGCCATCGGCAGATTGGTCTTGGAAAGCCCGGAAAGCTCGTTGATCTCCTCAACCATCGTATCCTTGCGGCGCATGGACAAGATGCAGGCAAACACGCCAAGCGTCATGCCCAGATAGGCTGTCATATAGAAGATGACACCTTCGACACCTGCCTGCGTACCAGCAGACAGACCAACCAACGCATAGCCCATATGGCCGATGGAGGAATAGGCCATCAGACGCTTGATGTTTGTCTGGCCAATCGCGGCAAAAGCCCCGAGAGCCATGGACGCGATGGAAACGAACACAATGACTTGCTGCCAGTCGTGCGTCACCGGTTGGAAGGCATCGATGACGACACGGACCAGAAGGCCCATGGCGGCAACTTTCGGCGCAGCCGCAAAAAAGGCGGTAACCGGCGTTGGTGCCCCTTCGTAAACATCAGGCGTCCACATGTGGAACGGAACGGCGGAGATTTTGAAGACGAGACCTGCAAGAATGAACACCAGACCGATGATGACACCAAGAGAAGCACCATTTTCCGCCAAGACTTCGGAAATTTCTGCAAAGCCGATTTGGCCAGAGAAACCGTAGACCAGCGACATGCCATAGAGCAGCATGCCGGAGGACAGTGCGCCCAGAACAAAGTATTTCAGACCCGCTTCCGTTGAGCGGATGCTGTCCCGATTGATCGCTGCGACCACGTAGAGCGCCAGACTCTGCAGCTCAAGGCCCAGATAAAGGGCAATCATATCGTTGGCCGACAGCATCAACATCATGCCGAGTGTCGCCAGAACGATCAGCACTGGATACTCAAACTTGTCGAAACTTTGAGTCTTTGCGTAGGCCCAGGACATTGCAATGGCGAAGAATGAGCCAATGAGAACCAGTAGCTTCAGGAAGTAGCTGTATTCGTCAGAAACAAACGATCCACCAAATGTGGTTCCCAGTGTCGGGATAAACAACATCACCAACCCGGTGGCTGCGATCAGGCCCATGGCCCCGCCAAATATCTGGTGGGAAATTCCCTTCCCCCCAAAAACACCGATCATCAAAAGAACCATCGCGCCGACGGCCAGAATAATCTCCGGCATCACCGGCATGAGATCGGGCATTTGCGTCAAATCAGACATATGTCTTGCCTCAAACCGTTAGTGCGCGCCGGCTGCGGCCTGCTGGACGGAGCCAGCGGCATCTAGGGCTGCGGTGTAGTGATTGATCAAGTTGTCGACGGACCCTTGGGTCACATCCAGGATCGCCATCGGATAAACCCCGAAGAAGATCGTCAGGATGATCAGCGGCAACAGGATGGCTTTTTCGCGAAGATCCAGATCGAGGATCGACTTCAGGCTTTCCTTGTTGAGTTCACCGAAGACAACGCGGCGATAGAGATAGAGGGCATAGGCAGCTGACAAGATCACGCCGGAAGTCGCGATCACTGCTACCCAGGTGTTGACCTGGAATGCACCCATCAATGTGAGGATTTCACCGACAAACCCGCTGGTTCCGGGCAAGCCGACATTCGCCATTGTGAAAATGAGGAACGCGACCGCGTATTTCGGCATACGGTTGACGAGGCCGCCATAGGCCGAAATCTCGCGTGTGTGCATCCGATCATAGATCACGCCAACACAGAGGAAGAGCGCGCCGGAGACAATGCCGTGCGAGAGCATCTGGAACACACCGCCCTGAATGCCCTGCGGGGTCATGGTGAATATGCCCATCGTCACATAGCCCATGTGGGCGACAGACGAATACGCAATCAGTTTCTTGATGTCTTCCTGAGCCAGAGCGACCAGCGAAGTGTAGACAATTGCAATGACTGACAGAGTGAAGACCAACGGGGCAAACATGTCGGACGCCAGCGGGAACATCGGCAGCGAGAACCGCAAGAAACCATAACCACCGAGTTTCAGCAGGATGCCAGCCAGAATGACAGAACCTGCAGTCGGCGCTTCAACGTGGGCATCCGGCAACCAGGTGTGCACCGGCCACATCGGCATCTTTACTGCGAAGGAGGCAAAGAACGCCAACCAGAGCCAGGTTTGCATTCCACCCGGGAACGAATGATCCATCAACGCTGGAATGTCCGTCGTGCCAGCTTCCCAATACATCGCCATGATCGCGATCAGCATCAGAACTGATCCGAGCAGCGTGTAGAGGAAAAACTTGTAGGATGCGTAGACACGGCGTGCACCGCCCCACACCCCGATGATCAAGAACATCGGGATCAGGCCTGCTTCAAAGAAGATGTAGAAGAGCACCAGATCAAGCGCACAAAATACGCCGATCATCAGCGTTTCCAGAATGAGGAACGCGATCATGTACTCGCGCACACGCTTTTGAACGCTCTCCCACGAAGCCAGAATGCAAAACGGCATCAGGAAGGTTGTCAGAATGACAAACAGAACCGATATCCCGTCGACACCCATCTTGTAGTTGATGTTGCCGCCAAGCCATTCTCGGCTTTCTACGAACTGGAAGCCTGGGTTCGTGTAGTCAAAGAAGTACCAGATCGCCAAGGACGTTGCGAAGGTGAACAGGGTTGTCACCAGCGCTACCATGCGCATGGCTCCTTTCGCCCCGTCATCATTGCCGGGCACGATCATCAGGAACACGACACCCAGCAGCGGCAGGAAGGTGACAATTGAAAGGATTGGGAAATCCAACATCAGTGGGCTCCTCCGGTACCAGCGCCGGTGAACATGGACCAGGTAATCAGGAGAGCAACGCCGATCAGCATGGCAAAGGCATAGTGATAGAGGTAGCCAGTTTGCAGTTTCACAACCCAGCCTGTGATGTTCTGGACACGCGCGGCCATGCCGTTTGGCCCAAGACCATCAATCACCGCCCCATCACCTTTCTTCCAAAGCTGTCTGCCGATCCATAGAGACGGGCGCACAAACAGGAAGTCATACAGTTCATCGAAATACCACTTGTTCAAGAGGAACTGATAGAGGCCGGAATGCTCCTGCGCGAGCTTCTTTGGTGTTTCCGGCGAGCGGATGTAGAACCAATAGGCAACGACAAGGCCACCAACCATCATCACAAATGGGGAAAGCTTCACCCAATTCGGCACTTCATGGAACGTGTGCATGATGTGATTGTTCTCGCCAAGGAAGATCGCGCCCTTCCAGAAGGCATCATAGCCATCGCCAATAAACGGTGACTTGAACACCATTCCGGCAAGCACAGCACCAACTGTCAGGATCAACAGTGGAATGGCCATGACCATCGGAGATTCGTGCACATGTTTCATGACATCAGACGGTGCCCGAGGCTTGCCGTGGAAGGTCATGAAGGTCAAACGCCAAGAGTAGAAGGACGTGAGACCCGCCGCGATGACGGTCATCCAGAAGCCATACATGGCCATTGGGTTGGCATGCTCTCCGCCACCGGCAGCAAACGCAGCCTCAATGACCGCATCTTTGGAGATAAACCCTGCAAACCCAATGTAGGTCAGCGGAATACCAACACCAGTGAGTGCCAGCGTGCCGATCATCATCGTCCAGTAGGTAATTGGCAGATGTTTGCGCAGTCCGCCCATCTTCCGCATGTCCTGCTCGTCAGACACGGCATGGATCACCGACCCGGCACATAGGAACAAGAGCGCCTTGAAGAAGGCGTGCGTAAAGAGGTGGAAGATACCAATTGAGTAAGCGCCAACGCCGAGCGCAACAAACATGTAGCCAAGTTGCGAACAGGTCGAATAAGCAATCACGCGCTTGATGTCATTTTGGACCAGTCCAACAGTGGCGGCAAAAAATGCTGTAGTCGCACCGAAGAACGTCACAACGGCCAATGCGGTAGATGAGAATTCAAATATTGGCGACAGCCGCGCGACCATGAAGACGCCCGCAGTGACCATGGTTGCTGCGTGAATGAGTGCTGATACCGGTGTCGGGCCTTCCATCGCATCCGGCAACCATGTGTGCAGCAGGAATTGCGCCGACTTGCCCATCGCCCCCGTAAACAGAAGCAGACATACAACGGTCAAAGCCGCATGATTGTCGAGGTGATACCCGAGGAAGTTCAGCTTTTCAGAAGGATCTTCGGAGGCGGCGAAACCCGGCACCTCGGCAAAAATCTGAGAAAACTCGATGGTGCCAAAGAGGTAAAAGACGCCAAAGATACCAAGCGCGAAACCAAAGTCGCCGACCCGGTTGACGACAAAAGCCTTCATGGCGGCAGCATTTGCAGACGGCTTTTTATACCAGAAGCCAATCAACAGATAAGACGCAAGCCCCACGCCTTCCCAGCCAAAGAACATTTGAAACAGGTTATCAGCGGTGACCAGCGACAACATGGCAAATGTGAAGAGGGACAGGTAGGCAAAGAACCGCGGACAATGCGGATCATGGTGCATGTAGCCAATGGAATAAACGTGTACCAGCGCGGAGACCGTGTTCACGACTACCAGCATCACGACTGTCAGGGTATCGACGCGAATGCCCCAAGTGACATCCAAAGTTCCTGCGCTGACCCACCGAAGCAATTCGATTTGAAAGAGCCCAGTTTCTCCGTAGCCTACCTGAAAGAACGCGACCCAAGACAGCAGTGCTGCAAGGATGACCAGACCGCTGGTGACATACTCCGACGCCTTGGCACCAATCATCCGACCAAACAGGCCAGCGATCAGGAAGCCGATCAGAGGCAGGAAGAGAATTGCAGTGTACATTCGCCCTAGCCCTTCATCACATTGACGTCTTCAACCGCGATGGAACCGCGGTTTCGGTTGAAGACCACGAGGATGGCAAGGCCGATGGCAGCTTCCGCCGCCGCAACCGTGAGAACCAGCATGGTGAAGATCTGCCCCATCAAGTCCCCAAGGAAGGACGAGAAAGCGACAAAATTGATGTTGACGGCCAAAAGCAACAATTCGACCGACATCAGAATGACGATCACGTTCTTTCTGTTCAAGAAGATCCCGAAGATCCCTATCGTGAACAAAATGGCTGCGACAGACAGATAGTGCGACAGACCGATTTCCATGGGTGCCTCGCGTGCTCCCCTTCTCTTACCCCAAACCGAAAATCCGCATGAGGGTGACGCGAATTTTCAGATCATGCGATTGCGCGAAACCTCGCGCAGTTAAATACCTTTGCCGGTTTCCACCTTGCGGACTTCAACAGCGTCCTCACGGCGTCGGCCCACCTGAGTGGCAATGTCCTGACGTTTGGCATGCGGCTTGTGGCGAAGGGTCAGCACAATGGCGCCGATCATCGCTACCAGAAGCACAAGGCCGGATACCTGGAAGAAGTAGATGTATTTCGTGTAGAGCACCTGCCCGATGGCCTCAATGTTGGCGACCTCGTTCAGTGCGGGTGTTGGCTCAGAGCCTTGCCCAATCAGGTCTGGCGCCAAAATCCATGCGCCAACGCCCATCAGCAGCTCTATCAGCAGAATAAGCCCGACCAGCGCGCCTGCCGGAAGGTATTGAAGAAAGCCCTGACGCAATTCTGCGAAATCCACATCCATCATCATGACAACGAAAAGGAACAGCACAGCCACCGCGCCAACATAAACCACGATGAGCAACATCGCGAGGTATTCAGCGCCGAGCAGGACAAACAAACCTGCCGAGTTCACGAAGGCCAGAATCAGGAACAGCACGGAATGCACGGGATTTCGCGCTGCGATGACCATAAAGGCCGAAGCCACGGTCACACCGGCAAACAGATAGAAGAAAAAGGCGTTCAGGAACATGGAGGGCCTGCCTGTGATGTGGCCGTTTCCGACCGTTCAGCATCTCACAGCCGGATTGCCGTGACATGCCTTGAAGTGTTGTGTCTAGCTCCTAGCGATAAGGAGCATCCATTTCAATGTTACGAGCGATTTCCCGCTCCCAGCGGTCGCCATTGGCGAGCAGCTTTTCCTTGTTGTAGTAGAGTTCTTCGCGGGTCTCGGTCGCGAATTCGAAGTTCGGACCTTCCACGATTGCATCGACTGGACATGCTTCCTGACAGAAACCGCAGTAAATGCACTTCACCATATCGATGTCGTAGCGCGTTGTGCGCCGAGTGCCGTCGTTACGCCGTGGCCCTGCTTCAATTGTGATGGCCTGTGCGGGGCAGATTGCTTCGCAAAGCTTGCAGGCGATGCAACGCTCTTCCCCGTTCGGATATCTGCGCAAAGCATGCTCACCACGGAAACGCGGGCTCACCGGCCCTTTCTCGAACGGATAGTTGACCGTTGGCTTCGGCTTGAAGAAATACCGCATGGCAAGGAAGAACGCAGACACGAACTCCTTTAGCAACAGCGATTTGGCAGCCTGATCAAGTCCCATCGATCGTTGCCTTCCCTAGATCCCTCAGCCAGCGAGACTTGCGCCGGCCCAATACCCAACGATCGGAAATCCGACCATTGGAACTACAACAATTAGCGCCGTAAGCGGCGCCCGGTACCGCGCGGCAATGCCTCCATCGCCGCCGCCTTCCCGGTTTTTCATTTCCGTCGCCTGCAGGATCCCTTTCAGGATCTTCTGATCGATCCAGGCCAGATACAAACCCAGCACTGCGCCGATCAGTCCGACGATGGACACACTCATGTGGTCGGTGCCCAGCCCATGGCCATGAGGACACCAGCTACCGCAACCACCATGAACAGGGACAACGGCAAGAAAACTTTCCAGCCAAGGCGCATCAGCTGGTCATAGCGATAACGCGGCACCATGGCCTTGACCATCGCGAACATGAAGAACACCAAGAACGCCTTGAGTGAGAACCAGACAATGCCCGGCACCCATGTAAACGGTGCGAAATCGAACGGAGGCAGCCAGCCACCCATGAACATGATGGTCATCAAGCCACACATCAGGGCGATGGCCACATATTCGCCGAGCATGAACATCATGTACGGCGTGGAGCCATATTCCACCATGAAGCCGGCAACCAGTTCAGATTCTGCTTCTGGAAGATCGAACGGCGGACGATTGGTTTCAGCCAATGCGGAGATGAAGAACACCACAAACATCGGGAACAATGGCAGCCAGTACCAGTCCAGGAATGACAACCACGGCACACCTATCATGGTGGCAAGGCCCGTCTCCTGAGACTTCACGATTTCGGTGAGGTTCAAGGAGCCTGCGCAAAGCAGGACAGTCACGATCACGAAACCGATGGAAACTTCATAAGAAACCATCTGCGCTGCAGAGCGAAGCGCGGACAGGAATGGATACTTGGAGTTGGACGCCCATCCACCAATAATGATGCCATAGACCGAAAGCGATGAAATGGCGAAGATATAGAGGATGCCAACGTTAATGTCGGCAATCACCCAGCCTTCGGCCACTGGCATAACGGCCCAGGCAGACAAGGCAAGAAGAACGGTGATCAGCGGAGCAAGCAGGAAAAGCGGTTTGTTCGCCCCGGATGGGATAACCGGCTCTTTAAGCACAAACTTCAAAAGGTCTGCAAAACTCTGGAACAGTCCCCATGGCCCTACAACATTCGGGCCACGGCGGATTTGAACAGCTGCCCAGATCTTACGGTCCGCATAGAGAATGTAGGCAATGACCAAAAGCAGCGTAACCAGAAGAACGACGCTCTGAAGCACCATCGAAAGCAGCGGCCAACCGTATGTGTTCATGAACTCCATATCGGATCCTCAGCCCCTATTCTGCTGCTTCCGCTGACCGGGATTGGGCCAGCGCCGAACACTCAGCCATCACATTGGAGGCGCGTGCAATCGGGTTTGTCAGATAAAAATCGCGAATGATGTTGGCAAAACCTGAGGAGGACACCGCCCCCTTGCCCGCAGCGCTTGCCAGAGCGGCCAGATCTTCCGTCGTTCCAGCCTCAATCATGTCTATGGATGACAGATGCGGATGCGCTTCGAATAGCTTGGATCTCAGTTCTGAAAGCGAATCAAATTCAAGCGTTTGCTCGAGCACTGCGGACAAGGCCCGCAGGATCGCCCAATCCTCGCGGGCTTCGCCGGGAGGAAATGCGGCTCGATCAGCTAGTTGGACGCGGCCTTCGGTATTCACGTAAAGCGCGGATTTTTCGGTATAAGCCGCTGCCGGCAGGATGACGTCTGCCCGGTGCGCACCACGATCTCCATGCGTCCCTTGATAGATAACATAAGCGCCTTCTGGAACATCGACTTCATCGACGCCGAGAAGGAAGAGAACATCCATTGCACCCGGCTCGAGCATCTCGCCGGTTGATTTCCCACCTTCGCCTGGCACAAAGCCGATATCCAGCGCGCCGACCAGTGCTGCTTCACTGTGGAGGACGTTGAAACCATTCCAGTCGTCGCGGATGGCGCCACGCTTTTTTGCGATTGCAGCGCAAAGTGCCAGCACTTCGGCGCCGTCCTCGCGGTTCAATGCGCCTTGACCAACAATGATCATCGGGTTCTTGGCATCAGTTGAGCCATCAAGAAGCGTTTTCAGGCTTTCCGGGCCAGCACCAGCGTAGGTCGTGCCGTAGGTCAGTTCAGCGTTTTCGCCAACCACAATCACTTCCAGCCCGCCGCGCACCCACTGCTTACGAATGCGGGCATTCATGACCGCCGCTTCAACTCGTGGGTTGGTTCCGACCAAAATGATTTCGTCGGCTTCTTCAATTCCGGCGATTGTGGAATTGAAAATATAGCTGGATCGACCGTTCTTGGGATCAAGCGGTGAACCGGGGAACCGGGCATCGATATTGGCGACACCGAGTTTGTCTATCAGGCTTTTCAGCGCAAACATGTCTTCAACGCCAGCCAATTGCCCGGCAAGAGCGCCAATCCTGTCGGTGGAAGACGCCTTCACTTTATCGGCAATGATCTGGAAGGCTTCGACCCAAGAGACCGGCTGCAGCTTGCCCTCTTTTTTCGCGTAAGGGCGATCAAGGCGCTGGGTTTTCAAGCCATCATATATGTAGCGGCTCTTGTCGGAGATCCACTCCTCGTTCACTGCATCGTTCAAACGCGGCATCACACGCATGACCTCCCGGCCCCGCGTATCAACCCGGATCGCAGAGCCGACACCGTCCATAACGTCCACGGATTCCGTTTTTGTCAGCTCCCATGGGCGTGCATGAAACTCATAGGGCTTGTGCGTGAGTGCACCGACGGGGCAAAGGTCCGCGACATTGCCCTGCAATTCAGAAGACAGCGCTGCCTCCAGATATGTGGTGATCTCAGCATCCTCACCACGGCCAATGAGGCCCATATCAGTGACACCAGCCACTTCGGTAGTGAAGCGAACACACCGCGTACAGTGAATGCAACGGGTCATGATCGTCTTGATCAAAGGCCCGATCTGCTTGTTCTCAACAGCGCGTTTGTTTTCGTGAAAGCGTGTTCCATCAACACCATAGGCCATGGCCTGATCCTGAAGGTCGCATTCACCGCCCTGATCGCAAATTGGGCAGTCGAGCGGGTGATTGATGAGCAGGAACTCCATCACCCCTTCCCGCGCCTTTTTGACCATCGGGCTTTTGGTTTCAACGACGGGAGGCTCACCGTTTGGTCCAGGACGCAAATCCTTGACCGACATGGCACAAGACGCCGTCGGTTTTGGTGGTCCGCCCTTTACCTCAACAAGGCACATGCGGCAGTTACCGGCAATTGACAGCCGTTCGTGATAACAAAAGCGCGGAACCTCGGCGCCAGCTTCTTCACATGCCTGAAGCAATGTGTACTCAGCCGGAACCTCAACTTCGTTGCCGTCGATGATCAGTTTTGTCATCGCCTGCTCTCCAAACCCCGTTCCGCTTATTCAGCCGCGATCAAAGGCGCCTTGGGCGCTTTTGTCTTGGCAACATAGTCGTCAATGCGTTGTTCGATCAGCGGACGGAAATTCCGGATCAAACCCTGGATAGGCCAAGCGGCCGCATCGCCTAGCGCACAGATCGTATGACCTTCCACCTGCTTGGTGACTTTGAACAGCATGTCGATCTCTTCATAAGACGACTCGCCCTTCACCATTCGTTCCATCACGCGCCACATCCAGCCGGTGCCTTCCCGACATGGTGTGCACTGTCCGCAGCTCTCGTGCTTGTAGAAATATGCAAGACGCGCAATCGCCTTGATCATATCTGTGGATTTATCCATGACAATCACTGCAGCGGTTCCAAGACCGGAGCCCAGGCCGCGCAAGGAGTCGAAATCCATCGGCACATCTTTAGCCTGTTCAGCCGTCAAACAGGGCACCGACGAGCCACCAGGAATCACCGCAAGGAAATTGTCCCAACCGCCGCGAATGCCGCCACAATGACGATCAATCAGTTCGCGGAATGGAATTCCAAGCTCTTCTTCGACCGTACACGGCTGGTTGACGTGCCCAGAAATGCAGAACAGCTTCGTGCCGGTGTTGTTCGGTTTGCCTAGTCCTGCAAACCAGGCACCACCGCGACGGAGAATGGTTGGCGCCACAGCAATCGATTCAACGTTGTTCACTGTTGTCGGGCAGCCATAAAGGCCAACGTTTGCCGGGAATGGCGGTTTTAGGCGAGGTTGCCCCTTCTTGCCCTCAAGGCTTTCCAGAAGCGCGGTTTCCTCACCGCAAATATAGGCCCCAGCGCCGTGGTGAACGTAGATATCAAAATCATAGCCGTTCTTGTTGTTCTTGCCGATCAAGCCAGCATCATAGGCTTGGTCGATCGCCGCCTGAAGACGCTCACGCTCGCGGATAAATTCGCCGCGGACATAGATGTAGGCCGCAATTGCGCCCATTGCGAAACCTGCAACAAGACATCCTTCGACCAGCGTATGCGGGTCATGGCGCAGAATTTCGCGGTCCTTACAGGTGCCCGGTTCTGATTCATCGGCATTGACGACAAGATAAGCCGGACGGCCATCGCTCTCCTTGGGCATGAAGGACCACTTCAAACCGGTTGGGAAGCCCGCGCCACCGCGCCCTCGAAGGCCGGACGCCTTCATCTCGTCAATGATCCAATCGCGTCCCTTGTCCAGAAGCGCCTTGGTGTTGTCCCATTGGCCGCGTTTCTTCGCGCCTTCGAGACCCCAGTCGTTCAGACCGTAGATGTTGGTGAAGATCCGATCTTTATCTGTCAGCATCTTGAATCACCTTTTGTAGGGGAAGAACGAGAAACTTGACGGCCAAAAATATGCTTGCAGCAAGAAAGAAAGCCCCGAAACCGATCAATGCGTAGAGCCACTCCTGGTCTGACAAACCATGATCCAAGGCAAACATGTAGATGAGAAACCCAGCAAGTGCAGCAATCTGTGGGACCTCAAGCATTGCATAACGCGTAACAATACGGGCTACATCGCCGTCGCTCTGTTCAGTGCTCGCATAGTTGTTCACATGTCGTTCCAACGGTGCTTACCCTCAGCTTTTCTTGCTCGAACGCTTCGAGAACTCGGTCTCTCCGCCTTCTGCCAGAATTTCCGCTTGTTCGATCCAACCGTCACGCTCTATCCGGCCTTTGAACTTCAACCTTGTGTCGACCCAAGCCACTTCGGCTGCCGTCCAGGCGGCAATCTGGTCGAAGTGGAAGAAACCCAACTCGTGCAGAACACCTTCCAGTTTCGGACCAACGCCTTTGAGAAGCTTCAGGTCGTCCGGTTGACCGCCCCGCGCTTCCTTCAACTGCTCAGGTGCAGCCTCAGCGACTTCGCCCGAAGTGTCTGTGGAACCAGCTTGGTCCTCAGCTGCCTTCGACTTCGACTCTGGCGCAGGCTTGGAAGCAGCTTTCTTCGCCGGTGCCGTTTTGGAAGTTGATTTGGCTTCTGCCTTTTCAGGCTTTGCCTCCACCGTCTTCTCTGCATCAGCTGAAGTGGTTTCTGCCGCAGCCCTGTCTGTTTTCGCCGCTGCGCCGGTCCTGGCTTCAGACTTTTCAGTGTCTTTCGCAGCCGTTTTTGAATTGGCAGGCTCGTTCTTCGGTGCAGGTTTAGCCGGCGCTGCCTTGGCAGGAGCGTCTTCGCTCTTTGCCGCATCGGCACCCGATTGCTTGGCGGCAAAGGCGGCTGTCACCTTCGCAACGGCGTCTTCAGCCGGTGTTGGCACGCCATCAAAATCTTTTCCGCCTGAGTTGATGGACGGACCAGCAAAAGCGTGTGAGGCTCTTTCAGAGCCATCGATTAGATGAGCAACAGGCAATTCACCTTTTGAGTTGTCGTTGATTTCGGTGAGCGATGTCTGACCACCTTCCGGCATGGAAAAACGGCGACCGTTTTGCGGCCCGGGCGTGACTTCCTTGCCCGCAGCAATGTCATCGATCAACTGGTTGAAGCTATCAGGCGTAAGATCTTCATAGGTATCCTTGAAAATCTGTACCATTGGGGCGTTGACACAGGCCCCAAGGCACTCAACCTCTTCCCATGAAAACATGCCGTCTTCCGAGATTTCGTGCATATGTTTTGCGATGCGGCTCTTGCAGATCTTGATCAGGTCTTCCGAGCCACGCAGCTGGCATGGGGTCGTCCCGCACACCTGAATGTGCGCCTTGCTGCCAACCGGCTGCAGTTGAAACATCGTATAAAATGTTGCGACTTCCAGCACCCGAATGTGCGGCATATCGAGCATGTCCGCAATGTAACGGATCGCAGGTTCGCACACCCAGCCATCATGTTGTTCCTGAGCGCGCCACAACAGGGGAATAACGGCGGACGCCTGACGGCCAGCCGGATAGCGGTCAATCAGCTTCTTCGCCCAAGCCAAATTGTCTGGCGTGAACTCAAAGCTTTCAGGTTGTTCCGCGGCAAGTCTGCGCATCGCCATGGTCTATACCCCGTTTGTTTCCTCTTCAGGCCAGTTACTACCGAACCCGACGAATTCTAAAATGATCAGCAAGAGCCGCGTCTAGCGGTCCACCTCGCCGAACACGATATCCATTGACCCGAGCACAGCTGAAACGTCGGCCAGCTGGTGGCCATTGCACACGAAGTCCATTGCTGACAGGTGTGCGTAACCGGGTGCCTTGATCTTGCAGCGATAGGGCTTGTTGGTGCCATCAGACACCAAATAAACCCCGAACTCGCCCTTCGGCGCTTCAACGGCTGCATAAACTTCGCCAGCCGGGACATGGTAGCCCTCGGTGTAAAGCTTGAAGTGGTGAATGAGCGATTCCATTGAGCGCTTCATCTCACCGCGTTTCGGCGGAACGATCTTGCCGTCCGTGGAGGACACCGCACCAGTTTCAATCGTCAATTTCTCAAGGCACTGTTTCATGATGCGAACGGACTGACGCATCTCTTCCATGCGGATCAGATAACGGTCGTAGCAGTCGCCATTCTTGCCAATCGGGATGTCAAAATCGAGATCGGCATAACATTCATAAGGTTGTGACTTGCGGAGATCCCACGCAGCGCCTGAGCCACGCACCATGACACCGGAGAACCCCCACGCCCATGCATCATCAAGCGAAACTACGCCGATATCAACGTTGCGCTGTTTGAAGATACGGTTGTCGGTCAGAAGACCTTCAATATCATCCAGCGTTTGCAGGAACGGATCACAGAAGTCCCAAATGTCATCAAGAAGATCACGCGGCAAATCCTGATGCACACCGCCGGGGCGCACATAGGCTGCGTGCATTCGGGCACCGCAAGCGCGCTCGTAAAACACCATCAATTCTTCGCGCGGCTCAAAGCCCCACAGCGGCGGGGTCAACGCACCTACGTCCAAAGCTTGAGTCGTGATGTTTAGAAGGTGCGACAAAAGCCGCCCGATCTCCGAATAAAGTACACGGATCAACTGACCGCGCATCGGCACTTCAATGCCAAGCATACGCTCCACTGCAAGGGCATAGGCGTGCTCTTGGTTCATTGGAGCAACGTAGTCGAGCCGGTCAAAATACGGCACGGCCTGGAGGTAGGTCTTGTGCTCAATCAGCTTTTCAGTGCCACGGTGCAAAAGCCCGATATGCGGGTCAACGCGGGTCACAACTTCACCGTCAAGCTCCAGCACAAGACGCAAAACGCCGTGTGCGGCCGGGTGCTGCGGACCAAAGTTGATATTGAAGTTACGAACCTGAGCTTCAGCCATAAACTAACGCCGCCTTAATTCGTGGTTGCTTTCTCATCGCCCGGCAGCACGTAGTCTGTGCCTTCCCATGGCGAGAGGAAATCAAAATTGCGGAATTCCTGATTGAGCCGCACCGGTTCGTAAACCACGCGCTTTTTCTCGTCGTCATACCGAACTTCAACAAAGCCCGTGAGCGGGAAATCCTTGCGCAGCGGATGGCCGTCGAAACCATAGTCCGTCAGAATGCGGCGAAGGTCAGGGTGTCCCGAGAACAAGATGCCGTACATATCGTAGGCTTCCCGCTCAAACCACTCAGCACCGGGAAAGATCGGTGTAATGGACGACACTGGTGTGTCTTCGTCCGTCATCACCTTTACGCGAATGCGTTGGTTCTGGAACGGTGACAGGAAGTGATAGACGACATCAAAGCGCTTCTCGCGCGCTGGCCAATCAACACCGCACACATCAGTTAGGTTGACGAACTTGCAGGCACTGTTGTCGCGCAGATACCGCACGACATCGAGAATGTCGGACACCGCAACCGAGATCGTAAGCTCGCCATAGTCCACCTTTGTGGACAAAACGGAGTCGCCAAGTCCAAGCGAAATATGTTCCGCAAGTTCCTTCAGCGCTTCATCCATTTTCTTCCCTCACTCCGTTGGAGCCAGAACAGGTAGCGGACGCCCCTGCTCTACAGTCGTTTAGATTGTCCGAACGCTTTTAGCGCTCGATTGTGCCTGTACGGCGGATCTTCTTCTGCAGCATCAGCACACCGTAAAGCAGCGCCTCAGCTGTTGGAGGACAACCAGGAACATAGATGTCAACCGGCACTACGCGATCACAACCACGAACCACCGAATAGGAGTAATGGTAATACCCACCACCATTGGCGCAGGACCCCATCGAAATGACGTAACGTGGCTCTGGCATTTGGTCGTAAACCTTGCGCAGGGCCGGAGCCATTTTGTTGGTCAGTGTGCCCGCAACAATCATCACGTCAGATTGGCGCGGCGATGCGCGAGGCGCAAAACCAAACCGCTCAACATCGTATCGCGGCATGGACATCTGCATCATCTCAACAGCGCAACAGGCCAGACCAAATGTCATCCACATCAACGATCCCGTGCGCGCCCACTGGATCAGATTGTCGGTGGATGTGACCAGAAAGCCCTTGTCAGCGAGCTGATCATTGACCTCAAGAAAGAATGGATCGTCAGCGCCAACAGGTTTGCCGGTATTTGGGTCGATAATGCCCTTCGGCTGCTCGGCGATCAAAGGCTTGGAAGTCTGGGTCAATCCCATTCCAATGCTCCCTTTTTCCATTCGTAGGCAAATCCAATGGTTAGAACACCAAGAAACACCATCATCGACCAAAAGCCGTACCAACCCAGATCACCGAACACCACTGCCCAGGGGAACAGAAACGCGACCTCAAGATCGAAAATAATGAAGAGAATAGCGACCAGATAGAACCGCACATCAAACTTCATGCGCGCGTCATCAAACGCATTAAAGCCACACTCGTAGGCCGAGAGTTTTTCCGGATCCGGATTTTTGTAGGCAACAATGAAGGGCGAAATCAACAAGGCAAGACCGATCACCAGCGATATGCCGATGAACACGACGATCGGGATATAGTCCCGGAGCAGTTCTTCCATGTCTTTCGCGTCCTTGCATATGTACCAGCTCTGAAGAAGAGCTTGGGGCCAAGGCGTTTTCCCTCTGCGCTACCTTGCAGCAACCTTGGAACCGGTCAGCTTGGTTAAAGCCGACATGCGAAGGCACGCTTATAATACGTATAGGTGCAACGCAAGACCCCTAGCCAATCTAACAATTGCCATGTTTGCCAGAAGATTAGCAGACAGCGGCAATATGCTGGCGTTTCCGTCAGTTGTAGAGCGGAAACATAATCGCGCAATGACAGCTGCCAATCTGTCGCACGCATCCTCGAGAGAATCACCAGATTGCACAGTAGCGCGGTTATATTGGAGTTAAACGAAAAAAATCCACATGCGCACAAGGCGCTGCAGGCTTTATCGATATCAAAGACAGATAGACGGTGTTCCGTGAGTGGCGCGAGTGACGGGGCTCGAACCCGCGACCTCCGGCGTGACAGGCCGGCACTCTAACCAACTGAGCTACACCCGCACATTCACGGAATAACGCCAACTTCCTGCTCAAGGGAAGTGGCGCGAGTGACGGGGCTCGAACCCGCGACCTCCGGCGTGACAGGCCGGCACTCTAACCAACTGAGCTACACCCGCTTCGGTGAGCGACTGAGTTGTCGCTGCGAAGTGGCGCTGATGTACGGCGGCACGATTTGGAAGTCAAGCACTCACAAGGCGCTAATGTGACGTTTTTATAATTATCCGGAAATCCCTTGGGTTAGCGACGCAGATTTCTGCCCTTGGTACTGTGGATAAAGAGCACCACCAAAAATGCAGAAACCATCTGTGTGACGCACATCATTACTCCGCATCGGACGCTGCCTCTGGATTTGATGGGGCCGCCCGATCTCATGTTTCGAAAAAAGTTGCCAGAACCAATCGATCATTCCTTCATTCGAATGCTCTACAATTTTCTACGTACAGCTTTAGTATGAGGCGCGGTCTGATTGAAATTGAACCATCCCCCCTACATTTGTACGGTAGTAATCCCGTATCGCGCGGGTATACGGTTGTACTAAGAGATTCTTCGCGCTTCGATACTCTTAAGCCTGTTTAACCGAAGTCGAAGAGGAGTCTGTTTGAAGTCTAGGTGCCTTAATGGCGAAAACATTTGCTGAACTTGCCAAAGAAGCTGTTGGTATTTGGAAGAACACTCCGCTGGACGCTGTCGAAACAGCGGCAGAAGACGCGGAACGGTACCGCGAACTGGCGTCTTTGCCAGGCATGAATCTCCACTACCTTTCCCTCGAGTATGAAGACCCATTGGATTTTGTCATGCACCGGGTCGTGCTGAAGACGCTCATAGGAGCCGACAAACCATTTCGCCTCGGCGACCACGAGGACATCGAATTTATCAAGGACAATATGCTGGACGCGTATTGCGCAGCCAGAGACAAAAAAGAAACGTGTTACGAGCGGATCAATTCAAGCATGGACGGATCTCATGTCGTTTATGATAGATTGATCCTACCAGAGCGCACAGAGGCTCTGAGAGCTCGCTGGGCAGTGGTTTTATTCCACCCTCGCCTCATCCTACCTGCAACCGATGCCTCTGCGCTGGTAACCAACAGGGAGCACGATGTGCTGTCTTTGGTCTTGCAGGGACAAACAGCGCGGGAGATTGCCGAGGCGCTGAACCTCTCGCCAAAATCGGTCGAACATCGCATTGCTGATTTGAAACGAAAATTCCGCGCCCGCAACCTGCCTCATCTGGTCAGTCTGGCGGTCAGCGCCGGCCTCAAATGAGTTTTGAAATCGCGTCTTCCCCTACGGGAAAACCGGCTGAACGCACATAACAATGTTCGGAGGTAATGGTGGGCGGTGAGAGACTCGAACTCCCGACATCCTCGGTGTAAACGACCTACTCATTATTATATTTGGCGACATACAGCCATTGTGCTTTTGGAACAAAGTTAGAAAATCGCGAAATGTTCCGTGGTTTCCTGGCAGTTTCATGGCGAACTTAGGTCATGTAGCACGCAAAAACAAATGGCAAATTGCGCAAGACCAAATGGCATCCAATTGTAACGCCATTTGACCGTCTCTTTTGCCCTTACGATGATGCTGCTAACATTCCATTAGATCGTGGTGAAGGCAGCCTTGAGAGTTCGGTACGCATAAGCTGCTGCCAGCGGCACAACCCCGTTACCGGCTGCTCGGGATCGCTCCACCCGATGGGCCAGCCCATGAGCCAGTCCGAGAAGTTCGGGTTGAAGATCCAATCGCCGATCGAGGTACGTGTCCCAGGCGTCAAGGTCACATGGAGCGGGAGCGAATACTGGAAGCTGAAAGTCTTCAGCTCCGTTGCGCCGACCGCCTTCAGGAAAAGCCACATGACTGTCCAAACACGGGCTGCCTTGCCGATTGCCACTTGGCTTCCCGTTTGCGACACGTCCGCCCGAAATCGAAAGCCCTCTGCATTGATCAGAATATCGGTCCGATTGCAATAGAGGCTTGTCGTTGGCGTGGGCCATAATGAAGAGCCTTTTCCGGATGTGGGCCGCGCCAACTTCAGCCGCCGAGAAGAGGCCTGCTTTAAGGCTAAAGCCCATTGCCTGTAAGTCTCCCGCGACTTCTTCAAAGCCACGGTCCAGATGTCCCTCGACGTTTTCACAGAAGACCCACTCAGGCTCACATTCGTCGATGATCCGGGCGACATCGGGCCATAAGTGTCTCGGGTCGTGAAGATGCTGCACGGCAGCGAACGTCGGAATTGAGCCCAAATGTACCGATGCTGCGGCGGGAACGAACGTCAGCTTTCCCGCCGCCATAATTAATCAGATACGGACCTTTGGCGCAGCTTCGCGATCTGAGTCTCCCGAATTAGGCTCTCCTTTTGGTTCGATTAGAAGCACCTTCACCTCGGTTTCTGCCCTTGGCCTATGAACCACACCCTTCGGCACAACGAACAATTCGCCCGCTTTGACGGTGCGCGATTCCTCCCCTTCGATGTCCATCTGCATCTCACCTTCTAAAACATAAAAAAAGTCATCGGTCGTATCGTGTTTGTGGAATGGATACTCACCTATGAACTTTACCACCATAACCTCGTTTTCGTTGTAGTCGGCGACGACATGCGGATCCCAATGCGTTGAGAAATGAGACAACTTTTCCGCAAGGTTTACTGAATTCATTGATGATTTCCTTCGTGGTAGTGTTACAGTTGTATCCTCGAAGCTATTGGGAGACTTTCCATCCACAACGAACGACGATCCAAGGAAGTAAAACCACAAGTCCTGACACCGGGTCTTGAACGATCGTGCACGAATGATTGGGTCGTGGCTGCTCCTTGGCAAACCGGCATTCAGAGGATCGAGGCGTATTTTTCTGGAGAGGCCTATGCACCACATCGGCATGATACCTATTCAATTGGATACACAATCAATGGCGTCCAGAGCTTTGACTATCGCGGTGCGCGTACCGATAGTGTTGCAGGACAGGTGATCGTCCTTCATCCCGACGAGATTCATACAGGTGAGGCTGGAACAGAAGCCGGATTTCACTATCGAATGCTGTATGTCCAACCTTCGTTGGTGCGTGACGCGCTAGGGGATCGCGCAAGTGCACTTCCGTTTTTGAGTGACGCTGTTTTAACTGATCCGCTTTTGATGCGAGCTATCCATGCCGCATTTACTGATATGGATACTTCTCTTGAGGCCGTAGCGATGGACGAGCTGACTGTATTGCTAGCGGATGGATTGCTTGCCAATGACAATTCCGCTCGGCGAACCACTCGGCATTTGATTGACTTCAAAGCAACCAATCGGGCGAAGGAATATTTAGACGGCAATCTTGATCAAATTGTTCAATCGGAAGAGCTGGAAACAGTCACTGGCTTGGACCGGTATGCGCTTTCGCGCCAGTTTCGAAGGGCATTTGGAACAAGCCCATATCGGTATCTGACGATGCGTCGACTAGACCAGGCGCGTGGTGATATTGCAGACGGAGTACCGTTGATTGAAGCAGCAATGCGGGCAGGTTTTAGTGACCAGCCGCACATGACGCGGCAATTCAAAGCAGCCTATGGGATTTCACCGGGTCAGTGGCGACGATTGGTTCACAAACACTAAGAATTTGAACAAAGCCAACCTTCGTTCGATCGTCTCGAACGGCAGCTTCGTCCGCATCTCAGTCATTTTCTGTTATGACGCTCTCGCACTAAATGACCTTGTATTCCTTGAGCGAGACGACACGAAAATTGTCGCTGATCGTGTCGCGGAACTCTTTCCAATTATCAGGCAGCGTCTTGCGAAAAAAGCCCAGTATCGCCTCAGTGAACTGGTTGAAGGTGGCGTAATGCCGATTGTGTGTCACCCATTTGTGCATGACACCCCAAAGGCGCTCAATCGGGTTCAGATGGGGCGCGTATGCTGGCAGAAAGTGCAACTTTACCTTCCGCTCTGGGCTATCAAACCATGGTTGAAGTGCTTTGGCGTGGTGATAGCGCGCGTTGTCCACGAAGACATGAATGGCCGTCATTGTCGGATTGATGTGTTCCAGCTTTTCCAGCATCTGTTTGGTCGTCTGGGCGTTGACCTTCTCACCCTCAACAAAGGTGAACTGGAAGGTCTCAAGGTCGAGCGCGCCTTGTATGTTGAGCCGCTTGCGCCCTGATGACGCCTTCAGAGCGGTCTTTTGTCCCTTTGGAAACCAGCCATGGGCGGGGCGGCTTTGATGCTCTGGGTGAACAGCGTCAGAAAACACAACCATCTCGTCTGGCGCAAGGCTTTGCATTAGGGCCTCATAGCTGGCAATAAACGCAGCCTGTTTGGCTTCATCAGCCTGTGCGGGCAGCAACCTTGGCTTTTTATACTCAAACCCCAGACGGCGCATCAGTTTGGCCGCACCCGAAGGACTGTAGCTCCGGCCATATTCAGCTAAAATATGTGCGCAGACCTCATCGACATTGCGCGCAGGATGTTCGCTGAAATAGTCCTTTACAGCCCGCTCTTGCGCTGCCGTCAAATGTCCCTGTCGTTGGCTGTAGTCTTTCAACCCAAAGAAGGTCCGCCCTGCTCCAGCAAAGGCAAAACGCCATTCCGTCAGAACCGTCGGCCCTATGTCCAGTATCCGGCAAACTGTTCCAGCGTCTTCGCCTGCATCCAACAGCAGAAACGCGCGTGCGCGTTTCCAAACGAGCGCATCAACTTTACGGCGGCGACAAATGGCTTCAAGCGCAGCGCGTTGGTCATCAGTCAGGGAAATCAATTTTGAGGGCTTCTTCATTCTTTGAATGTGCGCATTCTGTAACGAGCAGCAATGCGACAAGTCGACTCAATTACAATAAATATCAGGCCAATTCAGTCGTAGGAGTACACTACAAAGCAATTTCGAAGGATCTGTCCACCGACGCACCATCGGTTGATCTGTCCATTTCACGCTTTTGGCAAAACAATCTCACGAAACACCAACTGGGAGAAGAAACATGAAAAAACTCGCACTGGCCCTTGCTGGCTCCGCCTTTATGGCCGCGCCTGTCGCCGCTGAAGATTTGTCTGTTGTGGGAAGTTGGTCGAACCTCCCGCTGCACAAGCAATTTGAAGCACCGTTCTGGTCTGAAAAACTACCCGCAGCTTCCGGCGGCGCACTCAACGTATCGTTGACGACACATAATCAGATGAACCTCGGCGTCGCCGATGTTTTTCGGCTCTTGGGGGATGGCGTCTTAAGGTTAATCCTGCCTCAACTGAGGGTGCAAGAGATTCTTGAAGAAAACCCTATGCAGTGACGTAAAGCAATAGACGTGTCGGGTAGCTGAAAATTGAGGAATGCTTTTGAAGAGTGATGGATTCGCCGTAAGCAGGGCCATAAGGCGAGCAAGGCAAAGTTCTGCATGAAGGTGTCGACACAAGTTCCTAACAGAAATGGCCAATAGTTGCAGTTGACATCAGCGTCGTAGCTGTCCGATAACAGCATCGCGATGATTGATTAAGAGGCCCATTTGCAAATTTCCTAGAGATAGGTCGATGAAATAGCGGGAGCAAAACGCCGCTAGGTATACCTAAGATATTACAATAACCCTTTAGTCTATATACTCTTTTCGGAGCAATTTATGAATTTCGAACCAGATGGCTTGTCGTCTGATACAAGCAGCTTGAGCTATTGCCCAATTCAACATGTGGCTATAATCGGTGCTGGCATTTCCGGTTTGATATCAGCCTATGAGCTGATCAAGTCAGGGCATGCCGTGTCATTGATAGAGGCGGATCCTGATCATATTGGTGGTCGCATCCGAACCCTGCGCTCCGCTGATGGATCATATGCCGAAATGGGGGCGATGAGAATTCCAAAAAACCACGATCTCACACTGAAGTATGTAGAGCTTCTTGATTTGGAACTCCGCCCCTTCATTGAAAGCTGCTCAGTTGCAAGAAACTGTCTGAAAGGGCAGTGCTTCAGCCAAACACCTGAAGGCTTTGAGGAGTTAAAGAAAAGGTTCCAACTCACCGATTCGGAAATGCAAATGACGCCGGATCAACTTTGGAAGAAAGTGATAAACTGGGCATGTATAAAGATGACCCAGGAGGAAATAAACTCCCTATATACCGATGATCTCAATAACAAAACAGTAGAAGCTATAGACCAACTTTCCCTGGGTATTGCGATGCGTAATGCCGGACTGTCTCAGGGGGCAATTGAGCTTCTTGCCTACTTGCTGCACTTCGAGGATCACCTGAATACAGCATTCTCTGAACATCTGCGTGAAGAGCTTTCTGGTGATTGGAGTTGCGGATTTTATGAACTCGTTGGCGGCATGGATCAAATCACCAGCGCACTGTTCAAAAAGATTCAAGGTAAATTGAACTTGCACCAAGGATGCAAGGTTAAGCGGGTCGCCAAGAACGACAGAAACTACAGCATCGAGATGGAAAACACCCTTGGACATTTGCTAAGGATTGATGCGGATTGGGTAATTTGCACAGTATCGTTGGGCGCGCTTACGCGGATTGACCTGAACACGGTTATGTCTGACCAAAAGGCTAGAGCCAGCAAGAATATCCACTTCGACACTTCCACCAAGGTTCTGGTTAAATGCAGCCGCCGTTTTTGGGAGTTGAACGATCAGATTTACGGCGGGCACAGCAACAGTGATACGCTGCTTGGCCGCATTTGGTATCCTAGCGATAACGCCGAGCGAAAGGAAAAATCCGTATCCAACGCGCCGAGCTATCTGCTCGCCTCTTACACCTCTGGGGCACGCGCGCGGCACGTGGACAGCCTGTCCTTAGAAGACTTGAAACGAATGGTGGTGGAAAGCCTGATGACCATTCACCCTAGCCTGAACTGCAGTGAAATCATTTCAATACACCGGTGGAGTTGGTCGAATGTTTCGGAAACTTCGGGCGGCTTTACATTATTCATGCCTGGAGAACATAGAGACCATTATTCGCATCTTATCAGACCGGAAGAACAGTTTTTGCTTGCCGGTGAGCATGTCTCTCTCTCCCACTCATGGATCCAAGGCTCCATCAAGTCCGCGCTGACCTGTGTCGATCACATACGCAAATCCCTTCAAATGAAACATTGGCACGTATCCATCAAGCAATCTGCCTAAAAATCGCTACAAAGGCCGAGACCAACACGATTTTCGGGAAAGCATCCCCGCACACTCTAGAGGAATCTTTGTCAATGACTATTGCTGAATTCATTAGTTTGAGACTCAAACAACTATCCTGCACTCATGTTTTTGGAGTGGTGGGTACCTCCTGCTCAGACTTCGTCGATGTTCTAGAAAAAGACGACGGAATCAGCTTCATCTCAACGGTGAACGAACTCGAGGCGGGGTATATGGCCGATGGGTTCGGTCGCCAAGGTGGCATCGGAGCTGCTGTCGTTTCTTACGGTGTTGGTACATTAAGCATGATCAATGCTGTTGCCAGCGCGATGACCGAACGCGCTCCCATGATAGTGATAAACGGCGGCCCCCGTGACTCCGACTATGAGATACAAGAAGAACTGGGTGTCCTCTTTTCCCACTCAATGGGCCAAGGCCGGACTGACGTAAATGTTTTCGCAAACGTCACAGTTGCCCAAGAAGAGATTCGGAAACTCGAAAATGCTGCGGAGAGGATAGACCGGCTTTTCAGAGCGGCTATGCAAAAATCTGCCCCTGTTTATCTGGAAGTCCCGCAAGATCTGTGGCTGGAAAAACTCGATACCTATGAAGAGGTTTTCTCGCAGGAAACCAATGTTCAATCAGAAATGACAGACGTTATCACGTCGCGAATTGACTATATGTTGCGCCGCGCCAAAAAACCGGCGATTTTACTTGGAGCGGAGTTAATACGTTTCAATATGCTGGATAAGGCGATTGCCTTTTCTGAAAAGCACAAAATTCCGTTTTATGGAACTTTGCTGTCAAAGGGGAAAATACCGGAGGATCACCTTTTGTTTTCCGGCATCTACGACAGCGATTTGGCTCCGGCAGATATCACTAAGAGGCTGGAAGACTCAGATCTTATTGTTGCGCTCGGATGCATAATGGGTATCGATCAGTTGCACTTGGTGAAGAAAACGCAAGATATCATGTTCCGCATCGGTTTCGGAGAGGCACGCCACAAACAGGAGGTTTTTGGTGAGGTTAATCTCGACCATGTGATAGATAAGCTCAATGCGCTCCCTGTTTATTCCGGGGAAAACGGATATCCCGTCTGGGCTGTGTCAGGAATGACATATACGGAACGCCGAGAAAATTGGATAAATAAGACATTTCCAGGCGAGAGTTGGAGGAATGACTGGGGGCACGATACGATCATTAAGGCGGTCGCTGATTTCCTATCTCAATCTGATGAGGATCATCTACTCGCTTTGGATACATGCCTGGCAAGCTTCCCAGGTGCCGATATTCCTCTTGAAGAAGGTGATGAATTCCTTTCAAATCCAGTGTGGCTGTCAATCGGACAAGGAACACCGGCATCCGTTGGCGCGTATTTTGCCCACAAAAAACGGCCTCTGATTATTACCGGAGATGGTGGATTTCAGATGGTCTCCCAGACTTTTTCTACCATGGTGCAGCATAACATACCCGCGATCATAGTTATCATTGATAATGGATCTTATGCGATCGAGCAGTTCCTGATCGACGGAAGCTATTTCAAAGATCATGAGGCTGAGCCTCTTTCCTACACCAATTTGAACGCCTGGAAATATGAGAACATGCCGCAGATCTACAATGGCGGGATCGGGCATAGGGTACACTCATATGACGAACTCAGCCGCGTTTTGACTCACGCTAAAAGTATAACCGACAGACCTGTTGTAATAGTCGCCGACATCCCTAGGCGGGACCTGCCTGCCGAAAACCGCGCTCTGCTTCAATAAATGCATTTGAAAGGTTCTGTAATGCATATTTCCCGTCGAAAATTCACTATGGGTTTTGGGGCAGGTCTTCTATCCTCCGGCCAAATCGCCCTTGCCAGCACGGCGTTTCCCGGATCCGTTCCGGCTAATGAATACACAGTAAAAGCGAACTCACTGAATTCGTCGAATGTCTCAATCTTCGGCTCAGACCGTTGGAAAAACTTCGCGCGTTCGGTCTCAGATCTGATTGACGCCGATTCAAAGAAGCAGCCGACCTTCAGAACGGAGCAGGACAACGCCGTCCTCACGTTGATAGTTGGTATGCCGAATGGAGATTCAACGGTCAATCCATCTGATGCTTTTGTGCTCCATGGTGTAGTTGCAGCACTCACACAAGCGCGCGGATACAAGCTGAAAACAATTCACATTGTTACCAGCAGTGCTACAGACAATAATGCAACGGGCCTGAGGCGCGCTGCAAACCGAAGCCAGCCAGAACAGAGTGAAACATCGGTGGTCTGGCATTCAATTGATGAAACCAATCGAGACGACCGGAGCGCGCTTGGTGCGGTTCTGAACCAAAGCGATATCATATGGTCCTTGCCGCAGAACCAAACCAGACAGGGAGACTACGTTGCCACCCGTACTATTATGAGTCGTTGGTTTACGCTTGCTGATACTGGCGAAGAAGAAGGGCGCTATGTAGAACGCATCGGGGAAAAGTGGGACATGACGGTCTCATGCCGCGGACAGCATTTAATACGAAAAGGTTCTGACTTAGTTTCGGTGATGTTTTCACCCTCGCTTCTTCTTATGTCCCGCAACAGCGATCTGCATGACACGCGGTCTTTCGGTGGTCTCATCTGATTAAGGTTCAGGGCGACTTTTGCCCAAGACCTGAAGAACTGAGCGCGTAAGCCGATGCTCCCGTGCTCAGACTATATAAAGATATTTTACGGATTTTTCATGCAATCGAAACCAATTTTAGGTGCGGCTTTCTATGCCGCATCCGTTTTACTGCTAGCGATTCTAGATCTCCTTATCAAATTATCGACCGATTACACGAGTGACTTCCTTTTTGTGGTTGCCTTCCGCTTTCTGATTGGGCTTGCACTAATCACAGTTTTGGACTGGATTATCCAGAGCCGCAGCACGGTCCCCGCTGTTAAGAGAGCTCCGGAGAAGAAACTGAGCGCTCTGTTTTTTCTCGGTATGCGCTCCTTTTCTCTCGCCTCAATGATGGTTTTCTTTTTTCTAGCGTTAAAGTATGTATCACTGACGACTGTCACATCGATTGCTCTCCTGTCGCCTATAATAACGTTTTTTTCCGGCATGCTTCTTTTCAATGAAACGCTCCACAGGAGTGCTCTTTTCGCGCTATTCTTGGCGGTTCTCGGAGCCGTAGTACTGGTAGGGTTTGACTATGGAACCACGCCGACTGTGGGTTTAACATTCGCCCTGATTGGTAGCATCTCCATCACTACTTATGTCGTTTTTAGCAAGCTGACGATGCGATATATGACCGAACATCGAATGCTTAAAAGTACTTATGTCATCGTTGGCGCCCTTACGCTCACGTTTTTCCTGGTCTTTGGAGATCCATCATCAATTTCAACTCCAGACATCTACCCAGTTCTGTTTGCGATGGCCGTTGTTGGCTGCCTGTCGAATTACTTAGCAGCCTACGGCGTTAAGAGAATTGAGTTGAACCAGATTGCATGCTGGGACTGCACAATATTTTTCTGGGCTTTGTGTTTCGATGTATTTTTGCTGTCGGAGCAAATCACGCTCGCGAATGTAGCCGGAGCAGCCTTGATCTGCACCTCGGCAATATTAATATCACGCACCAAAAGACGATATGAGGCGGGCGAAACAATCTCCCTTTCTTGACCGTTTGATCTGTCCCCTCGGGTCTAATCAAATTTTCTGTCTGTAGCACAGCAAAGGGAACGCCGGGAGGGCATAGCCCTAGCAACGCTCTCATGCGTGCTCAACGACTTTTCGAAAGGGGTTGACCCCGCCCCCTAAATTCCGGCCATTTAGGGGGCTGTTCCGGCTGGGGGCAGAATGACACCTTAAGGTCGAATGTCATCGATTTTTCCATCTGTATTCGCCCGTGAGCAGGAAATGTGCCATTAAAGGTGGGGACGCGCAGAATTGTCAACGGCGGCGTAAAATCAGGCCACTGGGCGGAGTAAAAGTCGGCCACTTTCGGCGCAGGCATGAGAGCTCCGGGAGGGCGTAGCCCGAGCGGGGGTCTCATGCCTGCGTGGCGATT
>Ga0189285_100072_pt1 | contig 56520 bp, 53 predicted proteins | sample GEYOminimetaG_FD_130315 | JGI IMG/M metagenome (GOLD analysis project Ga0189285, IMG submission 130315) | Marine microbial communities from the Costa Rica Dome - GEYO mini metaG | ecosystem: Environmental > Aquatic > Marine > Oceanic > Photic zone | place: Costa Rica: the Eastern Pacific... | reverse complement strand
CATCGTCGGTCACTCGGTCCTTCTTTCGTCTCATCATTTGCTCCTGAGTTAGCAATGATGAGCCAGAATCACTCCCTTACGCAATCAAACCAATCTGTCCACTAGGAGCTGACGGGGGACAGTCTAGGTCGTAGAGACCTTCATGGGCTAGTTTGACCGCCAGATAGGCAAATACAGGCTTTCCTAGAGAAGCTACCTCGAAAACAGTGTCAGAACCAATCGCGGTGTTGGTAATCTGGTCAGAGGTTCCGAAGGACTGAACCAATGTGATTTGGCCGTCGCGAATGACCGCGATGCCAATGCCCGCTACATTGTTTTCCCGCATAAGATTGGGCAAGTTGTCTTCTAAGATCGCGACCGTATCATTTGCCGTCTCGGTCAACCGAAGTGGCGAACTCTGTTTGCAACTTGCCGAGAGCAAAGCAACAATCATTAAGGCCAAAATGCGAACCACAAAAAATCCTTTCGTCGACGTTTGAGTGCGCTCGACCGAGCAATTGCGAGCAGCCATTGGTTCAGTGTATACGAACGGCTGGCTTGTCCGCTTCTTACCAGTTAGATCATGGCGCAGCGAAAGTCATGTCTGGTGCCGGTTAAGGGTCCTGTAGACGGTCGGGCGGGATACCGAAAACACTTCAGCCAAGTCGCTGATGGAGTAATCCCCAGTGCCATGCAAGGCTGCCCAGTCGCTCTTAGCGTTGAGGTTCTGCGCGGTAGTGGATCGCGATCATCGCATCCAGTAGTCCGGGGGCTGAGCGGATGGCACGATCCGTGATCGAAAGCGTCCCCATTGCCTCATTGCGCCGACCATCCGTTGATCAATGGAGATGCCACGCTTTAAGCCGAAATTGGGTGCGGGATAGAATTGAAAATCTATTGTGATTTCAATCCTTGAATTAGCGACACTAAACAAGGTGCGGGACAAAAAAGATAAATTAATTCAATGATCTTCTCCACCCTGCCGGGGTCGCCAAACCTCCAAAATACCGAAATCTGCTGACCCGTTCGGTCATGCGCAAAGACCGAGCAAAAAAACATCGTTACGCCGTCAGCGGCGCAACGATGGTCGAGGTTGGGAGAGGAAGATGTTAACGCTCCGTTCGGGACATGCTGCACTCACCAGTTGGGTCAATGCTCATTACCCTGAACGTTCCGCTTAAACATTATTCTGCGCTTGCTTTTGAGCCTGCGCTGCCGGGAAGGGTAGAGGCGTTACTCGTGATTTGACCAGCGCGTTCATTTCATCTGAGTCATCCGCAAGGGCATTGAGAGCCATATCGAGGAAATAAGCGCAGAAAGTCTTGCCGTCCTTCTCCGCTTGCCGCTTGGTGAAATAAATCATGCGCTTTAGGGATTCGTTCCCGCACTCGTCCAAAAAAGTGTCAGATGAAGTCGGGTCAGAAAAATTTGACATTGGTTGCCTGCCGTTACCAAAAAAAATCAATTGATCTGTCGATCTACGATACGAAGCCTAACATGGTTTTGCCCCGTGAAATTAGCGTGATATATTTTGCAGGCTCTGCTCTCGCATAATTGAGGCTCATGCATTATCGCCGTTTTCTGGCTCTTTTAACTCAATTGATGGCACTTGAATTATGAATAAAAACGTTACGTTTCATAGCTTGGGAGCGCCATCATTGACTGATGAGATGGGGCAGGCGATTCATGTGAAAACGAGGAAAGCACTTGCGCTTTTAACCGTGCTTTTGCGTCGAAACAGCCAGCCTGTGGCTAGAGAGGAAATCGCGGACCTGTTTTGGAGTGCCTCGGACCGGGATCGGGCATCGCAGTCTCTGCGGCAGGCATTGAGGCAGGTTCGTCTCCTCGAAGATGCCTGTGGTATTCCGTTTCTTGAGGCCAAACACACGTATCTCGCCGCGCACGCCGGTCCTCTCAATTGGGATGTCCCAACCCTATTCCAGCTGCTTCAGCAGGGAAATGGTGCGTCTCTGGAAACAGCGCGTGATCTCTGGAAAGGGCCGTTTCTGGAAGGGTACGATACACTGGACCCGAATTTCGGCGACTGGCTTGCTGTGGAGCGGGAAAACATTCGTTGGCAAGCAGTTGAAAGATTAGTTGAGCTATTTAGCGGTGCGGAAAGGTCTGGAAATTCCGTCATTTTGGAAGTTGCGGCGCGCTTTGTTGTCGACATAGATCCAGGACATGAGATCGCGCACGAAGCCCTTTTTCGATACTATCGGGAAACTGGCCAGATGGAGCTTGCCCAGCATCAATTAAGTGCTTGCGAGCGCGAGGTGAACCAAAAGTCAGGTCTCGCTGCCAATGCACGAAATGCAATTGAAACCAGTCGTCAAAAGGCACTGCTCGCCACGGGGCAGCCGAGTGCACGGTCCGAGAGGTCTCAAGACTTAATTTTCTTGCCGGAAGGTGATGATGTCATTCGTCTTCCCAAAATTGCAATTGCATCAATTGCGGTCCAGAAGAAAGGGGATGCAAAGGCCAGAGCGCTACGCGATGAAATCGTCAACGGTCTGTCATCCTATCAATATTTCGATCTCTATCAGGCAGATTATGAAGAGCCGGGAGGCGTTGCTGCTTTGGCGCGCCTCGATGATGGGGAATTGGGAAGTTATCTTCTACGCTTTCGCACCGAGTGCGAACTGGAAAAAGTTTATCTCCAGTTTGAAGATCGGCAATCCGGCAAGATCCTTTTTCATGATGTGGTTGATCTAAGCGACTGGTCTACCAGTTGTGAGGCGCGGCCCTTGGCGTTTCATTCCGTGAATCGCATCCACTCTCAAGTACTGCATCGCCTGAGAAATCCTCGCAACACCGCTCCATTCGCCAAATGGTGTCAGGCCGAAGCCATGCTCTGGGAATTCTCCCGCACAGCGGATGAGAAGGCCTTGCGGATATTGAACGATCTTGAGCGCCAGTGTCCGCAATTTTCCTTGACCTATGCGGGCAAGGCATCCATCGAAATGAAGCAGCTGCTTTATTACGCGGTAAAAAACGCGTCAGACGTCCCGCGGATCGAAGAGGCCGTGATGCTCGCTGAAAAAGCAGTCACGCTTGATCCATGGCAGTCAATCAATCAAAGGCTATTTGGATGGGCTCTTGTCCTGTCTGGGGCAACGGAGGACGCTGGCAACGCATTCTCGGAAGCATCGCGCCTTAATCCGATGGATCCGAGCAATCTCATGTCGGTAGCTGAGGGACTGGCGGCACTTGGGCGCTATCAAGAAGCCGTCAAATATGCAGAAAAGGCACTTTCTACCTTCACGTTTCCGCCCCGGATCGTGAATGAGTATATGGCAAACATCTATTTTGCTGCCGGCGACTATGAACGCGCAATTCAGTTTGGTGAACGCGCGCCGCTTGGAAGTCTGATCAGTTTGGCAACGCAGGTTTCAGCCTTAACGTGTGTTGGGCGAGAAAGTGAAGCGCGGAGTGTTTTGCAGCTCTACAGAGGCAAGTACGAAAACCTGCTGTCCTCCGACCTTTTCGCGGAAATAAATGATGCCTCTTGGGATCAGAGGATTAACATCTTCCAAGACACTCGAGTGCGGCACAATTATCAGGTCGGTGCCAGTTTGGTTCGCCGTTCTGTTCTCGGTGAAGCGTGATCGACTATCTTTTCACTTAAGAATGGTTTGCTGTTGGCAAAAGGCGAGCGACTTTGGCCAAATACTCCGGATCACAGGCTGCGACCTTTTTATCGTTTAGACGGTAGGGAAGGGTGATCACAGGGGTGTTCTGAGCACCATCAACGACTTTGAAATTGAATAGCTGCAGCGTGACATCAGGTAGAGCAGCGTATTTCAAGACCGTTTGAGGGTTTTTTGTGAGTTCTGCTTTAAAAACAGGGTCTATAGCTGCTTTTGCTAAAAGGCGTCCAAGCGCAGACACCTTTGACTTGTGATAGGGAAACCGCGCCATATCAGCCCTCAGGTTATAGGATTTTGGTAAGCGACAATCGGATTGGGAGTGCTGCGCCAACCTGAAGTCGGGGTAGGTTCGCGCAGCTCACACGGTTGATCCCGGATTCCTTATTCCGGAATATCTTCATACATGCAGGCACTTAGGGCCAATTGTCCCAGTTCCTCGAAATAGGCTTCATCATTAGCGACAATTCGATCGACATCGACTTGAGCCGGTACAACCAGATGAACCGTATCGGCAGTATCTGCGAGCACAGCGAGATTGCTTGGTAGTTTCGAATTTGAAAGAACTTGTTGCGGGTTTTGAACGAATTTATCGCGCGCTTCCTTTGAAGCGACAATAGTTGCCAATTCGGTTCCAACGACTAATGTTGAATGATTAGTGAGAATGCTCATCTGTTGACCTCCAACTTATTTCCAAAACAGAACAGTGTATTAGTAGTGCTCCTGAGGCGCGTTTATTTCTTCTCAATCAGCTTTTGAAAGCAGTGCGTTTACTTGCGCCGTATTTCAGTCTTGGTCTGTTGAAGGGGGTTAAATCAACCAGTTTGCGTATTTCATCCGAAGTAGATACTTAGAGTTGTTTTTGTGTGGGTGTAGATTAGGCATGTGATGGAATGAGAGATGGTTCGTCGGTTCTAGAGACGCTTTTCTCCGAACCGAAAAATCAAGAACGAGGGGGTGTCAAAAACAGTCTTTACCACGACCTAATCGCGCTCGGATTAATCGTGGTAAATGACGGAAAGCCTCGTTTTACATCATTGCTACCTAGTCGCACGTATGACTTGTTTTCGAAGGTTCTAGATCCGAGATTTTTACGCCTGCGAAGCATTCGAATGCCCGGATGTCCGATAGCGTTCTGCACCGGGATTTGGTCGGAATTTCCCGACACGCACCGTGAAGCTTTCCGACAGCCGCTTAAGATCGTCGCAGGGGGGCAGGGGGAAGACATTGCGGCGGCCTTCTTGTCCTGTATTGGCGAAGTTGCTGAGCGCCTGAGTCTGCAAACCGTTCCAAGTGCAGATGAAAACAGGATCAATTCGGTTTCCAAAACAGTGCGAGACTTGGAAGCGAGCGCTTTTCTTGGGTTCAGCAAGAGGCAAGTGTTAAAAGCAGTTTTGTTGGCTGACGAGCAGAAATGGTGCGAAGCAGAGTGTTGGGAGCGATTGAATGCCGCTTCTGCGAGACGGATCAAAATCGAAAGCCTGAACTCGGGTGAGATATCTCAGCTCCCATCACTGTGTGGCTTGTTTGGTGAAGCGAAAAAATGGGGCTTATCCGGTAGTGCAAGTACGTCTGGTGCCGCAGTTCACCAGACGCAAGAACAAGCATTTCAAAGCGCATTTCTCGAGGCCGTTGAACGAGACGTCTTTGCTCCAGCTTGGTACAACCGCTTGGGGATAAGGTTCCTAAGAGAGGGGCAGGTTGCTCAAAATTTAGGCGAAAAGCACTGGCAATATTTGCAGTGTAGAGAGCGACAGTGCGCTTTTTTCTGCGTTCCGACTCATTTCAGCGTGCATGTCGCCGGGGCGGTGTCTGCTGATCCAGACGGATTCGGCGCTGCCATGGGGGTTTCAGCTGGTTTGACGCTTCACGAAGCGGTTCGCAGCGCCTATCAGGAAATGTTGCAAAGCGAGGTGTCGCAGTCTTTTTCGAAAATGTTCGAGCAACAATCTGGAACCTCGTCACCCGCAGTTGCTTATGGCAGGAGACATCGGCTCCTATTGGACCTGTGTGGCGGCGGGCGGTTCTTTGAGGTCGATGGGGACTGGGAGACCGAGTATTCGTTTCAAGACCTTATCGACAGCTACATTTCCGCCGAGATATCGATATGGAAATTTGATGCAACGCACCCAGTGTACAATGTTCCATGCGTCAAAATCCTGTCTCCGGACCTTTGTAGTCTGGAGCCGCGTTTTGGCAGAGTGAGGCTGTATCCCGAAGAGGTCCGTCACTGTTCCGCGAAACGGGATGCACTTGAAAAAATATATTCTGAGCGTGTGTACCCTTTTTAGGTGTGGTGGGTATCGCACACCGTTGACAGGCCTGAGGTGAAGGTCTAATCAATAAATATGAGTATGGAACTCAACTTATGAGTTTTGTTCTCACTGGCGATTGCCGGTGCCCTTCGGGGTCTCTGGAAACCTTACTTGGGCGGGCGTTTTAGCCCGCCTCTTTTTTCGTGCAATACCCGTTTTTATTGCCGGATATCTGGTCTTCCGGCACTTTCAGGCCGGGCAAGTGTCAGAGCCCAGAAATTGCGCCATTTCCCATTTAAACGAACCGTCCGCCCAATGCCAATTTGCGTAACATAGGGGTTGAGAAGGTTCTTGTTGTGGCCTGCTGAGCCTTTCCAACCATCAAAGGCGGCTTGAAGGTCAGCGTAACCGGCACCAAGATTTTCAGCCGCTGCGTAGTTCTTGTAATCGGCCTTGTCGAGTCGGCTGGATAGTCCAAAATCTGAATGTGCCCATGTGTCCATGCTGTCTCTCTTGGCAATATGAAACGCCATGTCTACGGATACCCGATTGAGGGTTTGATCGATCTCCAGAGCGTGCAACCCATTCTCGCTCCGGTAGGCGTTGATAAGCGAAAGAAGCGCCTTCTGATTGACTGCAACTTCTCGGATAACCGGTTGTTCAATTGTCTCAGATTTTTGCGGCAGGATGCTACAAGCTGACAGGAATGCCGCAATAAGGGCTGCTATGAGCGCGGATACAACGTATCTCTGAATCGAAGGTGGGGTAATGCCTATGTTCATGGCCATGAGACGCCTTCGTCAGCCACGAATGAAAAAGGACCGGGAGCTTGCTCCACAAATGCGGAATGTGTTGCGATTGATCCGTCGGGCGTTGTGACATGCAGATAAAACTGCGCGGGTTCGAGCCTGAAATGCGCGGGAGCGTTTTCTGAAAAGTCCAACGCAGAATTATGGGCTGTACTCGGGGCTAGCGTCACAACAGTTCCTGCAAACTCTGCTGTTATGGCCCGATGCGCATGGCCGCACATGATGCGTTTCACATGCGCGTGGCGTTCGACAACAGTTGCCAACGCGTCAGCGTCTTTCAGGCCGATCGAATCCATAAAACGCATACCCGTTTGAATTGGGGGATGATGAACGGCAATGAGGGTAGGGGCTATGTTGGCGGAAAGAGCTGCCTCAAGCCATAACAATTGGTCCTCACCGATCTGACCATAGGGTTTGCCCGGAATTGAGCTGTCCAGCGCGATCAGCTGTAGCTCACCAATCTTCGCGGTATAGTGCAGTTTGGAACCTTCGTTGACAGCTTTGATACCCGGATAGCCCTTCATGGCCTGTGCCAATGCAAACGAACCGTCATGATTGCCTGGAATGACATAAACAGGCATGGACAGACGGCCCAGTATTTCCCGGGCAAGGTCATATTCCCGTGGATCGTTTCCATCTGTCAGATCACCTGTAACCACAACTGCATCGGGCACTTGTGGCAGGTTCTTCAGGGCGAGTACCGTGCGCTCGGCAAACATGTTTGTATCGCTAACGCGAAAACAGGTGGCTCCGCGGGGTCTTAAATGTAGATCGGATATCTGGGCAATGAGTGTCATGAAAGGGCAATCTCGTTTGTCGAACAGTGCCCTGCGACGATATCGAAGTGACGTCTCAGCACAAGTGACTGTTTCCCTTTTCCGCAAGCTCATGTAGGACAGACCCAAACATTAATGGGATCGCGTCGTGTTTTTGCCAGCCTTGCGCGACCCGTGAAAAAACCAGGTCTCGGAATGACTGAAACCAGCTCCACGGAAAATGAACCGACTGCCGCTTCGGTAACCGAAACAACAGGTACTGCGTCTGTAGAGCAGAAAAAGCCATTGTGGCTACGGTTGTTTGGACACGACTTGTCAGCACCGCTGTTGCTTCTTGCGCTTGCACTGGTTTTCTTCGTGCCGGGGCAGTGGACGGTTCCGCCACTGGATCGTGATGAACCGCGTTACACCCAAGCCACCAAGCAAATGATGGAAACCGACGATTATGTCGATATTCGGTTTCAGGATCAGGCGCGGCACAAGAAACCCGTCGGCATTTATTGGATGCAAGTGGCTGCGGCAGAGGTAATTGGAGATGGGCCTGATAGTCCGCTCTGGGTTTATCGGTTGCCGTCACTGTTTGGCGCGGTTCTCGTCGTTTTGGCCGGTTTCTGGATGGCGAGAGCCTTCATGGGCGCACCGGGCGCCTTGTTGGTCGGCCTCTTTCTTGTCTCTGCAATTATTCTGGGTGTGGAAGGGCGGCTTGCCAAAACCGACGCAATGCTCTTTGCCTCGATTGTCGTCGCGCAGGGTGCGTTAGCGCGAATTTGGTTGTCGGAAAAAGATAAGCGTTTGTGGGGGCTTGGCTTTGTTTTTTGGACAGCTTTGGCGATAGGCATTATGGTCAAGGGGCCTGTGGCCCCTATGGTGGTCGGCTTCACCGTGGCAGGGCTTATGCTCTTGTCCAGAAAAGTCAGATGGTTTCAGGCAGCGTCACCCATTATCGGTTTTTTGTGGATGATTGCCCTTGCATCTCCTTGGTATATCGCCATTGGGCTCGCCACGGACGGAGCCTTCTTTGCCGAAGCGATCGGCAAGGATCTGGTCGGTAAAATCGGTCAGGGACAGGAAAGTCACGGTGCGCCGCCACTGACGCATTTGGGGGCAATTCTCGGCGTGTTTTGGCCTTTACCAGCCTTTTTTGTATTGGCGTTGCCGGTCATCTGGCGAGAGCGGAAAAGCCCTTTGGTGCTATTTGCGGCCGCTTGGTTCCTCCCATCGTGGATCGTGTTTGAGTTGGTTGCGACCAAATTGCCGCACTACACGATGCCACTTCTACCAGCTTTGGCATTGGCAACTGCTGCCGCACTGGTTGATGGGGCGGGTACACAAAGCGCGCGCTGGCATCGCTGGGTTTCTGCAATTTTGCTGGCTGTCCCGGCAATTGCCGTGGCGGGTGCAAGTTTCGGCGGGCCTATTGCCCTTGGTGTTTGGCCGTCCCCTCCCGGTGTTGTGATCGCTGTCCTCGGAGCCATTTTAGCACTGATCGCAGCAAGTCGTATCGTTACAGCGGTTCCGCTCAAGGCGATGCCGGTCGCCATCGGAGCAGCAGCGTGTATATCCGTCGGTGTTTGGGGATTTGTCGGCCCGGCTTTGACGCCAATTTGGGTGAGCCCACGTTTAGCGTCCGCTATTGATGCTGTGCCCGGGTGTGCAACTAAGGCTGTTACAACAACAGGTTTTCACGAGCCGAGCTTTATTTTTCTGCAAGGGACCGATACGAAGATCGTTCCAGCTGAGGAGGCGGCCAGCCTTCTTTCAGAAAATGACAATTCAGGCGATGGGCATTGCCGCATTGCCGCCATAGAAAGCCGGGAGAAAACAGCGTTTCTGGAAGCTGCGAAGGCAAAGGCTCTTGTGCCTGAGCTGGTTGGCGAGGTAGACGGCCTCAACATAAATGGCGGTGACGACGTTGTGATAGGTCTTTATCGGGCCAAACGACCGCCTAATGAAGAATAAAAGGGTGTTATGGAAAAGTCTGGTTTTACTGATCGGGTAAAATTTATTCTCAACCGCATGCGGAAGAACTTCGCACGGGTGACAACGACCATTTCCTCCCGAAAACAAAGATCGGTGGACTTTGTTGATCCCTTGCGTCCAGGACAACGCCCTCAGGATCTGCTCGCCGTTCTATTATTGACGGTTGGCGTGGCTGTCGTGGCATTTGATATTCCAACCTATCCTTGGATCCGGTCTCTGCCGGGTGAGTATCGCGCCACCTTTGCCGCCTTTACCGATTTGGGGAAGGCACACTGGATTTTGTGGTCGACAGGTCTCACCTGCCTTTATCTGTTGGCCACTAAGGCTGATGAACTGACCTTCCGGCTACGCATGGCTGTTGGTGCAGTCTTTACCTATGCCGGATTTGTTTTTTACTGCGTTGCTGCAACCGGCATTCTGGCCATCATTTTCAAATGGGGCTTGGGCCGCGCCCGGCCGAAGCTATATCAAGAAGTCGGTCCGGTGCATTTCGACATTTTGGCCCTGCACGGGTCCTACACCAGCTTTCCGTCTGGTCACTCCACAACAGTTGCAGCACTTGCTATGGCATTGGCGCTGATTTTCCCGGCCTATCGCTGGCTGATAGCTGTCATTGCCTTTTGGGTGGCGTTTAGCCGGGTCATGGTGGGAGCGCACTTCCCAAGCGATGTTATTGCCGGGACGCTGCTCGGGATGACATTCACTTATTTCACCGCCCGTGCCTTGGCCCGACGCCGGATTGGTTTTGCCTACAACAAAGACGGCAGCATCGAGCCAATCATGAGTTCACGGTCTGCCAGTGCTTGCGCCCGCGCGGTTTGGGATGTTGTCAGGGGGCGACGTCGTGCATGGCGCTATGAGCAAGCGACGGCTAAACCGGAAACGGCAAAGAGTGCTGCGGAGCAAGAGACGACATGACACGCAGCTATGCGGAATTGCTGGCCGAGTATCCCGGAAATCTAGATGTTTCGGTCGTGGTTCCAGCCAAGAATGAAGCAGAGAATCTTCCCATTCTGCTTGATGAAATTGGTGCTGCGTTGTCAGGGCGGACATTCGAAGTGCTCGTCATAGATGACGGATCAACGGATGAAACAGCAAGTGTTCTGGCTGAATACGCCAACGCCAATCCGTGGCTCCGGCCTTTTTCCCATGCCTCTTCCTGCGGGCAGAGCTGCGCTGTCAGAACCGGTTTGCAGAACGCGCGGGGCAAGGTTGTTGCCACCATTGATGGAGATGGTGAGAACAATCCTGCCTATATACCGCAATTGCTTGATGCCCTAGAAGCGGCTGGACCCAAAACAGCCTTGGCCGCTGGCCAGCGCGTTGGTCGTAAGGCAAGCCTTGCAAAGCGTCTTGCTTCCAAGTTTGCCAATCGTGTGCGCGGAGCGATTTTGAAGGACAACACCCGGGACAGTGGCTGTGGGTTGAAGGCGCTCCGCCGTGAGGTCTTTTTGCAGCTGCCCTATTTTGACAGTTGGCACCGCTTTTTGCCCGCACTTGTCATCCGTGAAGGGTATGGTGTGGTCCACATCGATGTGGAAGACCGCAATCGCCGATTTGGAACATCAAAATACGGCATCTTCGACCGGGCCCTGATTGGAATACTGGATCTGATCGGGGTGTGGTGGTTGAGACGGCGGCGGAAAAACCTTCCGAATGTGTCTCCGGTTGCCGGTGAGACGGCGGGCCAGACAACTGCCAATGCGGTAACGGATTAAAACGACGAGAACGCCATGAACGCGCTATATGATTGGCTTTACACTGTTTTTGTAGAGCGATTTGATTTCTGGATCATCCTGGGTTTCTTCGCTCAGGCGATGTTCATGATGCGCTTTGTCGTACAATGGGTCGCATCCGAGCGCGTCGGGCGCTCCATCGTTCCAGTCGCCTTCTGGTTCTTTTCTTTAGCTGGCGGTTCTTTGCTGTTGATTTATGCCATTCAGCGCCAAGACCCGGTGTTCATTGCAGGGCAGGGCCTCGGCTTGCTCATCTATTTCCGCAATCTCTGGCTCATCTTCCGCGAAAAAAGAAAAGACCCGACAATCTGACGGGTCTTTGGGAAGAGCCGTTCGATGACTAGCTGCAACTCTCGCTTAGCCTGCCAACAGCCGTGCTGCTCCGGAAACTCGAATTGAACTGCCCGGTTCATCCGGGATTGAAGCAGAAAGCAAGCTTGGGCTACCCATGTCGAAACCCTGCTTGATTTCAATCGCGTTGGCATGGTGCCAACCAATGTCCCGCAGATAGCCTGCAAAGGCAGCCGTCGACGCGCCAGTTGCCGGGTCCTCAAGCACTCCACCAGATGCAAATGCATTTCGCGTATGGAATGTCTGTTGATCTTCGACGTAGGCTACAAGAATGGTTACCCAGCTATGCTTGTTCATCAGGTCTTTGCCCTTTTCCAGATCATAAGTCATCCGGGCGAGCGTTTCTCGTGAATTGACGACCAGCGCAAAGTGATCTGCACCACCATGAACCAATGCGGGCGGGATACGCTTATCAATGTCGTCTATTGTATAGCCAAACAGCTCCAGAACCTCTTCCGTCACCTCGCTGGAAGCTTGAGCGCTACGGGTGGGAGGGGACTGTAGCGCGGCGTAAAACTTGCCTTCAGATTTGCTGCCTTCTACTGAGATTTCTGCTTCGTTCAGGTGCAGCCTGTAGGTGCCAGCTCCAAACTGGCGTGTGAGAGCCACACCAAGTGCAATCGTAGCGTGGCCGCAAAACGGCACTTCGGATTGTGGGGAGAAGTATCGAACTCTCCATCCTCCGGTTTGATGCGGTTCTGCAAAGGCTGTTTCAGAATAACCGACCTGAGCGGCAATAGCTTGCATATCCGGTACTGGCGGCATCTGCTCACCAATGACGACACCGGCGGGATTGCCACCGGTTTCGTCTTGAGAGAAAGCGGAAATGCGTTGAATATTCATTGGGTTCACCCTTCTAACCTTCGTCAATGCCTAATTTAATGATCAGAAGGTGTGAACCCAAGTGGGGTATTGATGAAAATTGTTTATCGATAGCGCAACCTACGCGAATGCTTTGCCGAGTGCCTGTTCAAGATCCGCAATTAAGTCTTGTGGGTCTTCCAGGCCGATATGGAGGCGGGCGGACAGGCAGTCCGGGTCAATATCGGTCGTGGTCCGGATGCCTTTCAGTTTCACTGGAATAGCAAGGCTTTCAAATCCACCCCACGAATAGCCAAGGCCAAAGAGATTGAGCGCGTTGAAGAAATGGTTCGATTGCTCTTTCGTGGTGCCTGCTTTGAAATCAAAAGCGAATAGACCTGACGCACCAGAGAAGTCTCGCTTCCACATGTGATAGCCGGGGTCGCTTTCCAGCGCTGGATAACGGATGGCAGCCACTTCATCGCGGTCCTTCAGCCAGCTAATGACCGACATGGTGTTCTTGAAGTGACGTTCCAATCGCACTGACAGGGTGCGCAGGCCTCGAAGCGCGAGGTAGACGTCGTCTGGAGCGACATGAACACCCATAGCCCCATAGACAGTGTCGAGCGCCCCCCAGGCTTTTTCGCTCGCGGCAATGGTTCCGAGCATGACATCGGAATGGCCAACGATGTATTTCGTTCCCGCCTGAATGGAGAGGTCAACGCCAAGGTCTATCGGTTTGCAAAACAGAGGGCTGGCCCACGTATTGTCCATCAAGACGGTTGCGTCGATCGTTTTGGCAGCTGCCGACAAGGCCTGAATATCTTGCATTTCAAATGTCAAAGACCCCGGCGCTTCAAGGAACAACGCTGCGGTGTTCTCTTTGAAAAGCTCCTTAATATCGGTTGCCCGGGTGGGATCATAATACTCCACCTCGACATTCATTTTCGGCAGTACGGTGTCTGCGAAATGGCGGGTAGGGCCATAGGCGGTGTCGGGAATGAGGAAATGATCACCGGTTTTCAGGCAGGAAAGACATGCCAGTGCCACGGCATTGAGCCCGGACGTTGCGAGCCGCGTTCCCGCCGCGCCTTCCAGCTCTGTGATGGCATTTTCCAAAGCCTCGGTGGTCGGCGTTCCGCGCCGACCATAGGTGTAGCTTTGATTGCCTGTTGCCATGGTCTCAACGTCTGGAAACAGAACCGTCGACGCATGCACCACAGGCGGATTCACAAAGCCATGGAACTGATCCGGATAGCGTCCAACATGGGTGAGCTGGGTGTCGGTTTGATAGTTTTTTCCAGACGTTTTTTTATCCATGAAGACCAACTTTTGAAGGTGTTTTGAAAGAAGCGGCAGGGTGTGGATATTTTCCAAGCCGCGATCCGAAAGAATGCGTAAGTTTAGCTTTTGATCACCAAAGATCAATCAGCACAAGACTGGCCAGCCCGAGCTTTGAAAATAGCGCTTGCTTCAGATTGAATATCTGGCGGGAACAAGAGGGAAATACCTGTCTGAGTAGAAAAAGAGTGGTGCGATAGACGGTGAGTTCTTGGCAATAAGAGACATAATCGCACTAGACAATGGTTGTAAGTCAAACGATTGAAGCTTTGGGTGGTTGGGTCAAGCAACAAGATTTCGTTTGTTCCCCTTATGTGCGACCTAAACTGTCCGTGAAAGCCAGTTTAATTGATTAAATATATCCATTCGTATCACGCAACCTCTTGACCCTTACGCATAAATGCCATCGTATGTGCCTGTTGGTACGGAAGTCTGATGCCCGGAGGAACCGACCTTTGTCTAGGTTGGACGCGGACTCGGGAAGCGATCTTAGGATCTGCTGGCGAGATGGCGTGGAGGGTTCGGCTTCAAAAAGTACCAATGCAAAAACAATGTGGGTAACAATAAAGGCTGCATATCCATGTCAAAAAAATTTCTTCCGCTTGTTCTGGGCGCTGCGATGGGCGTTGCTGCAACAAGCGCTTCTGCTGCAACTCTGGACGACGTTAAAGCCAAAGGCTTTGTTCAGTGCGGCGTGAGCCAGGGCCTTCCAGGCTTTTCCAATCCGGATTCCCAAGGTAACTGGACCGGTCTCGACGTTGACGTTTGCCGCGCAATGGCTGCTGCAATCTTTGACGACGCGAACGCTGTAAAGTTCACTCCGCTGTCTGCGAAAGAGCGTTTCACTGCGCTGCAGTCTGGCGAGATCGATGTTCTGTCCCGGAACACCACCTGGACAATGACCCGTGACACATCTCTGGGTCTGAACTTCGCTGGCGTGAACTACTACGACGGTCAGGGCTTCATGGTTCGCAAGGACCTCGGTGTAACCTCTGCTCTGGAACTGTCCGGCGCATCTGTCTGCACCAACACCGGTACAACAACCGAGCTGAACGTTGCTGACTACTTCCGTGCCAACAACATGCCGTACGAAATCGTTGCCTTCGAAAAGGCTGACGAGGTTGTTGCTGCATACGACGCCGGTCGTTGTGACGTTTACACCACGGACGCATCCGGCCTGTACGCTCAGCGCCTGAAGCTGACCAACCCGGGCGACCACATGGTTCTGCCGGAAATCATTTCCAAAGAGCCTCTCGGACCGGTTGTTCGTCAGGGCGACGATCAGTGGTTTAACCTGGTCAAGTGGACCTTGAACGCAATGATCAACGCTGAAGAGCTCGGCGTTACTTCTGGAAACGTTGAAGACATGAAGGGTTCCGACAACCCAAGCGTTAAGCGTCTTCTCGGTTCTGAAGGGGCATATGGTGAGAACATTGGCCTGACCAACGACTGGGCTGCTCGCATCATCAAGCACGTTGGTAACTACGGCGAAAGCTTCGACGCCAACGTTGGTCCGGACACACCGCTTGGTATCGCACGTGGCGTAAACGCTCTGTGGTCAAAGGGCGGCGTTCTGTACGCACCGCCAGTACGCTAATCCGCTGAGCGGGTCTTAATGCCGGGCCTCGGTGGCAAGTTTGCTGCCGGGGCCCTAAGAACAGGCCAATAAGGTGCAGGGCTTTCAGCCAATAAGCATCAATGGCTTTGAAAGAGGGTAGCTGTTTCCGCCGACGGGGTGATAACCGCGATAAGCGGAGTGTTTTAGGAAACAGCTTGGCTAGCAGCTTAACGCCAGCTCATGTGACTGGCTGGCCCGATGGCTGCAGCGAGAAATCGGGCGAGGACATATGTCAGATACGGCAGACGCGCCACCGCGCGCATCGCTGTTGAATGACCCAAAGGTACGTGGACTGTTCTATCAGGTTCTACTGGTAGCGTTTCTGGTCGCCGGCGGGTGGTTCATAGTTTCGAATACGGCAGCGAATCTGGAGAGGCAAAATATCTCCTCCGGCTTCGACTTCCTCAAAAATACGGCTGGCTTTGGTATCAGCCAGACCCCAATCGAATATTCCGAGACTTCCAGTTATGGGCGCGCGATTGTAATCGGCTTCCTTAATACGCTTCTTGTCGCGGTTTTCGGGATCTTCTTTGCCACAATCATCGGGTTCGTGGTCGGGATTTCAAGGCTCTCCACCAACTGGGTTATCTCCAAGTTGGCCTATTGGTATGTGGAGATTGTGCGGAACGTTCCGCTGCTTCTGCAAATCCTGTTCTGGTATCTGCTTCTCATTGAAAGCACGCCAAGCCCACGCAAAAGCATTGAGCTGGGTGCCGGTGCTGTTTTGAACAATCGCGGGTTCTTCTTGCCAAAGCCGATTTGGGGAGACTTGGCCGTCTATTCACTGGCCGCACTCGTCATCGGTATCATCGCGACATTCGTGATCCGGTCATGGGCTCGCAAGCGTCAGGAATTGACGGGACAGCAGTTCCCGGTCGGCCTTACCGCGCTGGGTGCAATCATTGGCTTTCCGCTGCTGGTTTTCCTGATCACAGGTCTCCCGGTTCAGTTTGAATACCCTGCTCTGAAGGGGTTTAACTATGTTGGTGGACAGCGGCTAATCCCTGAGTTTCTGGCTCTGTTATTTGCGCTGTCGATCTACACAGCAGCGTTTATCGCGGAAATCGTCCGGGCAGGCATTCAGGCGGTCAGTCATGGCCAAACGGAAGCAGCTCATGCACTTGGATTGCGGAACAGCCCGACCTTGCGCCTGGTGGTTATTCCTCAGGCCATGCGCGTCATGATTCCGCCCATGACCAGCCAATATCTGAACCTGACAAAGAACTCATCACTTGCTGTGGCGATCGCGTTTCCAGACCTTGTGGCAAATGGCCAGATCGTCATGAACCAATCCGGGCGTGCGATTGAAATTGTCGGGATCTGGATGTTGGTCTACCTGTCACTCAGCCTGGGCACGTCTGCCTTCATGAACTGGTACAACAAGCGCATGGCGCTGGTGGAACGGTAGGGAGCAGATCATATGTCAAACGCTGAAATGTTTCAGGTTCGGACGGAAGAGGCGCCGCTGCTGCCGGCTCCTGTTTCCACCACCGGTGCAATAGGCTGGATGCGTCAGAATTTGTTCTCCTCTATCGGGAACACGGTCCTGACCTTCATCGGAATTTATATCGCATATGCGATGATCATGCCGATTATCCAGTTCGCATTTATCGATGCAGTTTGGACAGGCGACGACAGAAATGCTTGTCTCGCCACCGAACCTGGCGAAAAGGTTGGTGCCTGCTGGGCCTATGTCGGTGCCTATATGAAGCAGTTCATCTACGGTCGGTATCCGTATGAAGAGCTTTATCGGGTGAATATCGTCTATGGCTTGTTCGCACTGCTTCTCATCCCGCTGGCCATGCCAAGTGTCCCGGCCAAGGGGTTGAACGCCTTGCTGTTTCTCGTCGTGTTCCCGATTGCTGCCTATTACCTTCTCACCGGGTTGGAATTTGGCTCATTCGTTGTGTTCCCGATTGTTGAAACAGCAGTCTGGGGCGGCTTGTTGGTGACGTTGGTCATCGCGGTAACAGGCATTGTTGCATCATTGCCGTTGGGGGTCGCCTTGGCTCTCGGGCGGCGGTCACAAATGCCGATCATCAAGCTGGTGTCGATTATCTTCATCGAGTTCTGGCGGGGTGTACCGCTCATCACCGTGCTGTTCATGGCGTCTGTGATGTTGCCGTTGTTCTTGCCCGAAGGTGTGAACTTCGACAAGTTGCTGCGCGTTCTGATCGGTGTGACACTGTTCTCGGCGGCATATATGGCTGAGGTGGTGCGCGGTGGTTTGCAGGCAATCCCGAAAGGTCAATATGAAGGTGCGATGGCGCTTGGGCTTCGTTTCTGGCCGATGATGTATCTCATCATCTTGCCGCAGGCGCTGAAGCTCGTGATCCCGGGTATCGTGAACACTTTCATTGGGCTGTTCAAGGACACGACCCTGGTTCTGATCGTCGGAATGTTCGACCTTCTCGGCCAGATCAAGTCGTCGTTCTCAGACTCGACCTGGGCAACGCCATCCCAAGGACCAACTGGCTACCTCTTTGCAGGTGTTGTGTTCTTCCTTTTCTGCTTTGGCATGTCGCGCTACTCCATCTTCATGGAGAAGAAGCTACACACCGGCCACAAGCGCTAACGGATCGGACTGCTGGGCGGCCTGATCGGTTCGCCCGGCTCTGGATAAGAATTCGGAGTTTAAACTCATGACTGACGCGACAAACACAGGCGACGACTACACGCCAGATCGCTCAAAAATGCAGGTGTCGGATACCGATGTAGCGGTTGAAATCACCAAAATGAACAAGTGGTACGGTGACTTTCACGTTCTGCGGGATATCAACCTGAAGGTTATGCGCGGTGAGCGGATCGTTATCTGCGGACCATCTGGTTCCGGCAAATCCACGATGATCCGTTGCATCAACCGTCTGGAAGAACATCAGGCAGGCAGCATCGTTGTCGATGGAATCGAGCTGACCGATGATCTGAAAAAGATCGACGAAATCCGCCGTGAGGTTGGCATGTGCTTCCAGCACTTCAACCTCTTCCCGCATTTGACCATTCTGGAAAATTGCACGCTGGCTCCGATCTGGGTTCGCAAGATGCCCAAGAAGGAAGCTGAAGACATCGCGATGCACTATTTAGAACGCGTGAAGATCCCAGAGCAGGCCATGAAATATCCGGGCCAGCTTTCTGGTGGCCAGCAGCAGCGTGTTGCGATTGCACGGTCCTTGTGTATGAACCCGAAAATCATGCTGTTTGATGAGCCAACATCAGCGCTTGATCCGGAGATGATCAAGGAAGTGCTGGACGTGATGGTTGGTCTTGCGGAAGAAGGCATGACCATGCTTTGCGTAACCCACGAGATGGGTTTTGCTCGGAAAGTCGCCAACCGCGTGATCTTCATGGATGCAGGTCAGATCGTGGAACAGAACGAGCCGGAGCCGTTCTTCACCAATCCGCAGCATGAGCGGACAAAACTGTTCCTCAGCCAGATCCTTCATCACTGATCAGGCGAAGACCACTGACTACAAATATCGGCCCCGGACATGTCCGGGGCTGTCTTTTTTTGGGGGGGCATAAGACGGCTAAAGCGGTGCAGTCTGAGATGCGTATCCGTCAAAGTATTTTCGAATGTGTTCTGGAACTTCAGCAGGGCTCAGTTCTATTGGCAGACGAGCAATTTTCTTGATCGACCCCAAATTGGGTCTAAGTTTCTCCAGAACTAATCCTCCGTTAAATGTGTGGCGTCTTGTGTGCCAGGTCATGGCACTTAACTTGTAACCACGGAACATTTTGGTCGGAGCATCGAGCTTTTTGTAGACCGTAAAAGCAATGGCACGGGTCGTTCCAGCTTGTCCTTGATCGAACACCATAAACCCATCCGGTGCGTCGAAAGCTGGGCCAACATAGGATACCATTGGGCGCGCGAAGCGCTCGCGGCCCATAGGAATGGTAGGGACTTTTGCCCGTAGAAGCCTAGCGCCTCTCGAACTTCGTACCGAAATCAAGTGAAGACGAAACATGCCGGGATTTGTGAAGCATGGTTTCCACTCTGCATAAATACCATCAGGCAACATTGAGTGGCTTACTGGCGAGAGTGAAAAGCCGAGTTCCTCCAAAGTGCTGTTGGCAATTTGCTTAGCAGCGTCAGCGCTTGCGATTTCTTCTAGAGATTGGGTCAGGATCCGCGCGTCGACGTCAAAATAGTCACATATTCGGGAGAGGGCCTCGGGGCGAGGCAATGCTGCACCGGCGAGGTATCGAGCAAACCTAGTTCGATCAATCCCGATTTCTCTTGCTACGGCGCTTACCTTTTTACCGTTCGGAATGAGTCTAGTCAGGTTTTTAGAAAAGATGGCATTTAGTGTATCGAAGTTCTGTGTCACGATATCTCACTGAAAAACATTCTAAACTTGGTAAGTTGCTACTGACAATAACAACTTACGTTAGGTATGGAAATGGGAGTTGCCCGGAGAATTCGATCCACGTTTTGGTAGAGGCCAAAAACAGACGTTTGCGAAAACCGGAATTTGGAGCACGATAAGTTGCGATCAGGAGCACAACTTTGGCTCTGCAATTTCACTTTTTTGCCTTATGCTCGACGAGATTAGCGATTTAGATTACGGCAGTGGCGCAAGCCGAAGGGTATTGGCAGCAAATACGGATTTACAAAATGACCAATCGATTTTTGAAGTGGGGCGCGTTTTCCTTGTCAGCCTTGGCGTTCAGCGTGGCGGTAAGCCTTCCCCAGGTGCGTGCGAATGGAACTGCGCCCGTAGTACTGGTTGGCAGCTGGAAAGCTGAAGAAATTGCCGGCGAGCCGGTCAATGCAAAAGTACAATCAACCTTGGGTATCAAACATGACGGCCAAGTCAGCGGTTCTGGCGGCTGCAATAATATTCTCGGGCAGATGGAGGGAGATCGGGACACCGTCTCGTTTGGTCCATTGGCGACGACCAAAAAACTATGCCCGGACGATGTCATGAAGCAGGAATATGCATTCCTGTCGGCCTTGAATGAGGCCCGCAGTTACACCGCGAACAAGACGACGCTGGAACTTGTTGATGGCAGCGGGAACCTGCTGGCAAAGTTGATTCGTCAGTAAAGGATCGTATGTGTTGTGTTGCAAATTACGCCGTATGGCCTCTGCAACCCTCTGATAGCAATAGCCGTAGAGATAAAAGCGGAAAATGTTTAAACCACTAAGTCATTGGAAAATAGCAGATACTGCTGCCATTGGTGTTCTGGGACTTTTTGTAGGGATAGTTGCGAGCGCTTTGTTTCCGGGTGAATTCGGGAAATGGCTAGCAGGGGCAATTACCCTTTTGGGGCTGCTTTGCTCTCTAATTTACTTCTTCAGGAAGTGAAGTTGACAAAATACGACTAAGATTTCCGAAAAGCAAAATAGCTATCAATTTGATATGTTTAGTTATGGATATCCATCATCAATCGGGCGTTGGGCTTCACGATGGTGTTCGGATTTTACTCAATAGCCGCAAACTAATTATTGGTAGCGGAACAGTTCCCAATTACGGCTGGAGACGGCCTTGGTGAATGCCTATAAAGAAATGGAAGTGAAAACAAACGAGCCTTTTTGCACCAATAGAAAAAGCCGCCTCAATCGGGCGGCTTTTTGGGATTATTCAACTGGGCCTATCGCAACGGGTGTATCTTCTCGGCTGCCCCATTCACTCCAGGAGCCGTCATAAAGCTTCAGCTTTTTCGCTCCGGAAAGAGTGAGTGCAAGGGTGAGAACTGCTGCCGTCACACCGGAACCACATGACGTGATGATCGGTTTGGTCAAATCCAAACCGGCGTCGATGATCATGTTGGAGATCTCGTCGGTCGATTTGATCGTGCCATCTTCCTGCATCAGTTGATTGAAGGGGAGGTTGCGGGCACCGGGCATGTGACCTGATCGCATGCCTTCGCGCGGTTCCGGGTCGTTTCCAGTGAACCGTCCGGCAGGGCGTGCATCGAGGATTTGTGCAGAGCCGTTCTCAACCACCTTCAGAACGTCATTGATATCAGCGAGCGCGCTGTTGTCTAGGCGCGCTGTAAAGTGCCTTTCCGGACGCTTGACCGGAAGATCCTCTAGCGGGCGGTCTTCCGTTTTCCATTTTCGCATTCCGCCATCGAGGATGTAGACGTCTTCGACGCCCATGACCTTGAACATCCACCAGACGCGAGGGGCGGAGAACAGGCCAATTCCGTCATAAACCACGATGCGCGCCCCATCGCCAATTCCAAGTCGGCGCATTTTGGATGCAAACACATGGGGGGCGGGCAAGGTGTGCGGGAGGCCAGAGGAGGGATCACTGACATCGTCGATATCGAACCGAACAGCGCCGGGGATATGGCCTTCCAAATATTCAGCGTCTGCATCGCGTCCCATCTGCGGCAGATACCAAGAGCCGTCTACAACGATGAGATCGGGCGAAGAGAGGTTTGCCGCAAGCCAATCTGTCGAGACGATAGGAGAGGGAGTTGTCATTCGGTTTCGCCTTCCTTTAATCCGTGTAACCGATGCCACTCGTCTATCGAGTGCTCCGGGTATTCGGGGAAATGTTTGTGATCAGGCCCGTCGGGAACATCTATCCAACTTGCCTTGGACCCGAGCATGAGGTGAACGGTTTCTGGTGTCTTTGGCAGGTCGGTGTCAATCGCTGCGGCCAGCGGATGAAGAAGGTCTGGCCAACGGGGATCCCATAACCAGAGATGGGACCCACATTTGCCACAAAAGTGGCGCTCGGCCGGACTTACCTTTCCGTCTATATGCGCGTGGTATACTTTCTTGACGTTTTCCTTGTCCTCAACGTCAAGGCTGTTGGCATCTGCCTTAAGGTTGATGGCATAGCCGCCAGCGCCGGTCGTCTTGCGGCAGATGGAGCAATAACAGCGGTTGAAGGGATAGTAAGTTCCGCTTTCGACCGAAAACTGAACCGATCCGCAGTGGCAGCTCCCAGACAGGCGCATGTGTGTCTCCTCAATCGACGAGCCGGATACGGACACGGCGGTTTTGCTTGCCCTTCTTCTCGCTCTTGCCAAGTTCCACTGTTCCGATCTCCGAGGTGCGTGTCACATGCGTGCCGCCACAAGGCTGAAGATCAACATCAGCGCCAATGCGGACCAGACGGACACGGCCAGAACCTCGAGGAGGCTTGACCGACATTGTCTTCACCAGATCCGGTTTGGCATCAAGTTCCTCGTCGGTGATCCATTCGGTCGTCACTTCATGGTCTCCAGCGACAAGGTCCGCCAATTTGGCTTGAATGGCTTCCTTATCGAGTTGGGTATCGCCCATATCGAAATCAAGACGCCCTTCACCTTCGCTGATCTGGCCGCCGGTCACAGGGAAGGGAAGTGCAACGGACAGAAGATGAAGCGCTGTATGCACGCGCATTAAACGATAGCGGCGTTGCCAATCGAGATGCGCAACGACTTTTGCGCCGATTTTCGGCAATACACTGCCCTCGTCCGGAACGTGAAAAATCGTGGTTCGATCCGCATCATAAACCGTTGCAGCGATGTCGAGACGTTCGCCGCCATCTAGTTCCAAGTATCCGGTATCTCCCGGCTGACCGCCACCCGTGGCATAAAATATCGTACGATCGAGAATAAGTCCGCCGCGATCATTTATGGCGACCACCTCGGCATCGCATGTGCGCAAATAGGCATCGTCGCGAAAAAGCGGATGTGTCATGGGCACCTCTTGGGATTCTGATTGGCATAATTGACCAGCTGAAGGTCAATGCCGCAAGGGCGATTTACCGATCAGCGACCGCTTGCCTGAGTTGCCAGAAATTTGATCGCAAAAGTTCCCATCACGCCCGCGATCCCCCAATCAAAAACCCGCAAGATTCGAGGCGAGCGTTTGAGTGTTGTGACCAATTGTGAGGCACAGGCCACCATTGCAAAACAAATTGGCGTGGCCAGCAGGGTGAAATAGAGACCCAAAAACAAAAGCTTGGCCGCTGCGTTCGGATCAGCAGGATGAATGAACTGCGGCAAGAACGTCACAAAGAACAATACGATCTTTGGGTTCAACAGGTTGATGCAGACACCATGAAACCAGCTGCCCAATGCGGTCTCGCGCTCTGTTTCTCCAGTCTCAACAACCAGTTTGGTTCCATGGCGAATGGATTGGTAGGCAAGCCAGACCAAATAGCCAGCGCCGAGCACCCTGAGAATAAAGAAGGCTGTCTGTGAAGTCGCCAACAAAATGGACACCCCAAGAGCGGCAAGAACTGAGTGAACCACGACACCTGTTGCAGCTCCCAGAACAGCAGCAAAGCCATTCGATCGGCCATGGGCGATGGTCTTGCCTAGAAACAGGGCCATGTCAGGCCCCGGTGCCAGAATCAGGACTAAGGAGGCAGCCGAGAATGTCAGCAGGACAGCGAGGGAAGGCAGAAAGTCAAACACAGGACACCCGGAATAAATCGAAGAAGACCCGGCACCCTTTCACGGATTTACAAAATTGGCGAGAGGAGATTTGCAGCTTGAGCCAACACACGGAATGCGTAGCTCCGATTGGCCAAATCACCGGTTCCGGTTTGGCGGGCATTGGAAAAATCTTCTTCCAACATCGCGTGAACTTTGTCGATCATGCGGGAGTGGGTGAACCAGAGGGTTATCTCAAAATTGATCCGGAATGAGCGATTGTCGAAATTCACTGTTCCAACAGAACAGAGTTCGTCATCAACCAAGGTCACCTTCTGGTGGAGGAAGCCATCGCGATATCGATAGACTTTCACGCCGCGCCGAACCATTAGATCTGCGTGCGAATGGCTGGCAAGCCAGACGATCCGGTGATCTGCCTTTTCAGGCAACAGCACACGCACATCAACGCCGCGCATAGCCGCTGCAAAAAGGGCCGTTTGAACGTCCAGTGACGGAACGAAATACGGCGTTACAATCCAGAGCCGTTTACGCGCCCGCGCTGCCGCCTCGGCAAAGGCGATCGAGCATTCTTCCAGCTCATCAGCTGGGCCGGTTGGCATCACGAGGACAGGTTCGTCTCCCGGCCGCGGCAGCTCCTTGGCTTTCGGAAAAACCAGTTTCTGCCCACTTGCCCAAAGCCAATCTTCGGAAAAGGAAAGGGCACAGGCAAGGGCTGACGGACCGGACACCTTCACATGCGTGTCGCGCCAATGACCGAAGCGCTTGGACTTCCCGACATACTGATCGGCAACATTATGTCCGCCCACCCATGCGTGAACAAAGTCGGTCACCACGATCTTGCGGTGATTGCGATAGTTGAGACGCATTGGGCCCAACAAGCGAAGATACCGATGGTGTTCATTGAACCCACAGGTATGAATTCCGGCAGCTCTGAGACGGTTGATATAGCGGTTGGACAGCGTTCGGCTGCCGATGTCGTCAAAGAGGAAATAGACAGGGACACCGTCTTTGGCCCGGTCTATCAGGGCGTCCGCCAGTTGATTTCCAAGCTCATCATCGCGGACGGTAAAAAACTGCACCAGAATGCTCTGGTGTGCAGCGGCGATGCCTTCAAAAATGGAGGTGAAGGTCGCATCACCATCAATCAGCAGGTCAGCATTGTTGCCCGATAAAAACGGCAGGTTCGCAATGCGTGCCAGGACTTGCCAATCCCGGGTCTCATGCCGGTCGACCAACTGCATGTCTTCAGCGCGTTTGCTTCGCTGCAACCGGCCCAACCGGTGCTGGATATGCTTGTAGTCTGAAAATGACCGCCACCCGAAAATGAAATAGAGGGGCACCGTGACGTAGGGAATGAAAAACAGCGACAAGAGCCAGGCAATCGTGCCCTGCGACGTTCGGCTGTTCATGATTTCCCGGACCGCGCAGATAAACGCAAGAACGTAGATGACCAGCAACAGGCCGGCCAAAAGGCCGAGATTGTTGGCAATCATGTCCAGAAAGTTTGCGTCTTCAACCAACGTCCGAAACAGCGGACTTCTACCCGTAAGGTCTTCCGGTGTGGACGTCGGTTGGACGGTCATTGGGAGAAGGCCTTACTCAGACAATTGGAGCCTCGAGCGCAGTCTTTTGCTCGAGCCAAGCTGGGACCGGCAGGTTTTTCGAGCGCAGGAATTCCGGATTGTATAGTTTGGACTGGTAGCGCGTTCCATGGTCACAGAGGATCGTCACAATGGTGTGGCCGCGGCCGAGCTCTTGCGCAAGACGCCGAGCACCGGCGATGTTGATGGCAGACGAACCACCCAGCAGAAGACCTTCTTTTTCGGCCAAATCGAACACGAGTGGAAGAGCCTCATCGTCCGAGATCGACCATGCATGATCAACCTTGGCAGCCTCAACAATCGGTGTGGAGCGGCCAAGTCCGACACCTTCGGAGACGGATCCGCCCTCGCTGGCCTTGGCTTCGCCGGTCGAGAACAGGCTCGCCATCGCTGCACCCAAGGGGTCAGCGCAGCCGATGGCGACATCGGGCTTCTTGTCTTTGAGGTAGGAAGAAACGCCAGACAGGGTACCGCCGGTGCCGACGGCACAAATAAAGCCGTCTACTTTTCCGCCGGTCTGCTCGAAGATCTCCGGACCTGTGGTCTCAAAATGGGCTTTGCGGTTGTCCATGTTGTTCCATTGATCGGCGAAAAGAACACCGTTGGGCTCACTCGCTGCCAGCTCTTCCGCCAACCGGCGCGCAACATGCTGATAGTTATTGGGGTTTTTGAAGGGCAGGGCCGGGACCTCCAAAAGTTCAGCACCGCACAGGCGCAGCATGTCCTTCTTTTCCTGGCTTTGTGTTTCCGGAATCACGATCACTGTTCGATAACCGCGAGCACTTGCAACAAGTGCAAGGCCAATGCCGGTGTTGCCAGCCGTTCCTTCCACGATAACGCCGCCCGGCTTCAGGTCACCGCGGTTTTCCGCCTCCAAAATCATGTGGCGGGCCGCGCGATCCTTGACGGACTGGCCCGGATTCATGAACTCAGCCTTACCATAAATGTCACAGCCTGTTTCATCTGACAGGGCGTTGAGCCGTATAAGTGGCGTGTTTCCAATTGCGTCGATGACAGAAGCGTGGAGGGGCATGAAGCAGGTCCCATTTGAAGATTTGATTTTGCGGCGACGCTAATCGCCCTTTCCCGGAGGATCAAGCAGAACTGCCTTGTATATGCGCTTGTCCATTGAAAGTGATCTTTTGCTTGTTCCGCTGCGGCTATGGATTGTCTGGCAAAACAAACTAGAATAAAAGTCGAGGCGGTTTGATCTGATCAAGTGATCTTCGCGTAAGCCTTGCGAATGCTGTCTGAACATCGCTTGAGGGAGATTGGCCGGTTGGCTGGAATGAGTGTAGACATGGAACGAAATGTAACCGGGATGGATGAGTTGCTGGCTGGCTATGCTGCTGGAACACTCGCATCTCCCGCGCATGCTTTGGTGGGCGCTCATCTGGAATTATCCGGCGCCAATCGTGGTTTTGTTACGTCGTTGGAAACATTGGCTGGTCAGGTGCTTGAAGAAACTGCACCGGTGTCCTTGTCCAACCGAGACGCTGCACTTGAAGCAATTTTTTCTTCAGCGCCGAGCGACCCTATTTCGGTCCAAACTGCGAATGCAGCCAATGACGATGTGGATTTGCCTCAGAGCCTGAAGAGCATTGTAGATGGGCCTTTGGAGTCGCTTCCATGGAAAACGCTTTTGCCGGGCGTTCGCGAAGTGAAGTTTGGCGAGATCGATGGCTGCAATGTGAACCTGCTCTGGGTGCGCCGGGGGCGTGCCATGCCGTCACACACGCATGATGGCACCGAATTGACCCTCGTCCTTAAGGGCGGGTTCAAGGATGCGGACGGGCATTACGTGCGCGGTGATATTGCCTTTGCAGATCACGATGTGGACCACAGTCCGGTTGCCGATGATGATGGTGAAGACTGCATCTGTTTTGCGGTAACAGAAGGTCGGTTGCATTTGACCGGCCTCGTTGGCCGGTTCCTCAATCCGTTTGTTCGTAATTAAAGCAATCTGATCCCCTCCGGTCGTTCGTATAAGAACCAACAACCGGAGGATATCTTGTCATCACATCTATATGTTGCTCGACCCGTAGATGGCTGTGCCTGGATAACAGGTGCAAGCTCGGGGATTGGCCGTGCCATGGCGCTTAAGCTTGCGCAGGATGGCTGGCGCGTTGCAGTGACAGCTCGTTCAGAAAATGCACTGCAGGAAATGGTTACAGAGGCGTCGGATTTTCGCGGCTCAATCGTTGCTTTCCCCGCAGATGTGACTGACGCCCAGAAAATGCAATCGATCGTCACATCGATTGAAGAGGAAGTGGGGCCGATTGCGCTCCTGATAGCCAATGCGGGTGTCTATCTGCCGCAAGATGGACTGAACGGCCGTGTAGAGGAATGGAACCGCACGATTGATGTCAATCTGAAAGGCGCGGTCACCGCAGTGTTGCCGGTCATTGATTGCATGAAGCAAAGGCACAAGGGGCAGATCGGCTTGGTGGCATCTGTCGCAGGGTATCGTGGTCTTCCAACGTCCGCAGCCTATGGCGCAACAAAGGCGGGGCTGATCAATATGGCCGAGGCCTTGAAGTTCGACCTTGATCTGGCCGGTATCCGAATTCAGATCATCAATCCGGGTTTTGTGGACACGCCTGCGACGAAGTCCAATCCGTTTCCAATGCCCTATTTGATGAGCGCAGATGAGGCTGTTGGCGAAATCATCAAGGGGTTGAAAGATCCCAAGGGTTTTGAAATTGCGTTCCCGAAACCGTTCGTTCGCCAGCTCAAGTTCCTGAAAGCGTTGCCTTACAGCCTGTATTTCAAAGCCGTTTCAAAAAGCACCGGTTGGAGCAAAAAGACAAAAAAAACCGGCTCTTGAGCCGGTTTTTTGATTCAGACTATCAAGCTTTTACATAGACCAGTTGGCGAACATCTATGTTTTCAGAGCGGAACCCGGCTTCACAATAGTGAAGGTAAAACTCCCACAGCCGCTTGAACCGATCATCAAAACCAAGAGGCTTGATCCGTGGCCACGCGTCGTGGAAGCGTTCGCGCCATTCAGCCAGCGTGCGCGCATAATCCTGCCCGAAAATGCGTTCTGCTTTAAGATGCAGGCCCAAATGAGCCCCCATATTCGCGAGCTTTGTCGGGGGAGGCAGCATGCCGCCCGGGAAAATGTGGCGCTGAATGAAGTCCGTTCCACGACGATAGTCGTCAAACATTCGGTCTTGGATGGTAATAATCTGAAGGCCAGCGCGACCACCGGGTTTCAGACATGAAGACAGCTTTTCAAAGTATGTCGGCCAGTATTTTTCACCAACGGCTTCGAACATTTCAATGGATGCGATCCGGTCGTATTGTCCGGTTTCATCACGATAGTCCTGAAAACACACATCAACCTTCTCATTGAGGCCAGCCTTGAAAATCCGCTCGCGCGCGAAGTCATACTGCTCTTGAGAGATGGTCAGCGCCTTCACCTTGGCTCCAACTTCCTTTCCCACGAACTCTGCAAAGCCACCCCAGCCGCAACCAATTTCCAGAACCGTATGGTCAGGCTGAATATCAGCGCCTTTAACGAGCGATGCGTATTTGGCGTTTTGGGCGCTTTCCAAAGACTGTGTTCCATCCTCGTAAAGGGCGGATGAGTAGGTCATCGTCTCATCAAGCCACTCATTATAAAAGGAATTGCCAAGATCATAATGAGCCGAAATGTTGCGTTTTGATCCGCGTTTGGTGTTGGCATTCAGCCAATGGCGCAAGGAGAGAAGGAACCGCATGACCGGGCGTCCCTTCAGCGCTTCAACAGTCGCATCCCGGTTGATGCAAAAGAGTTCCAGAAACGTCGTGATGTCGGGTGAGGACCAATATCCCGCCATATACGCTTCACCGACGCCAACATCGCCGGATTGAACGACCATGCGGGCAAATCGTATGTCATGGATGTTTAGATGGGCATCCGGTCCGGGCTCCGCGCCGCGGATCTGATATGTGCGGCCATTGGGCAGGCAGACGACCAACGATCCATATTTCAGCGACAGCAGCAAGTTGAAGCCCATGCGGGCAACTCGTGGCAGACTGGCCAGTTCATGGTGCGCATTGTCTGGTCGTAGCCACACAGGTGAAAGTGTCTCAAAACTATCAATAACGCTCATTGGATTACCCGGTCATCATTTGACTGTTTGTTGCTTTCCTTGCAGCAGGGCTGCTGGCAGCAATCTGGTTTCGCGAGTGGAATTTCAGGCGCTTGCGCCACAGCTTGAACGCCTCCCAGTGAATGGCTGCCATGATCTTCATGGTCATAAGCGGCACTTTGAAGAAGAGGCGCAGGAGATTGGAGGATGTGAACGGCAGGCGTTCACCGGAAAATGTTGCGGATAAAAGCGGACCATCTGCATCGGTCTCAAGGATACGGACGCGGACACCATCGCTCGGCGGAACCAAGCGGAAATGGTAGGTCTGCTCCATGTCGATGAAGGGCGACACATAAAAGTCCTTGGACTGTGTCTGCCGGATACCGGCCTCACTCAGCTCTGCATCCGTAACCGGACAAACGTAAGTATGAAGGTCACCAAACGTGTTGCGCACCTCATAAACCAGAGCGGTCACCTCGCCGCGTCCATTATAGCAATAATAAACGCTCAATGGATTGAACACGTAGCCAAGGATACGAGGGTAGGCGAGGATCATCACCTTTTCAGGACGTTCGACGCCTTTTGAATCAAGCTGTTTATCAATGTGCTCGCGCAGGGAAGAGCCATCCCGCGGCCCATGGTCTTTTTCGTTGAACGAAATAAGATTAAACCGACCAACCGAGAAAAACGGGCTACGCCGGCCAATCTCGGGCATATGGTCGATATCCAGCAGTAAGTTGAACACATCGTAGGTGAACCGATGCGCTTTCGGTTTCATCCGTTGGTGCATGACTTTGCCGACATACAAACAGGCTTCTTCCGGGGCATCCGCCCCTTTGCCGTATTGCTGTTCGGGTGTGACCTTGCTCATTCGGCTGCTTCCAGAACCTGAGGTTCGACAGGTGCTTCCCAAGGTGCAGCAGCCCCTAGGGCGCGCGCAACGCGCAGTCCGGATGAAATCCCGTCTTCATGGAAACCGCTTCCGGCCCATGCACCACAGAACCAGGTGTTGTTCGTGCCTTGCAGTTTTTCCAACTGCTTGCGGGCGGAAAGGGCCGCAGCATCAAATTGCGGGTGGTCATATGTAAACTGCGCGAAAGTCCTGTCATCAGCTGGAGCTTCAGAGGGGTTCAGCGTCACAAACAAGTGTTTGGATTGATCGATGTTTTGCAGGCGGTTCATCCAGTAGCTGACGGTCACATCAGATGTAGCTCCAGCTTTAGTATCTGCCATGAAATTCCACGACGACCAGACACGCTCGCGTTTTGGCATTAACTGCGTATCTCGGTGCAGATAAACCGTGTTGGGGCGATAGCGCATTCTGGAGAGAAGCGAGCGTTCCTCTTCGCTCGGATCTTCCAGCATTGCCAAGCTTTGATCCGTGTGACTGGCGAGGATGACATGGTCAAACGTGTCGCTGTGTCCGGCCGCATCCTTGATATGGACCAGACCATTTTCGCGCCGAATACCGACCACTTCGGCCCCGAGACGGAGTTTGTCCTGAAGTGGAGCCAAAAGTTTGGACACGTAGTTACGGCTGCCGCCTTTGATCGTACGCCAGGTTGGGCGGTCAAAATGGATCAGACGGTGGTTTTCAAAAAACGAAATGAAGCTCTCGGCCGGATAGTCTTTCATCTCCACAATGGGGGTCGACCAAATTGCTGCGCCCATTGGCAGAAGATATTGATTTGCGAAGGTATCGGAAAAACCATTTGCGTCCAGATAATCGCCCAGTGACATCGCGCTAAGTTGGTTGTTGGCGAGATCATCGGCAGCTATTTTGTTAAAGCGCAGGATCTCCCGCAACATGGACAAGAAGCGCGGCGAGATGAGGTTGCTACGCTGTGCAAAGATCGTGTTGAGCGAACTGCCTGCCCACTCGACCCGGCCATTGTCTGCCGAAAAGCCAAAGCTCATGTCACTGGCTTCTGTAGCCACGTCGAGATGGTTCAAAAGCGCCGTAAAGTTGGGATAGTTGAGTTCGTTGTAGACGATGAAGCCGGTGTCGACACTGATCGGGACACCATCATACTCAATGTCGACTGTTGCACTGTGGCCGCCGGGTCGAGCTCGTTTTTCATAGATTGTAACGTCGTGCTGGGCGCTCAAGGCCCGTGCTGCAATGTTGCCGGAAATCCCGGCGCCAATGACGGCGATCCGCATGGCATGTCCTTATTATTTTAAATTCATCTTGCAGCTTGGGCCGAAAACACCGTGCAGTGTCAAAGCCATGAGCCAATTACAAAACAGATACGCGGCAACTGTTAAACCGGATCATGCAAAAAGTTGCATGTAAACTGGAGGGTGAGGGGAAGACAAAAATGGCCCGCCAATGGGCAGGCCACTTTTTGATAATCGTCCTGATGCAACTGCGCGGTATCAGGCTTGTGTCGGTTCAAACATCCAGTTCCAGGCGACTTGGACACGGTTGGCTGCCGAGGAAAAGAATCCGATAAAACTCGCCCAGAGGCTCTCGCCGAACCGAGCTGCTTCTAGCAAAAGCGAGCCATCTTCCGCCTCAGACGCCGATTCAACAAATTCAACCGATGTACCGGTGTCGGCAACTTGAACCACCTGACGGCTTATAGAAGCTGCCTGATCGGCCGGCACGCGATCTGTCTGAAGTTTGACGATTGACGTCTTGGAGATATTGGAGCGCACGACAATTGCGCGGCCATCTGGAAGGAGGTGCGTTTCATTCGACCTGACTTCCGCATCATAAATGACCTCGCCATAGGCGTCGATCAGCTCCACCCAAAGAACACTGCGCCCGTTGAGCTCTATTTCACCAACCCAGATTGACATGTCCTCATCAAGTGGACCTTTTCCGGTGTCCGGGGCGGCTGCCACTGTCACCGACAGATCGTCATGTGGCAGGGCAATGGTTTCCTGAGATGTTTGATACGCGGCAGCGGGCACTGTCATAAACAGCGCGGCTGCCAATACTAGTCCTGTGGCTTTCATATTCTGGTGCATTTCACGCCTCCCGAGGCCAATACAACCATTGTGTTCCATGGTTAAGGTGCTCAGGAATTGGCTCTTTTTGGCTAATTTCCAGTCAGCAACTGCGCCATGATCTTGCCATTATTGCACCACATTTCGTGCGATGAGTGTATTAAAACGGACAAATCCACCTTAAAATGTGGTGCTAGTGTTAATGATTTGGGCGTTCTTGGGAAAAATAGAAGAACCTCAATAGGTTAATCACGCGAAATTCATTGCGATGGAAAATCGCGTTACAAACAAACTTTACGGAAAGTGCGTTGACGCGCTATGCGTCCCCAGTGTTTGGGGTCACAGAAGTCTGTTTCCCTTGAAAAGGAAAAAGCCGATGTGAGGGATTTGGACAAACCTCACATCGGCTATTCGCGTTGGATAAATTCAGGGCAGCGGGATCAATCGCCGTCTGCTGTGCCTTCCGCGCGCAGCCGCGCACGGCGTGCACGGTAGCTTGGAAGAACAACCAGAATGGCGGCCAGGACCAACAGGCCCATTGTCATTGGCCGTTCGAAGACAAAGCTGAACCCGTCATACAGCTGCATGGAGCGTGCGAAGTTATCCTCTAGCATCCGGCCCAGAATGAAGCCGATCAGCAGAGGGGCGAGCGGATAGTCAGCAAACCTGAGAATAGTCGCACACACTCCGAACCCGACGAGGATCAAAAGTTCCGTCGCATTGTTCTGCCCGATATAGGCTCCCATCAAGGTGAAGAACAAAATGAACGGGATCAGATAGTTCCGCGGGACCGCAAGAACCTTGGCGATATACGGGATCAGCGGCAGGTTCAAAATGAGAAGGACCACATTGCCAATATACATGGAGATGATCACCGCCCAGAAAATCTGAGGGTCATCTACCATAAGCCGAGGGCCGGGGGTCACATTCAGAGCAATCAAGGCACCAAGCAGGATCGCTGTTGTGCCGGATCCTGGAATGCCAAGCGTGAGCAGCGGGACAAATGAGCCAGTACAGGCGGCATTGTTGGCAGCTTCTGGTGCAGCCAGTCCTTTGACGGAGCCTTTGCCGAACTTGTCCTGTTCTTCCTTGCTCGCAATATTGCGTTCAACGGCATAGCCCAGAAAACTTGCAATTGTTGCCCCGGCACCCGGCAGAACACCAACCAGAAAGCCCTGAATGGATTGACGCCCGATGACCGGAGCAATCGACTTGGCTTCTTCCTTGGTTATGCGCAGGTCCTTGATCTCGTTGCTCGAACCAGTCTTGGAACGATTGGGATCAAGAATAAGGAAAATAGCTTCTGGAAGCGCGAACATGGCCATTGCAAGCGTAATGAAGCCAAAGCCGGACTGAAGATCCATCACGCCCATGGTGAAGCGGGGCATGTTGAAGAGCGCGCCTTCGCCAACCGTTGCCATGATCAAACCGAGCAGCGTCATCAACATGGCTTTGCCGACTTGTCCGGTTCCCGCAAACGCGGCAATGGCCGAAAGCCCAACCACCATCAACGCGAAGTACTCAGCTGAATGGAAGAGCAGGGCGACCGATGCTAACATCGGCGCGAAAATCATCAGCAGGATTGCGCCAACCGTACCTCCAACAAAGCTGGAGATGGCAGCAACAGTGAGAGCCTTACCTGCCTTGCCCTGACGGGTGAGGGGGTAACCGTCGAATGATGTTGCAACGGTAGAGGCAACCCCCGGTGCATTGATCAGGATGGAAGATGTAGAGCCACCGAAAATGGCACCATAATAAACGCCTGCCAGCAGAATAAGGGCAGCGGATGGATCGCCAATTGTGATCGCGACAGGGATCATGATGGCGATAATTGACATTGGCCCAAGGCCCGGCAGCATTCCAATGAACGTGCCGATCAGACAGCCACCAATCACCATCAGGATATTTGTTACGGAAAGCGCGCTTCCCACGCCGATCAGAATACCTTCAAGCATGTTACGCGCCTCCGATCATGAAGAACGGCCATGGCCGCAGGAAAATGCCGAGCACTTCTTGCACCAGATACCAGATGCTGCCTGCAGCCACCAAACCAACCGGGATCAGGATGTGCATCTTGCGTTCGCCCAAAATGGCGGCGCCTGCCACGAGAAACACGGTGGTCGAAATCAGGAACCCAGCGGGACGCAAAAACAGCGCATATGCCACCATCAATCCGAGCAGCATCAAAGCTTGGCCCAGCTTGTAGTCGGTCAAACGGCGATAGTTGATTTCCGGTGCCTTTTCCTCACCATTCCCTTTTTCAAGACCCAGTAGAACGATGAGCGAGGTAATGATTGCGAGAACCGAGAGGACCTTCGGGAAGGTCGAGGGCCACATGGGATTACGCTGCATAAAGGGCGGCAATCCGGCGTCCATGGTGAAAAAGGCTGTGTAGCCGTAAATGCTGCAGATGATCAAAATAATCAACGCGATCCATCGATCGAGCGCCATGATGCTCCCCCTGCGATTGATTATTGTTTTTGTGAGATAGCAGAACGCGCCCGGAAAACCGGGCGCGCCTGAAAGGTCAGATCAGCTTAGAGGAAGCCCAGCTTCTTCATCAGATCGCCGATTTGCTTTTCCTGGTTTTCCAGGAACGCCTTGAAGTCATCGCCCGGGTTATGGATGTTGACCCAGCCATTGCGCGCACGCACTTCTTCCCACTCTGGGGTGTCGTACATTTTGGCAATCGCATCCTGATAGGCCGCGACTTTGGCGGCATCCAGACCAGGAGCTGCAAAGAACCCGCGCCAGTTGACGAACTCGGTATCGAGGCCTTGCTCTTTCATGGTCGGTGCGTCCGGATAAGCCGGAACGCGCTCGCCGGAAGTTACGCCGATGATCTTGACTTCGCCAGCGTTGGCAAGGTCAACAGCCTCAGAAAAGCCGGTGGACAGGGCTGCAATTTCGCCGGACAGAAGGCCGGCCATGGCTTTGCCGCCTGCATCATACGGGATGTACTTAAAGGCTGTTGGATCTTCGCCAGCAGCTTCCATGGCCATGGCTGCCACAAGGTGGTCCATGCCTCCAGGAACAGAGCCACCACCAATCGCGACCTTGGACGGGTCAGCCTTATAGGCTGCAACCAGATCGGACATGGAGTTGATAGGGCTGTCTTTGCCAACAACCACGGCTGCATAATCGCCGATGGTGCCTGCTACGAGCGTCAGGTCACGGAAAGATTGCGGGAACACGCCGGTCAAAGACCGGATCACGATTGGGGTGGAGTTCACCATCATCGTGTTGTCGAGGCTTTCAGCGTTTTCGATGAGGTAGGCAATTGCCTTACCGCCGCCGCCGCCAGACATGTTCTCATAAGAAGCTTGTCCAACGAGACCGGATTTGGTCAATGCTTCGCCGGTACCACGTGCTGTACCATCCCAGCCACCACCGGCACCGCCGGGGATCAGGAAGTGAATTTCATCAACAACCTGATCGGCTGCAGATGCAAAATTCGGGTATGTGAAAGAAAGTGCTGCGGCTGCAGCGATGAACGTACGACGGCCTAGTTTCAAAGGCATGATGTTTTCCTCCCAATTGACAGGGGCGGTTGGAACCAACCAAGAATAGCGACCTTGATGGAAGAAGCTGACACAAACCTGACACGGACGCACAGAAATGCGTTTTTTACTGATTGAAGACAACGTCCAGCTGGCTGGTGCCATTGTAGAACGACTGAGTCTGGACGGGCATGTCGTGGATCTTGCGCCGTGTCTTGCAGATGCGCGCGCGCATTGTGCGACAGCGGAATATGATCTGATACTTTTGGACATCATGTTACCGGATGGGGATGGCCGCACGTTTCTCGCCGAACACCGAGGGCGCGAAAACGCAACGCCGGTGATCGTCCTGACGGCTCGTTCTGAAGTTTCAGACAGAGTTGGTGTGCTCGATTTAGGCGCGGACGATTATATCGTAAAGCCATTTGACTTTTCGGAGTTTGAGGCCCGGTGCCGTGCCGTTTTACGCCGAAAGGGCGGCGCGTCTGGTAATCGGATTTCCCGTGGCGATTTGAAGTTCGATACACTTGCAGGAACATTGCAGGTCGCCGGGGAGCAAATTCAACTTAGGAACCGGGAACTCCGCTTGTTTGAAATCTTCATCAACGCACCGGGACAGATTTTTTCCAAATCCAAACTGGTCGACCGGCTGTTTTCCTATGATGAAGATGTGTCGGAAAACGCGATTGAGGTTTATGTCGGCAGGCTTCGCAAACACCTTTCCGCATCTGCCGCCAACATCGTGACCGTCCGCGGTCTTGGCTACAAGCTGGAAGTCTGATGTCAGCTTACGCCCACATTCGCGGTTCAATCCATCGGCGGTTGATCACCCTGCTTTTGATCGGTGCGGCGTTCCTCGCGGTGCTGCTTTACTTCGTGGTCCAGTCTGTCGCCCGCCAGATCGCGCAGGAAAGTCACGACAACATCCTGATTGCCTCCGCCACGTCTATTCTCGACAACGCCTCAGTGGTCGATGGCGAGATCATGATCGATGTCCCGTATTCGGCGTTCTCAATGCTTGGAAACGCTTCTGATGAACGCGTGTATTATGCAATCCGGCTGGGACGTGAGTTTTTGTCCGGGTACGGTGATTTGCCGGTCTCTGGCCTTGAGGAGGGAACTGCTCAGGTTTTTCAATCAACTCAGTTTCGCGGCGAGGACATTCGCCTTGCCACCTTGCAGCGCCCGATTTTTCTCGGCAGTGAGGCTGGAAAGCTGACCGTCTCTGTGGCCCAAACCATGGACGGACAGCGCAAGAAGCTGGCGGGGATTTCTCTTGTCTCACTCATGATTGGTGTGAGCTTTTTTCTTCTGACAGCGCTCTTGGCAACAATCGCAGCCAAAAGTGCGACCCGTCCTCTGCACAGATTAGCAGCTTCAGTTTCTCGTCGAGGGCCAAGAGATTTGCGACCGGTCGAGGCTCCCGTGCCGTCGGAAATGGCGCCTTTGGTAACATCTCTCAATGGTTTCATGCTGCGACTGAAACACTCGCTGGCCGAATCGGAAGAGTTTATTGCTGAAGCAGCGCATCGGGTGCGCACCCCGTTGGCGGTGGTGAGGACACGTGCCGAAACAACCTTGCGACGGGTGGAGAAGCCTGAAAACCGTGAAACCGTGCGCGAAATGATCCGCGCGATTGATGAAAGTTCGCGCTCTGCAGGGCAGTTGCTTGATCATGCCATGGTGACCTTTCGGGCCGATCATCTTGAACAACAGCAAGTCGATCTGCCAGCACTGGTGCTTGACCTGGTAGAGAGTTTACGCCCGATGTCGGAACTGCGGGATGTTGATCTGGCCGCTCCGAAGCTTGAGCCTGCGGTGGTCATCGGTGACGGCATTTTGATCCAGAATGCGCTGCGCAATGTCATTGATAATGCCATCAAGTACTCTGGCTCGGAGGGGCAGGTGGAGGTGAGCGTTCATACTGCCGAACAAACGGCTACTCTGACGGTCACAGACACTGGCCCGGGTTTCCCCGACGATCCGGACAACACGTTGTTGAAACGTTATGCACGGGGCGACAATGTCGCTGGAATTGTTGGCTCGGGATTGGGTCTCACCATTGTTGATGAAGTTGTTCGGGCGCATGACGGAACACTCAACTACAATAACAAACCGGGAGGCGGAGCGTGCGTTACCTTATCCTTTCCCTGCTTGTAATTGTCGGGGTCCTTGGGCCGGTCAAGGCCTTTGAGATTGAAGAGCAATCTCGCTTCGGGACGGCGGAGACCGAGGATGTCCTGCGCGTGCTTTCTACGGCAGACCTTGCATTCATTCGCCCCATGCTCCTGCCGTTTCTCGCGGACAATCCAGCTATTGCTGTGGACTACACGGTGGCTTCGTCTTCGGAAGTGATGAAGGCAATTTTTGAAGAAGCGCAGTCCTACGATCTGGTTATTTCCAGCGCCATGGACCTTCAAACCAAATTGGCAAATGACGGGTTGGCGATCTCCTATTCCTCTCCTGCAACAGAAGCGTTGCCGGGGTGGGCCAATTGGGGAGACCTCGTGTTCGCTTTCACGCAGGAACCCGCTGCAATTGTGTTGTCGAACAAAGCCTTTGAAAACCTGCCTATTCCAAGAAGTCGGCAAGAGCTCTTGTCCGTTCTCCGGCAAAACCCGGATGTATTTGAGGGGAGGGTCGGAACATATGATGTCCGCAAATCAGGCCTTGGATACCTGTTTGCCACGCAAGATGCCCGCACATCTGAAACCTATTGGCGGCTGTCGGAAGTGATGGGCTTGCTGGATGTTCAGCTTTACGCGTCATCGTCAACAATGATCAATGCGGTGGTCTCTGGCGAACTGGCCATCGCCTATAATGTGCTTGGCAGCTATGCCATGAACCGGACGGATCAGGAGGCCTTCACGCTTGTTTTGCCGAGCGATTTCACCACCGTCATGCTCCGGACGGCCCTTATACCAGTAACAGCAAAACGGACCGATCTTGCAGGTCTTTTTATTGATCACCTGATTGCACAAACCAATGCAGCCGGGCCATCCCTGTTGCAACTCGGTGGGTCAAATGGTCAGGTCGATGAAAACAGCCTGCGGCGGATACGTTTGGGGCCGGGTCTTTTGGTTTATCTCGACAAGTTCAAGCGCCGAAGCTTCGTCAGTGAATGGCAAAGCGCCATTTTGCAGGATTGAATAATGATTTGAAATATAGAGGATTTTTGTTTTGGGTAGCCGTAAGACAGGAAGCAGTTTATTTGCGCCATTTTTGAAGAAAGTATCTATCGATAAGAAGCTATTGGCAAAACAATCCGGCTATCCCTTTGACCTGCCTTGGATCAAGGATCAGGAATTCGAACTAAATTTCACAACACCCGTGACCATTATTGTTGGCGAAAATGGGACTGGTAAATCCACGTTGATCGAAGCGATTGCGGGCTTTTGTGGATATGACGAATCTGGGGGTGGCAAAGGATACCGGCCCGTTGATCATTCTGTAGCGCTTGACAAAAGCGGTGCCCGCTTGGGCGAAGTGATGCGCGCTGCTTGGTTGCCTAAAGTCACAAGTGGATGGTTTTTCAAAGCTGAATCTTTTTTCTCCGTCGCACGGTATCTGGACGAAGCAGCCCGAGAGCCATTGAGCGGGCCTCCACCAGATTATCTTTCCTGGAGCCATGGTGAAGGCTTCATTAGATTTTTCGAAGAGCGTCTGTCTCGTCGCGGAATCTACTTCATGGATGAACCGGAAAGTGCTCTATCGCCGCGTAGGCAGATGGAGTTGCTGTCTATCCTTAACCGAATGAACGAAGCTGCTGACGCGCAACTGATCATGGCGACGCACTCGCCGATCTTGATGGCCTTACCGAATGCGACGTTGCTCGAAATGACCAGATTTGGATTGCAGGAAACCGATTTTCGCGAAACGTCTCACTTTAAACTCTACCAGTCCTTTACCGCTGATCCCGAAGAATTTGTTGCGGAGGCTTTGAAGCTGGAGAGCTAGTTATTGTTTTCAATCGAATTGGGGCCAGTATAGGTCCACCGATAGGCGGGTGGCGTTGGTCCCTTGTTACGTCCGCCTTGGTTCATTTGTTCCCATGCATGAGACAGAATGCCGACGGACCGGGATAAGCAAAACAGACCGCGAGCAAGGGGCGGGGCGAAGCCAAGTTCTGCGTAAATGACAGCAGTGGCCCCGTCGATATTCATTGGAACCGGTTTGCCTTTGCGTGCGTTCAAGACGGATTGAATGGCTCGTCCAATGTGAGCAAATTGACCGGTCACTGTTCCAGCTTGCGCCGCATCATCAACAAGCCCCAAAAGGCGCGGCGCACGTGGGTCTTCCGGCTTGTGAAACCGATGCCCGAAGCCTGGAATGAACTTGCCATGCGTGCTTTGCCAGTGATCGAGTGCAGCGCTTGTTGCCACTTCCAGTTCTTCACCAGCATCAAGGCGCGCTGAAATCATGTAATAGAGTTCAACGGCTTGTTCACCTGCACCGCCATGGACGTCGTCCAGCATGTTGACAGCAGAGGCCATTGCACCGTTCAGGCCAAGCCCGCAGGTGACAGCCATGCGGGCCGCAGCAATCGAAGGGGCCTGCGGGCCATGATCGACGGCTGCCACAAGAGCTGCTTCAAATAGCTGCGCTTCAGCCTCGCTTGGCAAATCGCCGCGCGTCATCAGCCAGATCATTTGCGGAAACGAGACGTTGCCAATCAGTTCTTCAATTGGCGTGCCGCGCATCCGGATTTGCCCCGGAGCCATGTCGATGATGGACGTAGACCACCAGTCCGAAACATCATTCTTCGCGCCGCTCATATTGCTCCGCCTTCTTTCAAAGCAGCGAGGTCTTTGGCGCTGACACCGAGGTCAACCCAGATCTCGTCATTGTGTTCGCCCAATTGTGGTGGAGGAGAACCAACATTGGGTGCAGACCCATCCACCTTGAAGCCGGTTGTTGCCACGTCAATAGCGCGCCCAACTCCCGGCACATCTTCAAAATGGGCGAGAAAACCACGATCGGCGACTTGTGGCATCGACAGTACTTCCGGAACACTCAACACCGCTCCGGAGGGAACGCCAATGCGGTTCAATTCCTTTGCCCAATCTCTTGCAGACCGCACCTTCAAGGCAGTTTCCAGATCTGCCTTGAGCTGCATGCGATTGGCCTTGCGGTCCTCTCGGGTCTTGTACTCGGGGCGATCACGCAAGGTGGCCAGACCCAGATGGTCGGTCAAAAGCACCCATTGTTCATCCTTGTTAGCCGCAATGTTGATGAGACCTTCAGCCGTTTCGAAAGTTCCTGAGGGTGCGGAGGTCGGGTTTTCATTGCCGTTCGCAGATGGCTCCACTCCAGCGATCAGATGGTTGGACACCACCCATCCCATGGTTGCCAGAACCGATTCCAGCATGGACACGTCCAGAAACGCGCCACGCGGACTAGCGTTGAGTTGAGCAGCGATTGCGAAGGCAGCCGTCATGCCTCCGACCGTGTCCGCAATCGGGTAGCCGACCCGCAAGGGCGCGCTGTCCTTGTCTCCGGTAATCGACATAACGCCGGACGCGCCTTGAATGATCTGATCGTAAGCAGGGCGGTGCACCCAGGGGCCGTCCTGCCCGAAGCCCGAAATAGCGCAATATATCAGGTCAGGTTTGATCTGCTTCAGCGCCTCATATCCAACACCCAAGCGGTCCATGACGCCGGGGCGGAAATTCTCCACCAAGACATCAGCAGTCGCCACCAGCTTTTCAAAAAGGGCTTTGCCGTCCGAGTTTTTCAGATTGACCGTAACTGATTTCTTGCCAGCATTCTGTGCGAGAAAAGAGACGCCCATATTCTTCTTGTTGAGATCAGGATCCGCGCCAAGCTGACGGGCAAGATCCCCGCGTCCAACGGCTTCCACCTTGATCACCTCAGCCCCCATATGGACAAGCTGATGGCAGGCAAAGGGTCCTGCCAGCACATTGGTCAGATCAAGAACGCGAATTCCGGAAAGGGGTTTGGACATAGAGAAACCTCATTGGCTACCGAGGTGATCGCAAGCGCATCATACTTGCGCATCGTCGGAAACTTGGCGTCGCTCAGCTCATAGAAAATGTCAAATGAGGTAAAATCAGCATTGAATGCGAAAATCTCAGTGTGCCGACACCGAAACGTTCAACTTATTGATTTTCGCGGAAAAAGGATGGCTCCCTGAGTAGGACTCGAACCTACGACCCAGCGATTAACAGTCGCTTGCTCTACCAACTGAGCTATCAGGGATCAACCATGCGGGGCTCTGCGATGCGTCGCCCCCGTCGATGAAGATGCGTATAACAAACGCTTTGCGGGTTTGCCAAGCCCCCATTTCATTTTTTTATGTCAAATGATGAATCGATATGTGGATTGTGGAAAACCATCGATATTTCAGAGTGTTAATTATTTGTTGGTTTAGCGAGCAGGGCAAGTGAAGCGGTGCTGAAAGCGGAAAAGCGGATGCCCATGTCGGTTTTAGGTCACGCGCTATCAATGTTTCGGCGTTGAACGGAAATTCCTTGTCCCGCGCCTCAAGACCTTATACACACGAACGGTCACGGTTTTTCGGTGCGCGTTGTGCCGGAAATGAAACGGGAATTCGGTGCGTGAGGGCTGTCCTTGCAATTCCGAAGCTGCCCCCGCAACTGTTGGCGGTGAGCGACCTGCGACGCCCACTGGCTTTTCAAAAGGCTGGGAAGGGGCAGGTGCCGCGCTGAGCCGCAAGCCAGGAGACCGGCCGTGACTTGGTCAACTCAAGTGTCAAACCGTCGGGCGGACGGTGGGAGAAAAAGCATGGCACACAGGTCAAGACGACCAAATTGGTCTCTAAATGCACTGGGCGCGCTTTAGCATGCCCGGCCGGGCCTATTCGGGCGGGGCGCGCTCTACTCTGGTGTTTGGTGGTGCTCGCTCTGGCAAAAGCCGGTTTGCAGAAGACTTATGTCTCCAATCCGGTCTTGAGCGGGTGTATTTGGCAACCAGCGTACCCTTCGACGCGGAAATGACTGCGCGGGTTGAAAGCCACAAACAGCAGCGTGGGAGTGGATGGACCACAATTGAAGAGCCTCTCGATATCGCGGGAGCTCTGGAAACTCACGCTGCTCCGGGTCGTGTCATTCTCATCGATTGCCTGACAGTTTGGCTGAACAATCTCCTCTATGAAGAGAAAGACGTTGCGGCAGAAACCGAGCGGCTGACGCAACAAATACCGACGCTGCAGGGCCCTTGCGTCTTTGTGTCGAACGAAGTCGGGCACGGGATCGTGCCGGAAAACCGCCTCGCCAGGGCGTTTCGGGACGTGCAAGGCCGTCTAAATCAGGATATCGCCGCAGCATGCGCGCAAGTTGTATTTGTCGCTGCGGGGCAGCCGGTACTTCTCAAACCACGTAAAGAACCAGAGATAACACTATGACAACAGGTCAAAAAATCCCGGCAACCATCGTCACCGGGTTTCTCGGTGCCGGCAAGACAACCTTGATCCGCAACCTCCTACAAAACGCGGACGGAAAGCGAATTGCTCTGATTGTCAATGAGTTCGGAGACATGGGCTTCGATGGGTCACTGGTCAACGGCTGCGCCGATCCGGACTGTGCCGCAGAAGAGGTGGTGGAACTGACCAATGGCTGCATTTGCTGCACCGTGGCAGACGACTTTCTCCCGACCATGGAAATGTTGCTGGCGCGGGAAAACCCACCGGAGCACATTGTCATCGAAACATCTGGGCTCGCCCTTCCTCAGCCTTTGGTCCGTGCGTTCTCGTGGCCGTCGGTTAAACCAAAAGTCACGGTTGATGGTGTGGTAACGGTGCTGGATGCCGCCGCGCTCGCTGAAGGTCGCATCGCAATGGATGAGGCCGCGCTGGAGGCACAGCGTGCGGAAGATGAAGCGCTCGACCATGAAAGTCCCGTGGAAGAGCTGTTTCAAGACCAGCTGCGCTGCGCGGATCTTGTGGTTTTGAACAAGGCCGATCTTGTGGCTTCTGAAAAGCTGACTGCGGTTCAAGACCAAATTGCAAAAGACCTTCGCGCAAACGTTCATATGGTCGCCTCGGAAAAAGGCCTGCTGCCGATTGAGGTGTTGCTCGGACGAGGATCTGGCGCAGAAAATGACATGGCTGCCCGCCATGAGCATCATCACCATCACCACGATGATGATCATCATCACGACCACGACCACGAGGGTCACCATCACCATCACGATCACCACCACCACGACGATTTTGAAAGTCACGTTCTGCCGGTAGCTTCCTTTGCGAGTCTGAAAGAGGCAGAAGCCAAGGTTCTGGAGGCCATGGGGCAAAAGGGCGTGCTGCGCATCAAAGGTGCTGTGGCGATTGAGGGAAAAGCCGCGCCGGCCATGGTTCAGGCAGTGGGGCCACGTGTTGAAACCTGGTTTGCTGCCGGAGCAGACAAGGCGGGTCAGCTCGTTGTGATTGGCCTGAAGGGCATGGACCTTACCGCGATCAGCGGATTGCTCGGCGCCCACAGAAAAGCGGCCTGATCCTTTATGCATATTCTTGCCAGCCAGACCCGCCGAATTGACGATGGTGGGGATGCGGTCGACCTCGGCCAAGACCCGGCCGATCTCGTATTTCTGTCTGCTGCCGACACCGAGCTTGGCAGCCTTGCGGCAGCTCAAGCGCGGTTAAACGAGGCGGAGGGCAAAACCGCAAGCCTACGGTTGGCAAGCATTATGGCGCTCCAGCACCCTTATTCGGTAGACCTTTATGCCGATCAAACGGTGAGGGGCTCAAAACTCGTTGTCCTGCGGCTCTTGGGAGGGGCCGCCTATTGGCAATACGGGGTAGAGCGGCTGGAAGAAGAAGCGCGGGCCGGAGATGTCGACCTTGTTGTCTTGCCCGGTGACGACAAGTGGGATCCGGATCTCGCAAGCCGATCCACGATAGATGTCGAAAAGGCCCACCGCCTGTGGCGCTATTTGGTGGAAGGTGGCACGCAAAACTACGCCAACGCGCTGCAATTCGCGTCTCATCTGATTGGCGGTGCTGAAGAACCCGCACACCCGGTGCCACTGCCACGGGCAGGGGTCTATTGGTCCGGACAAACGCTCTCTGATTTTGCCGCGCTCAAGTCCAACTGGAACCATCTAAATGGTCCGGTGGCGGCAATCGTGTTTTACCGAGCCTTGGTGCAAGGCGCGCAGACCCCGCCAGTTGATGCGCTCGTCAAGGCTTTGGACCGAGTCGGGGTCAATGCGCTGCCGGTTTTTGTTGCCAGTTTGAAAGAGGCTGAGAGCATCGGTGTGTTGTCGAGCTTGTTTGAAGACGCCCAGCCGGATGTGGTCATCAACGCTACGGCATTTGCCGTTTCAAAGGCAGGTGCACCGCATACTGGAACACCGCTTGATGCTCCCGGAAAGCCGGTTCTGCAAGTGGTGTTTTCCTCATCCTCTCGCGAGGGATGGGAGGAAAGCGATCAGGGGCTTTCAATTCGTGATTTGGCGATGCATGTGGTGCTCCCGGAAGTTGACGGGCGGATTTTGTCCCGCGCCGTTTCCTTCAAAGAGGAAGGTGCATTTGACGCGCTGACCCAATCAACGCCGATTCAGTTCGTTCCGGTTGCAGATCGGGTTACCTTCGTTGCACAGCTTGCCGCCAATTGGGCAAAGCTTGGGCACACGCGTGCAGATGTTAAGAAAACCGCGCTTATCATGGCCAACTATCCAAACAAGGATGGCCGGATGGCAAATGGCGTCGGGCTGGATACGCCAGCATCTTGCGCCAAGCTTCTGCAAGATATGGCAGCAGCGGGGTATTCGGTTGGCAATGCTCCAAGAACATCTGCGGAGCTAATGGCAATTCTCAGCGCTGGTGCGACGAACGCGCTTGAGGGGCGTGAAAGTCGCGGGGCTTATCAGGCCTTGTCTCTGGAAGAATACAAGACATCTTTCGGGAAGCTGCCTGACAGCGTCCAAAGCGCGGTCATTGAGCGTTGGGGGCTTCCGGAAAGCGATCCATTTGTGGTCAGTGATGAATTCCGGCTGGCTCTGCACCAGTATGGCAATCAGGTTGTCGGTATTCAGCCGGCACGCGGTTACAATATTGACCCGAAAGAGACTTACCACGACCCGGACCTTGTGCCGCCGCACAACTATTTCGCTTTCTATATCTGGCTGCGTAACCATTTTGGCATGGATGCGGTCATCCACCTAGGCAAGCACGGTAATCTGGAATGGTTGCCTGGCAAGGCGCTGGCGCTCTCGGAAGGCTGCTTTCCTGAAGCAGTTCTAGGGCCTATTCCGAACATCTATCCTTTCATCGTCAATGATCCCGGCGAAGGCGCACAGGCCAAGCGGCGCACCTCTGCGGTCATTGTCGATCATCTGACACCGCCGCTGACACGCGCAGAAAGCCATGGTGTTTCCGGCGAGCTTGAGACACTGCTGGATGAATATTATCTGGCAAGCGGCGTCGATCCGCGTCGCCTGAAGGCGTTGACGCAGGATATTTTGGCTCTGGCCAGCCAGCATGGTCTCGACAAGGATATCGGCCTGACGTCCGATATGGATGAGGATACGCGGCTGGCGCGTCTGGATGCGCATCTATGTGATCTGAAAGAGCTGCAAATTCGCGACGGCCTTCACATACTTGGTGAAAGCCCAAAGGGGCACTTGCTGACGGATTTGCTGGTGGCTCTGGTCCGTGTGCCACGCGGCAAGGAACCTCATCAGGAAAGCCTTCACCGTGCCTTGGCGGCAGACCTTGGGTTTGATGACTTTGACCCGCTCGACTGCGATTTTTCTGCCAATTGGGCGGGGCTCAAGCCCTGCTGTTTGCAGAGCGTATCCGATGCGCCGTGGCGGTCAAATGGCGACACTGTCGAACGTATCGAATTACTTGCGCAAAAGATTGTCGCTAGCGACAAAAGCGTGTGCGAAAATTGGGCGCGGACGAATGCCGTTCTCGATGAAATGGCATCAAACCTGACCCCGGCTGTTACGTCTTCAGGCACAGAAGAAACCAAGGCTGTCCTGACTGCATTGTCAGGCGGGTTCGTGCCTCCGGGGCCTTCTGGCGCGCCGAGCCGTGGCCGCCCGGATGTTTTGCCAACGGGCAAAAACTTCTACTCGGTTGATGTGCGTGCTGTGCCGTCCGAAACCGCATGGCGGCTCGGGCAAACATCGGCACAACTGGTCGCGGAACGGTATTTTCAGGACGAGGGCGAGTGGCCCAGCGCTTTGGTGCTGACCTGTTGGGGTACGGCCAACATGCGCACAGGCGGTGATGACATTGCGCAGGCTCTTGCACTCATCGGCGCAAGGCCGGTTTGGGAGCCTGCATCTGGTCGTGTGACTGGTTTTGAAATCATCAGCCTTTCTGAACTCGCACGCCCTCGCATTGATGTCACGTTGCGGGTGTCTGGTTTCTTCCGGGATGCATTCCCGCATCAAATGGACCTTTTTGACAGTGCCGTTCGTGCAGTTGCCAAGCTGAACGAGCCAGATGACGCCAATCCCATCGCGGCTCGGATAAGGGCGGATATGCAGGCCCTTGTGGCTGATGGCGTGCCGGAAGCCGAGGCGTCCCAGCGCGCCGGGTTCCGCGTGTTTGGGTCTAAGCCGGGAGCCTATGGAGCAGGGCTGCAAGCGCTGATCGATGAGGGCATCTGGCAGGAGCGTGGTGACTTTGCTGAAGCGTTTTTGACATGGGGTGGATATGCCTATGGCGGCGGGGCAACTGGCACTGCCTCACGCAGCGAGCTTGAATCACGCCTTGGTGCCGTGGACGCGGTTCTGCACAATCAGGACAATCGTGAACATGATCTGCTCGACAGTGACGATTATTACCAGTTTGAAGGTGGGTTGGCCGCGACGGTCGAAACTCTAAAAGGCGAAGCACCAGCTATCTATCACAACGACCACTCGAGACCGGAGCGCCCGGTCGTGCGGGCTTTGTCAGAAGAAATTGGCCGCGTAGTGCGTGGAAGAGCTGCCAATCCGAAATGGATCGCAGGTGTGATGCGCCACGGCTACAAGGGCGCTTTTGAAATTGCAGCAACGCTCGACTACCTGTTTGCATTCTCGGCCACTACGCGGGCTGTCGGGGATCACCACTTTGATCAGCTCTACGAGGCTTACCTGAATAATTCAGAAGTGCGGGACTTTCTGGAGGACGCCAATCTGGCAGCTTATGGCGAAATTCTGGCCCGCTTTGAGGAAGCCATTCAGCGGGACCTCTGGACACCACGCCGCAATTCTACACATGCTCATCTGGACGAACTGAAAACAGCCTTTTCGGGAGGAAAATCATAAATGGCAGACAAAAACACGGACGGTTTGACCGAAGAGGAACTTAACGAGCGCCACGCGGAAAAAATGCGTAAGAAAAAGGCCGCGCGCGACAAGATTATGGCGACCAAGACCATCGAAAAAGGTCTGGTCATTGTCCACACCGGCAAGGGCAAGGGCAAATCAACCGCCGGCTTTGGCATGGTATTCCGTTCGCTCGGTCACGGGCACAAGGTTGGTGTAGTGCAGTTTGTGAAAGGCCGGATTGAGACCGGCGAGCGCATGGCGCTGGAAAGGTTCTCTGATCTGGTGACCATCAAGCGCATGGGCGAGGGCTTTACATGGGAAACGCAGGACCGTCAGCGCGATATTGAGGCGGCCCAGCAGGCTTGGGAAGCGGCCAAGAAAATGATCCTGTCCGGCGAGCAGCGACTGGTCCTGTGTGATGAACTGAATATCGTCCTGCGCTACGATTATCTCGATATTTCTGAGGTCGTCGACTTCCTCAAAAACGAGAAGCCGGAGGATGTGCATGTCGTTATCACCGGTCGCAATGCCAAAGACGAATTGATCGAGATCGCTGATCTCGTTACGGACATGACACAAGTCAAACATCCGTTCCGTTCCGGTGTTAAACCGCAGGAAGGCATAGAGTTTTAGGCGCAGGCAAATGCCATTTACCGTCAACCGAGCCAACAGCATTGATTGTTATGAGATTGCCGCACTCTTGCGGCGATCGATCATTGAACTGTGCACGGCAGACCATGACGGTGATCCTGAAAAATACGAGCCTTGGATTGCTAACAAAACCCCGGACTGGGTCGAACAGTGGATCGAGGGGCAAGGCCGTGTTGTTGCTGCACGAGACATGCAAAAGGTCATTGGCGTCGCCATGGCCAGCCCGGATGGCGAGGTGCTTTTGAACTACGTGTTGCCGGAAGCTCGGTTTGCTGGTGTGAGCAAGGCCATGATGCGGGCCCTGGAGGAATATGTCCGTGACAACGGCCGCTCTGAAATTCGCTTGAAGACAACAGCGACCGCAGAGCGATTTTATCGCGCGCTTGGATATGTGGAGAGTAGCGACAAATTGACCGGCCAGGATATGGATGGTCTCTGGCTGAAAAAGGCACTGAATTAATGTCGTCAACAATCAGAAAGGGCGAAAACTCGCACGCTCCTGCGTTGATGATCCAGGGTACCGGCTCAAACGTTGGCAAAAGCCTGATTGTTGCCGGTCTGTGCCGTCTGTTTGCAAACCGCGGCATGAAGGTGCGCCCGTTCAAACCGCAGAACATGTCGAACAATGCTGCCGTTACATCCGATGGCGGCGAAATTGGCCGGGCGCAGGCGCTGCAGGCCATGGGATGCCGCACGCCTTTGACCGTGCACATGAACCCGGTTCTGTTGAAGCCGGAAACAGATACCGGCGCGCAAGTGATCGTTCAGGGAAAGCGCTTTGGCACCATGCGTGCGCGGGAGTACGGCAAGCACAAGGCCGAACTGTTGCCAAAGGTGCTGGAGAGTTTTGAAAAGCTGCGGCAAGAAGCTGATCTGGTGCTTGTGGAAGGGGCCGGAAGTCCGGCGGAAATCAACCTTAGGGCGGGCGACATTGCGAATATGGGTTTTGCAGAGGCCGCTGATCTGCCAGTGATCTTGTGCGGCGACATTGATCGCGGCGGCGTGATTGCGTCTGTCGTCGGAACACATGCTGTTCTGGAGCCGGACGAGCAGGCACGGATCAAGGCGTTTTTCATCAATCGCTTTCGCGGCGATGTGTCGCTTTTTGATGATGGAATGCGGGAGATTGAAAGTCGCACGGGCTGGCAAGGTCTGGGTGTCGTACCGTGGTTTGCAGATGCGGGCAAACTGCCAGCAGAAGATGCGCTCGATCTGGCCAAGGGGAACGGCAATGGCGCGATCAAGATTGTCGTGCCGGTAATTTCCCGAATTGCCAATTTCGACGATCTGGACCCGCTGCGCATGGAACCGGGTGTGACGCTTGAACTGGTTCAGCCCGGCACACCTCTTCCGCTTGATGCGGACCTCGTGTTGTTGCCCGGCTCGAAGTCTACAATTGGTGATCTGAAGTTCTTCCGCAAGCAAGGGTGGGACATTGATCTGAAGGCTCATTACCGGCGCGGCGGGCATATTATAGGTATATGCGGTGGCTATCAGATGTTGGGGCAAACAATCTCTGACCCAGATGGCATTGAAGGAGAAGCAGGAACCGTTGAGGGGCTCGGGTTTCTGGCGGTCGACACGGTCCTCACGCCGAATAAATCCTTGGTGGAAACCAGCGGTAAGCATCTGGCCAGCGGTGCGCCAGTCAAGGGATATGAGATCCACATTGGTCAGACCGAGGGATTGGATTGCGCACGCCCTGCGTTTCATTTGCGCGATGAAACCGGCCGACCAAAGCTCGATGGCGCAACGTCCGCCGATGGTCGAGTGATTGGCACCTATCTCCATGGCCTGTTCACCGATGACAACTTCCGAAAGGCCTATCTGTCCGGCTTTGGCGATGTGTCAGAGCTGGCTTATGAAGCGCGCATTGATGCCGTGCTTGATGATCTGGCCGACCATCTGGAAAACGCGCTGGATATTGATGCGATTTTGAATATTGCCCATTAAAGCTCTTGAATGAGTTTCATCAATTCTTTTGCTTGGACGCGGTTTTGAAACGGGCGTAAGCGAGAAGAATGACACGGTCCGCGACCAGCCCTGCACAGAACTCGGTATCCGTTGGCATCGGCTTCATGTTGATCGCCGTTTTGGTGATTTCCGTGAACGACATGCTCATCAAAAAGCTGTCCGGCGGTTATCCCTTACATGAGATGGTGTTTTTCCGATCCATAATCGGCTTGCCGATCGTGTTGTGGTTTGTGCATCTGGAAGGCGGCTTTAAACAGTTGCGCGCTAAACGATATGGGCTCTTGTTCCTGCAAGGCGGGTTTCTGGTTGTTGCCAATATTCTGTTTTTCATGGGGCTTGCGGCGCTTCCATTGGCTGAGGCGACAGCGCTCTTTTTTGCTGCTCCGTTGATGATCACCGTTTTGTCCGTTCCTTTCCTGAAAGAGCGGGTAGGATTGTTTCGCTTGAGTGCAGTGCTGATCGGTTTTGCCGGGGTCATCGTTATGTTGCGGCCTTGGGAAGGGGAGCCGGTTGAAGGTGGTCACCTTGTGCTTTTGTTGCCAGTTCTGGCAGCTGCCTGTTATGCGGCTCGGCAGATCGTGACACGCAAACTTGGGATGACGGTGAAGGCGTCTGTCATGACCGTTTATCTGCAGGTCATCTTTCTGTTTGTATCCCTCGGCTTCTTTCTGGTTGCTGGAGACGGGCGGTATGCGGAAGGGTTGGAGAATCCGAGCCTTGACTTTGTTCTGAGGGAATGGATCTGGCCTGAGGGCAACGATATCTACCTGTTTCTGCTGCTAGGGATATGTTCCGGCGTTGGCGCATATTCTTTCAGCAAGGCATACAGTTCAGCTGATGTGGCTGTTGTTGCTCCGTTTGAGTATCTGGGCCTGCCAATCGCTGTCTTGTTTGGCTGGATGTTCTGGGGGGAATGGCCGGACAGCGTTGCAGGGCTGGGCATGCTGCTCATCTTGGCAGGCGGACTCATCGTCTTCCTGCGCGAACGCCACCTGAATCGCAAATTGACGCGCATGAAGCGCGTGTAATTAGGCGACTTAACTCCATATTATCGGTAGCAAGGTGGTTTTCAATCTGGTTCTACCCTTACGAAACTTATTCAGCTAATGTTGAGTTGCTCAAAGGTGATCCGCTTGAGAGCACATGCAAACGGCTGTGAGGGCGATACACCATGCTTGCTCCTCCAAAAGACATGCGTTCCGAGTTTGAAATGCTGGCCGATTCCGCTCTGCAGAACTCCGGCATGGACAGCGTGGGCCTCTATCGGTTCACGGCAGACCGTAAGTTTGATTGCGGTGTCATTCGTGGAATGCCCGACCAGTTTGTGCGCCGGTACGAAATCAGCGGTATTCCGGTCGATCCGGTGCTTGCGGACCTTCTGGAGACCGGTCTGCCATCCTCCACGGAAACACTGCTCGGCGATCGGTGGAAAAAAAGCGTCCTTTTCAAACGGGTGTCGGGTGACTTCGGTCTGACAGGTTTTGCTGCATTGCCGCTTTACGATTCTTCGCGCCTTTCTGGCGTGCTTTATCTTGGCGCGCTTACGCAGACCACAAAGGCCAAACTGTCCTTTCGGGGGATAGCAGAGCTGAGCATTCAGGCATCGGCGCTTTCCACGGCTCTCATTCGATTGCCGAAACAGCATCATGCCTTGACGTCTCGCCAGAACGAAGTTGCGCGGCTGGCCTCGTCCGGACTCTCCAACAGAGAGATAGCCGAAGAGCTGCACACCGGGGAAGCCGCTGTGCGCAAACATCTCAAAGCCCTGAACAGGATATTCGGTACAAACAGCCGCGGTGCAATGGCTGCCCGCTGGCGGCAGGATCTTGAAGTGGCTTAGCCGTATTCCGCCGTCAAAGGTCCCCGTTCGGGGACTTCTGTCTCGCCCTGCGGCCTCTCATTCTTCCATCTGTTTTAAAACAGGGAGGAAGACATGGTGAAAGTTGCAGCTGTTCAGGCCGCACCTGCGTGGATGGATGCCAAAGGCACGCTTGAAAAAACACTGACGATCATCGAGGACGCAGCTGGCAAGGGCGTACAGCTGGTCGCGTTCGGAGAAGTCTGGCTACCGGGATACCCGTTCACGATCTGGCTACAGGCGCCAATGGTCGCCATGGATGTGGTCATGAAGCACCGGGTGAATGCAATTACACTCGATGGTCCTGAAATGGCCGCGATATGCGAGGCAGCGAGAACTAACCGGATCTGGGTCATGATGGGCTTTGCAGAGCGGGACCGGGGCAGCATCTATTGTTCGCAAGCCCTCGTAGATGATCGGGGCGAAATCGTCTTGTCACGCAGAAAACTGAGACCCACTCATATGGAGCGCACCGTGTGGGGCGAGGGCCCTGCAACGGATATCAAGGTTGTGGATACGCCTTTTGGCAAGGTTGGCGGTCTGTGCTGTTGGGAAAACATCCAGCCAGTCAATCGTCAGGGCATGTATCAGCTGGGAGAACAGATACATGTTGCCTGCTGGCCGTCCTTCGGCATGTTCAAGGGCATGCGGCAGGCCTATGCGCTTTCAGCCGAGGCAAACATGGCAGAAAGCCAGAGCTATGCCATGCAAGGCGGCTGCTTCGTGATTGCTCCCAATTCGGTGATTTCGGAGGAAAGCCTTGAGGCTATCACTATGGGCAATCCGGACCTGCGGAATATCGTCTTTGCCGGAGGTGGTTCTGCGGCAGTCTTTGGCCCTGACGGTTATCGGCTGACCGATCCGATCCCCGATACGGAAGAAGGATTGGCAATAGCCGAGATTGACCTCGCCATGATCGAGGGAGCGAAGGTCTTTGCCGATCCTGCCGGACATTATTTTCGCCCCGATGTAACCCGGCTCGTTCTGGAAGCTTTTGCCGGGCCTGCAGAAGAACGGTCAGTCGAACAGTTTGAGGAGGCCTTGTGATGTCTTTCTACACGACCTCCCAACGTTCGTTGCAGGAGCAGTTTGGAACAAGAAAACTGGCGGACACGGTGGAGCAGGCAATTGTCTGGGACGTCGTTGAAGGTCCTGCTCAAGCTTTTATCGAAAGTCGCGATTTCTTCTTTCTGTCAACAGTCGACGGCGTGGGCCGTCCGACCGTCAGCTACAAAGGAGGCCCTGTCGGCATTGTTCATGTGAAAGGTCCAAAGACGCTGCTCTTTCCTGCCTACGATGGCAACGGGATGTTCAAGAGCCTTGGAAACATCGCCGATACAGGCAAGGTCGGCATGTTGTTCATTGACTTTGAAACGCCTAACAGGGTGCGGGTACAAGGCGAAGCACGTCTGGTGCAAGGGCCCGAGCTGGATCTTTACCCGGGAGCATTTGCTGTTGTGGAAGTAGAGGTAGAACACTGCTTCCTGAACTGTGCTCGCTATGTTCATCGCTACAACCGCGTGGAAGCCAGTCCCTATGTTCCTGACGCTTGCGGAGATCAACCCCATCCGAGCTGGAAGCGGATTGACTTTGTTCAGGACTCTCTTGGAACAGAGGAGCGCGAACGAACCCAGTCGGCAGGCGGTGAAATAACCATGGAGGACTACATGGATCACCTGATTGCCGGAAAGTCCTGACTGATACAGACTGACTCCGGGGTTTTTGTCTTTGCCCCGGAGTTCTTAAATGCAAATTGCAAGCGTAACCAGGAGAACAGTCATGACTACCCATGCGCCCCAGACAACCAAAACTGCGCGCCGAATGTCATTGGGTGACGCGTTTTTGCGGCCGGCTTCGTTGAGATAAGGATCGTCAACCGAATAGCCCGCATAAGCACGGGGACCGGCGAGCGCAATTCCAAGAGCGCCTGCCATAGCAGCTTCCGGCCAACCCGCATTGGGAGACCTGTGTTTTCTCGCGTCTTTCGCAATGCTTTTCAGGCTCTTGATAACAGAGCCTTTGACGATGGGGGCAGCGAGCGCAATGAAGAGGCCGGAAAGCCGGGATGCTGGTAAATTGACCAGATCATCAAATCGCGCCGAAGCCCATCCAAAGTCGCCGTAAGTCTCGTTCTTGTGGCCGATCATACTGTCAGCTGTATTGATGGCCTTATAGGCTAGAAGACCGGGCAGGCCCAAAATGGCAAACCAGAAGACAGGCGCGACAACCCCGTCGGAGAAGTTTTCGGCACACGATTCGATTGCAGCGCGAGAGACGCCAGCTTCATCTAGCTGATTTGGGTCACGCCCGACAATCATCGACACAGCTTTTCGCCCTTCCTCAAGGCCGTTATCGCGTAAGGCGGAGTAAACATCCAACACATGATCGGAAAGGCTTTTTTGCGCGATGAAAACAGCAGCGACGATAACCAGCAGAATTTCGCCGAAGGGCAGGGCGGCAAAAAGGGTTTGAAGCCCGTACCCAGACCCAAATCCTATAAGGACAAGAACAATCAGCGCCACCACGCCGTGAGCTCGTTTGCGGGCGCTGGGTAAGTCGGCCCGGTTTAGGGCAGCGTCCAGACGGGAAACGATTTTGCCAATCCAGACAATAGGGTGCGGTAAACGACGCCACAGCCAATCTGGATCACCGAACACCGCATCCAGAAAAAGCGCGGCAAGCAGAAGCCAAAGCGCATGTGTATCAAATAGCATTCGCTCTGGTTAAGCAGCTTTCAGGGCTTGCGCAAGAGCGACTGACAAACGCTCCATATTCTCTTTTGAACCCGGTAATCCGATCCGGATCCAGGTGGGCGCATAGTCAAAGATGCGCGTCCAGATATGCTGGTGGGCCAATGCAGTATGAAGCCCAGCCGCATCTCTTGTTGCTGCCAGTGCATAGAGAGGCGTACCGCCAAAAACCGTCAGCATGTTTTCAGCCAGACGGATTGTCAGATCGGCCATTTCATCAGCGAGTTGGCGTGCCATTGAGGTTTGCCACGCAGTGTCTGCCAATGCAGCTGTACCCACATGAAGCGCTGGGCCGGAAACGCACCAGCTGTCCAGATTGGCCGAAACCTGCGAGGTAATCTCTTTTGGGCCTGCCAGAAAACCAAGTCTAAGACCGGCAAGTCCAAAAAACTTTCCAAACGAACGCAAAACCACGATGGGCTCATCGGTGATATGTGGAAGAATGCTGGAGCCGGGCATCACTTCTGCAAAGGCTTCGTCGAGAACCAAATAGCCACCACGGTCTTTCAGCGTGCGTGCAATCTCAAGCAGGCTTTTCACATCCACCAGTCGTCCGTCTGGGTTGTTCGGATTCACGACAATGACGATGCGCGCATTGGCAGGCAAAGCGTAGACGCTGGAAAGTTCGGAAGGTGTTCGACCTGCACGAGACCATGCGTGTGCATGGCTTGGATAGGTTGGAACGGCCAAGGCAACGTCGCCTTCGGGCAAAACATGCGGCAACAAGGAAATCAACGCCTGTGTGCCGCCTGCAGCTACCAACCCAAGATGGTCCGGAACCCGGTAAACCTGCCGCGCCTGTGTCAATAGACGATCCATTTCGGCTTGTCCCGGCAAGCGGGTCCAGATGTCTGGCGAAGACAGATCGGGTAGGGGATAGGCGTGGGGGTTGATTCCGGTGGAAAGGTCCAGCCAGTCGTCCGGCTCACCGCCAAAACGCTCCATGGCTGCGGAAAGGTCTCCACCGTGTTGCATTTGTTTCCCCGTTTTCAATCCAAACATGCGCGCACATCACCCGCGTTTTGTGTCCTAATGGAAAATGCGTATCCGGGGTGGGCTATGTGCGGCAAGGGTTTTTACGAAGGCGACGAATTTGTTTGCTGCGCTGGGCAAGTGTTAGAACTCGACCATCGTTTGGCTTTTCATCTGTTGATTTTCACTGAGAACTGACCCGGTGGCCTCATAAATTGTCACTGAGAACTGACCCATGTGAACACACTGCCCCGACGTTTTTGGCTCGGGGGATATGGAGTGATCGACATGGGATTTT
>Ga0189285_100070_pt1 | contig 61523 bp, 51 predicted proteins | sample GEYOminimetaG_FD_130315 | JGI IMG/M metagenome (GOLD analysis project Ga0189285, IMG submission 130315) | Marine microbial communities from the Costa Rica Dome - GEYO mini metaG | ecosystem: Environmental > Aquatic > Marine > Oceanic > Photic zone | place: Costa Rica: the Eastern Pacific... | reverse complement strand
AAACTCCCCATTCGACCATAAAGGCCGAAAGGCGGACAGAAATAACGCGGGATGGAGCAGCCCGGTAGCTCGTCAGGCTCATAACCTGAAGGTCGCAGGTTCAAATCCTGCTCCCGCAACCAAATACAAAAAACCCGCTATCTCATAAAGATGGCGGGTTTAGCGATTCATACTCGTGGTTTCCACAAGCCTAGTCTTTCGTAATGGCCGTCAGTGCCGGATTAAGTGAGTTTATGGCCTTGGTAGGCGATTAGGAATTTCGCGACTTCTACAGGACGTCGTGCGCAGGGTGTTACGAACTGAGGAGCCGCTCGCGATTGTGGGTTTCACAGAGACCTTAGTATACGGTCGGAATAAGCCTTTATTTTATCTGCAGTTCGCGAGCCCAGATAATCAATCCAGCAACGACTATGACGAGGGCACCAATTACCGTCCAGAAATCCGGTAAGGCATCAAAGACGAAGTAGCTCCAAACGGTCAGATAGATAATAAACGAATATCCGAACGGCATGAGCAGGTTAGCTGGTGCGTGGCGAAGGGCATTTGTGAGAAGCTGATGCCCTGTCCAACCGAAAATGCCTAATGAAAATAACACCAGCCACTGAAAGGAGTTAGTAGGACTTTGCCATTGGAGAAGGGCAAATGGAGCCAGAATGATTGTGCCAACCAAACCGGCATACATCTGCTGAGTATCGGTCGATACTCTGTTTGCCAATTTCCGGGTAAGGATCGAATAGAGGGCAAACATAAACGCTGCGCCCAGAGAGAGGAGCATGGCCCAGTGAAAACTCTCTCCGAGCGGGCGGATAACAATTATTACCCCGCAAAACCCGAGAATAATGGCTGACCATCGGTAAATGCCCACCCTTTCCCGCAACAGTGGCCAGGATAGTGCACAAATCAGGAGCGGGGCGGAAAACAGGATCGTGGATGTAACGGATAGGGGCAGATGCCTCAGTGCTACAAAGTTCAAAACAGTAGAAGCGGTGAGAAACACAGCTCGAAGCAGCACCAAAAACGGGTCCTGACATCTGAATGTGTCGGCAGACAATCCCGACGTTCCTGCAAGCCCAATGGATATTGCCAAATGTCCCAAGTAGCGCACAAAAGCGAGTTGCAATGCAGGCAACCCCAATAGGGCCAGCCACTTGGACCCTGTGTCTATGAATGAGAAAAGGAAATTGGCGGCGAGGATCAATCCAATGCCGAGCACCGCGAGGTTGCCCTCTCCATCAGAATTAAACTTAGGCACCCAGACTTACCCTGGGGCCTTGGTGCTTCCATAAAGTTCTGTGAAGAAATCAACCTGTTTTGGGACAAACTCTTCGCTCCTGCCTGAGGCTATGGATAGTCCAAGTGCTTGCTTGGCTCCTGTTGCCATTAGGCTCTCAACGCCCAACTGCTCTGCCATGAGTGCATAGTAACCGACATCTTTGCGGGCATTTTTTATCGAAAACGCTAGGTTATCTGGATTTCCCTCAATGGCATAGGCCTTGATGAAATCCATCATTCCGCTGGCCAATGGCCCAGCCGACATGACGTCATACAAGGATTGTCGATCTACGCCCGCCTTGTCAGCGATTGCAAAAGATTCCGCCATGGCATTGGCAACAGTTTGAGCATAGAAATTGTTGATCAGCTTGATTGTATGGCCGGTTCCAAGCGCACCTAGGTGAAATACGTTCTCTCCCAAATCCTCAAGTACCGGCAACACCTTATCAAATCCGCTGCGTTCACCAGAACACATGAGGTTTAACTTCCCCTCAAGGGCATGGCTGGGTGTCCGTCCTATTGGGCTATCGAGATATGTTGCGCCTTTTTCGGCGACAAGTTCTCCCAATGCTCTGGTTGAGCCGGGTAAGGATGTTCCAAAATCTATGACAACCTTGCCGTTTGAGAGCCCAGCCAAGACTCCATCGTTGCCTTGCATCCGCTGCTCAACGGAAGCTGATGTATCAACGCATATCATGATGATATCACTGGCTTCTGCCACCTCACGAGCCGTGCTGACTTCATCGGCACCTCGGCTCACCAATGCGTCAACGCGTTCGCGGGAACGATTTGCAACGATTACCAAAGAGTGGCCTTTGTCGATAAGGCGGTTGCACATTGCAGCACCCATGAGGCCGATGCCTATGAAGCCGATGGTTGGGTTTGACATGTGTGCGTCTCCAAAACTGGGTCAGATATGAGCGCTGACCTTTGATGTGTTTCTGTTTTCAGGTCGGATAGTTTGGCTCGGCTTGGCCGCGTTCTGGACTGCCTCAACAAGTTCAAGAGCGGCCAGACCGTCTCTCCCACTCACCAAGGGAGAGTCGGTATCACCGCGCACAAGTGCCGCGAAATGAGAAAGCTGAGCTTCTAGCGGAGCGATTTTGGACATTGGAATTTGATCCATGGTGAGTGGCTTTGACCAATCACCTTGCCCGCCTTCCGCATCTTTCCACACATTCAGGCTTGGAAAATCAAAACTGCCTTGTGTCCCGCCAATGCGCCAAGAGGAGATGCCAGTTTCGGCGATTGTCGGGTTTTCACCGCTGGCGCCTTCAAAACTCCATGGTGATAAAGAGGCATCCGTTAGAATGATGGTGGCCAACATTCCGGATTTGAACCGAATGTTGACGGCGGCGGTGTCCTCAACAGGTCCCTCCCGAACAGCGTTGCTCGTCATCGCTTGAAGCTCCTCCACCGGTCCAAACAAGGACAAGAGCAGATCAGCCTCATGGATGAAGTTGATCATCAATGGTCCACCGGATGCTCCTTTGCGCCATTGACCGGCAGCGAAATAGCTGTCGGGTTTGCGAACAGCCCAAATGATTGATGCAAAGACAGGAGTTCCAATTTTGCCTGATTGCAGCAGGCTTTGAACTTCAGATACGAACGGGTGGTAGCGTCTGTGGTGGCCGATCAGCAGCGGTAATCCAGCTTCCTGAAAAGCACTGATCAGGGCCTTTGCGTTTTCTTGAGTGTCTGCAATTGGCTTTTCAATCAGGCAGGGCCAACCTCTTTCAGCACATTGCAACCCACTTGGAAGATGATTGGAATTGGGTGTCGCAATAATCGCAGCGTCACAACTGCCATCGGGGATATCCCTCAAACTGGGAGCCCAGTTGCTGCCTGTCCGCTCAGCGATCAATTTGGTTTCCGGATTTGGATCAACGATCCAGCTGAGTGTGGTTTCAAGGCGTTGGTGCACATGTTCGGCATGCCGAGCGCCCACCAAGCCAGCTCCCAAAACAGCCAGACGGATTGGCGCTGCAGAGGTCACATCACCGCTCCGATTTGCCAGGGAACAAACTCATAGTCGCCGAGCCCCTGCGCTTCCGATTTGGTTTGCTCGCCAGACGCTACCTGCAAAAACAACTCGTAGATCTCGCGTCCCTTGTCTTCCAGACTGACACCATCGCTCAGCATGGCTCCAGCGTTGACATCCATGTCTTCAACCATCCGCTCATACATGGCGGTATTGGTCGCTATCTTGATTGAAGGGGACGGTTTGCATCCAAAGGCAGAGCCGCGCCCGGTGGTGAAGGTCACCAGATTGCAGCCCGATGCGATCTGACCTGTCACCGAGGCCGGGTCATAGCCCGGGGAATCCATGAAGGTGAATCCCTTGGTTGTGACTGGTTCGCCGTATTTGTAGACCCCCGTCAGAGGTGTTGTACCTCCCTTGGCCGCAGCGCCAAGTGATTTTTCGAGGATCGTTGTCAATCCACCCTTTTTGTTGCCGGGGCTCGGATTGTTATCCATCGACCCTTTGGCACGCTCGGTGTAATCCTCCCACCACCGGATGAGGTCGATCAGTTTTTCGCCGGTTTTCCGATCTACAGCCCGTTGGGTCAGAAGGTGTTCTGCGCCATAGATTTCTGGGGTTTCCGCCAAGACGCCAGTTCCGCCCTGGGCGACCAAAAGGTCACACGCATAGCCAAGCGCCGGGTTTGCTGTCACGCCGGACCATGCATCAGATCCGCCACATTGCAACGCAACCGTCAATGCGGAAGCCGGGCAAACTTCCCGGCGTGCTTCATTGGCGATCGGCAACATTGCGCGCACTTTTTCTATGCCCAATTCAACAGTTTTGCGCAGGCCTGCCACGTCTTGAATGTTCATGGTTTGGAACAGCGGGCCCTTTTCGATCCCGTAAGCTTCAAGAAGCCAGTCGATCTGGTTCATTTCACACCCGAGGCCAACCATCAGAACTCCGCCATGGTTGGCATGGCGCGCATAACCCCACATCACCCGCTGAAGCGCGCTGAAACCATCTCCGGAACCGGCCATGCCGCAGCCCGTGCCATGAACAAAAGCCACGACGCCGTCCACATTCGGATAGGCCGCTAGTTCCTCTGGGCCAAAGGCGGCGGCGATCTTGCGTGCGGCAGTCGCCGAGCAATTTACCGATGTGAGGATTGCAATGTAGTTGCGTGTGCCGACCTGACCATTTTTGCGGCGATACCCCATGAATGTGTCACGTTGCGTCTCGGGAACCATATCGGCAGAGCGGAGGTTCGTCGAAAACTCATAGGTCTCAGAGACGTTTCGAAATTCTACGTTGTGCGTGTGAACATGACAGCCGACGGCAATGTCTGTGGCTGCGTATCCTATAATTTGAGCGTATTTGCGGATTGCGTGGCCAGCTGCAATCGGCTGTATCGCAAGCTTGTGTCCTGTTGGTACTGCCTCTTTAAGCGTGACTCCATCAACGGTTTCACCACTTTCGAGCCTCGACCGTGCGACGGCGACATTGTCTGAATTATCCAAGCAGATGGTTTTCATGGGAGCTCTATGCGCAATAAGGGCTGTTTGAATCCCAACGGTGTTGTGGGATGTGTTCGCTCCGTGCCAATCGATACCTGGCGTCACTCCACAATTGACGCCACTCTTGCCAATCCTTGAGCTCGTTTTCAGGATTGGATCTTGAGCGAGCAACAAACTCCGGAAAGTGACTGCGGCCTGTCGGTTGACCGGTCACATTGTATCGCAGATCAAAAGACCACCGGTATCCATCCGAATTGTTAGACAAGGAGCCGTGAGGTGTAAGCGGATGGAAGATGACGGCTCCGCCAGCTTTTACCGGCAACGGTGTCGCTTTGTCAGTTGGTATGAATTGATCCGCAATTCCTGTTTGCTTCTTAGTGCAATGGGGCAACATTTCTTTGTAATTGCCTGTGGCTACCTGAAGGCAGCCATTTTCGATTGTTGCGTCTGTTATGGCCAGCCACACGGTGACGAATTTGGTGTCATCGGCTTCTGGGAGGGTGACACCCATATCCTGATGCCAGTCTGTCGCGACAACATGAGCGCGAATTTCTGAGGCATCGACGGCTTTTTGCGGTGGTTTGATACGAACATGCTGGATGGGATTGGAGGTGATTTCCGAACCGATCAATGTCTCAACAGCATCCAGTATCTTCTTGCTGCGGACCAGACTGAAAACAGCAGGACCGAAATGCATCGGTGTTTCGTCAGTAATGTTGTCATGCGGCAGGCTGATATCGAATGGTTGATACCAATCGAACCCACCTCGAAAGGCTATGTCCAGCTTGTCCCAAAACTCCATGCCGGGCGTTGGAGGCGGCACTTTGCCCTCGGCAGCCCACCCGGCATAAAGCTGATCCATCAACTTTGAATACTCTGCCCGAACATTTTCCAGCGTTTCCTGATCAACCAAATTCTCGACTACGAGATAGCCGTTGGTATTGAAGAATTCGACTTGGCTTTTGGTCAGCATTGGTCTTCCCCTTCCTCAGAGCAGCAGTGTCACGATTGACGGCCAGATAAGCAGAACGGCCAGTGCGAGTATTTGAATACCGATGAACGGCAGGAAGCCGCGGAAAATATCGGTGAGGGATATGTGCGCTGGAGCAACCGACTTCAGATAGAAGGCAGCAGGGCCAAAGGGCGGTGACAGGAAGCTGACCTGCATATTCATGCAGAACAAAACACCGAACCAAACAGCCACGTGCGTTGGATGTAATTCGCCAATCAAGCCGATTTCTCCGACCGGCAACCGCTGAACGATAGGCAAAAACACCGGTATGATCAGAAGCACGATCCCGACCCAATCCATGAAGGCGCCCATGAAGAGCAGGATCAACATCATGGTCAAAATGACCAGCATGGTCGGCATTTCGGCGCCAATGATGAGCTGAGCAATGTAGGTTGGGCCGCCAGCAAGCGTATAGGCTCCGGCCAAAGCGGCAGCCCCTATGGTCACCCATATGATTGTGCCTGTTGACCGCAGGGTGCGCATCATGGAGACCCAGAGAAGGTCTACGGAAGCTTCACCTCTGAAGAGGGCTATCAGGAAAACAGCCAATGCCCCCATTCCGGCTGCTTCGGTAATCCCGGTTACGCCCCCATAAATTGATCCAAGAACAATCCCAATGACCGTGAGAGGTGGAACCAATCCCTTGCCATGCTTCCAGCCTGCGGATGTGCGTTCGCGTCCAACAAGAAAGAATATGATTGCGAGGCAGACGGCCAGTAGGCCGAGGATCAGAGGCAGATCTGAGACCATTCCAAGAATGGGCGGTTCGAAGCGGTCATCAACCGCAACATTTCGTCCTGTTGCGCTGTAAAAAGCGATCCGCGCTAACAAGGCTGCACAGATGCTGGCAATGACAGCCGAAACAAACCCGAGGAACATAAGTCCTTTTTCAGCGCCTTGTGGGTCATCTGGACGGTGTTCGGGCAAAGGCGCCTGGCTTGGATCGAGTTGGGTTCTGATGACGATGTAGAGGATGATGAATGTTGCAAGCATGAAGCCCGGAATGAACGCACCCGTAAAAAGCGCCTTGATCGACGTTTCTGTGATCAAGCCAAAGATGATCAAAACGATGGATGGGGGGATCATGGTGCCCAAGGAGCCAGAAGCGCAGATCGTTCCAATCGCAAGGTTCTGATTGTATCCAAGGCGCAGCATTTGCGGTAATGCAATGAGACCCAGCAGGACGACCTCTCCGCCAATGATCCCGGACATGGCGGCCATTAACACGGCCATGATCGAGGTGACGATCGCCACTCCGCCGCGCACCCTGCTCAACCAGAAGTCCAAGCTATCGTACATTTGCTTGGCAATGCCTGAGCGCTCCAAAAGTGCAGCCATGAAAATAAATAAGGGCACGGAAATGAGAACGTACTCAGTCATCAGATCGAAGATCTTTTGAGTGAGAATATACAACGGCCCAGTGCCCGGATTGCGGGTCAGCAAGCCTTCTCCGAAACTGAAGGGATCGGTCAAAAGAGCCGGCTCAAACTTCATCACCATGACGAGCGCAGCCAGAATTGCAGATGCAAAGCCGAGCGGCATACCAATCGCGAGAAGAAAAAGTAATCCGAAAACAAGGATTATGGAGATTGTGCCGATATCCATTAGCTTGACCCCACACTTTTCTTGATTGCTTCCAGTTCTTCTTCGTCAACCAACTCATCTGGAATGTCGTCGGGGTTCTGGTGCCAATCTGCGATCAGATTGAGAACGGCTTGAAGGGCAACAAGACAGACAACCACCAGAATGGCAGGCTGGATGGTGGCCGGAATTGGAGGGTCAAACGCGGTTCCGAACATCTCCCAGCGGTGGAACTTGATGCCAAACACCTGTTTGTAGCTGCCAAACACAAGGAAGAAGGCGAAAAGGCACAACAAGACAGTCGAAAGCACATCACATGCTTTTCGAATGGGTCGCGGGAAGATGTCGTACAATATGAAGATGCGGATGTGGCAACGCTGCTGCATTGCATAGATCCCGGAGATCAAAAACACGAAACCGGCAATCCATAGCGTAAGCTCATTTGCCCACAGGGTCGGTGCCTCAATCACATATCGCAGGAATACCTCGTAGAGCATCACAAGTGTCATCGAGATGATCAGGATCATGGTGACCCTTCCCAGGAAGAGTGCGAATAAGTCGAACCTTGTATAGTCGGGATACTCCATGTGGGCGTGCACAACGTTCCGCATCCCCAGGACCAAGATAACGGGCAACAGCAAAAGCGCTGTCCAATCAACAAAATCCATGATGCCGCCAAACATGCCGGGAAGTCCCGGTGACACATCCTTGCGCTCATGCAATTCGGTAATCTGCGCCGTCATGCTTTCATTCGCATGAGGAAAGAAATCGAGGATGTAGGCAGGGCCGTGCCAAATCACCCAACCAGCGCAAAGCGCGAATGCGAAGGGAATGATCCATTCACGTATGCCTCCGGACTTTTTTGCCATTCTTTCCCCCTCACTCAATGAATTGTGTGATGCGCTATGAAATCGCGATCCGGTTCAATGCCAAGGCCTGGTCCTTCAGGAGCGCATGCATACCCTCCCGACGCCTTGATTTGACCCTGGATGTCGAGCGGCTGTTTCAATAGGCCATCGCGAAAATCATTATGTGTTGTGTCAAATTCCAGCATTGGCTCCCATGGATGAAGCCCGCCGGGCAAAGCAGGCATTGCAGCCAGCAAATGCAAGTTGGTTGCGACCGCGACTGCAGACCCCCAAACGTGGTTGACTACCGGGGTGAAGTGCGCGTGGCAGAGTGTCAAAACGCGCTGGTATTCGCTGATACCACCAAGCGCACAGACTTCGGGCTGGGCGATCCCCAGACCTCGACTTTCCAGAAGGGTTCGCCATCCCCAGCGGTTAAATTCAGCTTCTCCGCCGGCAATGTTCGTTTTGAGTGAGCTGCGCAATTCGCGATAGCCATCATGGTCTTCCGGTGCGACCGGTTCTTCAAACCAATAGGCATCCAGCTCATCAAGCGCTTGGCCCACCGCCAGAGCATCACTGGTCGTGTAACAATGATTGGCATCGGCCATAAACCGATAGTCGTCGCCAACACCTTCCCTAACGGCAGTCGCAAGTTTGATATCCTCTTTAACGCCGAGACCGAGCTTCATTTTCGTGGCAACAAAGCCCGCATCGCGAATGCTGGCTGCTTCGTCGCGAAATCGAGCGATCATTTCGGCTACCGGTTCTGGCCTCAGCATCATGCCATAGCCATAAACTTCAATTCGATCACGGTGTTTGCCGCCTAACAGCGCATAAACTGGCAAGTTGGCGACTTTCCCGACGATGTCCCAAAGCGCAATATCAACCCCAGACAACGCCTGAAGTGGCATGCCTTTTTGTCCGTGATCTCGCAGAAGGTTGTACACCTTGTGCCAAATCACATCCTTGTTCAGAGGGTTATCGCCTTCAATAATCGGTGCTATCACGCCTTCGACAATCGCCTTGTTCGCCAGTGCCACTGGTCCCGGTCCAAAACACTCTCCCCAACCAACCACGCCTTCATCCGTCTGCACCTCGACGAGATGTGCAGTTCGGTGCGTGTAGAATTGCTGCGAATAGCCGAGCGTTTCAGGAAGCGCGTAACGCAAAACGTGGCTTTTGACGGATGTGATCTTCATTAATCGTCACGCGGAAGAGTACGGCGGGAAAATCCCGCCGCCTCATCGCCTAATGTGTGCGACTTATTTCATCGCACCCAAGTCACGAAGGAAGGCCAAGTGGCTTTCCAGAAGAGACTTAGCTTCCGGAGTGGTCGCAAACTCAGCCCAAGACTCTTGAACAGCCTGACGGTAGATCGCCAGGTCTTCGTCAGACCAGGTGTTCAGCTTCACGCCTTTTTCGCGCAGCATTTTCGCTGTTTGGGCGTTTTTCACTTCGTTGATCGTGGAGTTCTTGAGGCCCAGAGCCTGCATACCAACTTTGAGGATTGCCTTATGATGGTCCGGCATTGCGTCCCAGATATCCTTACGACATGCAAGGTGGTCTGCTGGCATGGAGTGGAAACCGGGATAGTTGGTTTCTGTCGCGATATCATACAGACCGAGGCCAACGTTGTTGGTGATGTTGGCTGCGTCCGCACCATCGATGATGCCGGTTTCAAGCGCCGTAAAGATCTCGTTGAAGTCCATCACGATTGGAGACGCGCCGAGCTTCGTGAAGATATTTGTGATAACGCCAGGAGGCGAACGGAACTTCCAACCTTTCAGATCAGCAACACCGGTGAAGGATTTTGTTGATGAGAGAGACTCAGGACCTGGAATCCACCAACCAATGAACTCCATGTTGTTTGCATTGTAGAGTTCGTTCAAACGGTCATAACCGCCCCCATGCAGAAGCCATGCATATTGCTGGTAAGGGTTTTGATAACCGCCGGTTAGGTCGCCAGCGAACTGGAAGGCCGGGTTTTTGCCGGTTTGGTAAGCCCCGCCGGTCATGTCGCAGTCGAGAATGCCTGTTGCTGCTGCATCAAAAGTTTCGGCTGATTTTACCACCGAAGAGGCAAAGAACATTTCGATTTCGATCTCACCATTTGACATGGCAGTCACGTCATCGATGAACTCTTGCGCCATTTGGCCAGACAGAGTTTCGGTTGAGAAGTGTGTTTGAATGCGCAGTTTGGTTTTCGCATGGCCGTCTGCTGATGCTTCACTTGGCATCGCAACGGCTGCAAGACCAAGCGCGGCGACGCCTGCGCCTGCCATCATCAAATTCTTCAGTTTCTTGAGCATTTGTTCCTCCCAATTACTCCAGTGAACCGGTCCTTGTTACTGAGGTCCGGGGCCGCCATGAAATAGCGTATTGTCGGCCAGCAATTTCCTCCCAAGCCAGCCGGTGTTCTCGGGCCTCCAAAACCCGAAAAGCATTTATCGTCCCATCCACCCACCATCCACGGTGAGAATTTCTCCATGTACATAGTCTGAGGCAGATGAGGCCAAGAAAACAGCTGCTCCGCCAAAGTCTGCGGGCGTCCCCCACCGGCCAGCGGGGATGCGTTCCAAAATGGATTTTGATCGGACAGGATCGTTGCGCAAAGCTTCTGTGTTATCCGTGTCGACGTACCCTGGAGCGATTGCGTTCACATTCACGCCCTTGCCTGCCCATTCGTTGGCGAATGCCTTGGTCAATTGACCAACGCCACCTTTCGACGCCGAATAACCGGGGACTGTGATCCCGCCTTGATAGGTGAGTAACGATGCGGTGAAGATGATTTTGCCGGACCCTCGCTCGATCATCGACCGCCCAATTTCGCGCGTCAGAACAAACTGTGAGGACAGGTTCGTTTCGATCACTTCGTCCCAAAGAGCATCATCATGTTCGGCAGCCGGTTTTCGCCTGATTGTACCGGCGTTGTTGACCAGAATATCTATATGCGGGTTTTCGTTGAGCACTTGAGCGGCAAAATCCGTGACATCCTGCCGTTTTGAAAAGTCGCATTTGTACCCTTTGAAGGAGCGGCCAAGCGCGGTTGTCTTCTTTTCAATATCACTTCCAGCGCTTTCCAATGAGGCGCTGACCGCGATGATATTTGCCCCGGCTTCCGCCAGTGCGACAGCTATTCCCAAGCCGATACCTCGACGTGCGCCAGTCACAAGTGCTGTTTGTCCGGTTAGCTTGAAACGATCAAGTACGCTCATGTGAGGTCATTTCCGATTTGGATCATGGATTTGATCGCTCTTGAGTTGGAGGCAAGGGCTTCAAATGCTGATTGAATGTCGTCGAGGCCACGTATGTCAGTTATGAATGTTTCCGCATCCATCACCTTTGAAGTCAGAAGTTCGATCGCTTTGTCATAGTCTTCCGGACGATAAACGCGGGCACCTAACAACTCGATTTCTCTCCAGAAAAAGCGGAAGAGATCAATACTGGGCTTAGTTGCGTGGATCGCAACCATCACAATGCGTCCGCGAGCTGCAACAACCTCGGTCATAAGGTTGACACCTGCCTGACTTCCGGATACTTCGAAAACAACATCAGCACCTTTGCCTTTTGTTGCTTTGTCAATGGCCTCTGCGGCGTTGGTGCTGGCTGGATTGATCGTAGAGAACCCGAGTTGGGCTGCGTATCCCAACCTACTTTCCGAGATCTCGCTGATGGTAATGCTAGCCCCTGCATGGCGAGCGGCTATCGCTACAAGTAGGCCGATTGGTCCACCGCCAATGACGAGCACATCTTCACCGGGGGCGACCCTGCCTCGTTCAACGTCATGGCAAGCCACAGCTAATGGCTCAATCAAAGCGGCGTGCTTTAGTGGAAGGTCATTTGGGAGAACGTGAATTGTGTGTGCGGGTACATTCCACTTTTCCTGAAACGCCCCGTCCGTGTCGATCCCGATGAAGGTCAGGTTGTGACAGATGTGATCGTTTCCAGCCTTGCAAGCGGGGCATTCCCCACAAGATGAGAGTGGCCGAACGACCACGTGTTGGCCGATTTTTAGTCTGGTAACATCGGGTCCAAGCGCCGAGATTACGCCAGACATTTCGTGCCCGATGGTTCTCTGGAACCCGACGCGTTGATCCATATGCCCGAGATAAATGTGAAGATCTGTTCCACATATGCCGCAATAGGCTACGTCAATTTGAACTTCACCTGCGCCAGGCTGAGAGTGGATTTTGCGTTCGACCGCAAAGGTTTTATCGCCGCGGTAGACGGCTGCAGAAATCGTCACGCCACCCTCCTTGATTGGTTAGACAGAAGGTCAGCGACTTCGAGCTTGTCCCAGTCGAACTCAACACCAATGCCCGGTGTGTCAGGGGCAATGGCGCGAGCGTTCTTGGTCTGGAGTGGTCCGTGAGTGTATTGATCGATGGGGAATGAGTGAACCTCAAGCCAGCCTGCTGACCCTAGGCCTGCGAGGAGGCTAACATGCAGTTCCTGCATGCCATGGCTGCAAACTGGAATGTTATAAGTTTTAGCCAGTTTGGCCGCCTGCAGAAATCCAGTAATTCCGCCGCAATTGGACGCATCTGGTTGAACGAAGCTTAGGTCTGACTGCTGGAGGGCATATCCAAACTCGTGGATCGTATGGAGGTTTTCCCCCATTGCCAGCGGCACTCCAGTTGTTTTCGCGATTTTAGCGTAACCCGCATAGTCATCGGGTATGGTTGGCTCTTCGAACCAAAGGATGTTGAACTTTGCAAATGCCTCAGCAGCCTTGATGGCCTCCTCAACGCTCATGGAGTAATTGGCGTCGACCATAAAGGCTGTTTCTGGACCGATCGCAGCGCGGACTGCAGCGACCCTCTCGATATCCATGTCAAGGCTGGGTTGTCCGACCTTGATTTTAACGCCGTTAAATCCGCGATTTAGATAACCCTCTGCGCTGCGAACCAGTTTCTCTAATGAATATCCGAGGTCGATGCCGCCGCAATAGGCCTTGCAAGTTGTGTCATGCCCTCCAACCATTTGGCTGAGGCTTTGTGCTGTGCGTTTTCCGCGAAGGTCCCAAAGTGCAATATCAAGCGCGGAAATCGCGAAAGAAGCGATTCCGCCGCGGGCCACATAGTGAACATGCCACTGCATAGCCTCGTAGAGGTGTTCGACGTCTTCGCTGTTGTGGCCAATCAGCATCGGGGCAAGATCATGCTCGATCATTGCCGCTATCGCGTGACCACCTTTGCCGCCGGTATAGGTGTACCCGGTCCCAGTGCTTCCATCGGTCAGGGTCAGTGTTGTGGTGACAAGCTCGAAATGAGTGTGGTCGCCGTGTTTTGCGTCAACCAGCACTTCTGAAAGCGGAATATGGAATAGCCGAACGCTTACACTTTCGATCTTAGTCAATCAGCCCTCCCGTTCAGCGGAAATTTGGTCATACCAAACTAGAGAAGTGAAGCGAAATTAGCGTAATGAGTCAAGTGACTTAATATAAATGGATTGTAAAAATATATGCTGTATTGCGGGATACTGATGTTGCGCTGCGGTAATTCTCCGGAAGTGAGGTGGCAATTTTACGGGTGATTTGTGGGATATGGAGAAATGCAGTTGCGATTGGTGCTGAAGTGGCGCTAAACTTTTATCTGACATAAATTGTAGCTTGGTCTGATTAAAAATGAATGCAGGCAGTGAGCATACTAAACTCCGCCGCGCGGCTGACGAAGTTGTTGCCGATATTGAGGCGCGAATTGCTGCCGGAGAATTGGAGAACGACAAGCCACTACCGACCGAACGAGAGTTAATGGAAGAGTTTGGTACGAGTCGGACGGTCGTTAGGGAAGCAGTGGCCCAACTGGCCAACAGAGGGTTGGTTGAAGCGCGTCCGCGATTTCGCCCGGTTGTCAGGCGGCCGGATTACTCGACAGTGATTGATGCAACCGGAACTATCGTCCGCTACATGCTGAATGAACCGGATGGGGTATTAAATCTCTATCGCAGTCGCGTATTTATTGAGCGAGGCTTGGTTCGAGATGCTGCGCTTCATGCAACAAAAGAGGATATCGCGGCACTGAAGGCGGCGTTGGCGCGAAACAAGGCTGCGCTCGATGACTCGGACCAGTTTTTCGAAAGCGACATGGCCTTTCACGAGGTGCTGTTTAACACCAGCCGAAATCCAATATTCCCAGCCGTTCACAAGGGGTTTAGTGCTTGGCTTGCCCCGCATTGGGCAAAGATGGATCGCTCCAGAGAGCGGAATCTTGCAAATTATCGGGCGCATAAGGCGATTTTTGACGCAATTTTGGAGCGTGATCCTCTTAGAGCAGAAGAGGCTTTGGTTGAGCACCTTCGAGGTGCGTGGGAGTTTGTAAAGGATACCTTCGCCGAGGACGGAGTGGACGTTCCCAGTTTGTAAATCGGTGAAGATCGGGCAGCGGGTGTCTTCCGGACGCGCCCGGCGTCAGTCTCCAAAACGACGTATGAAACCCCGCTTTTGGTGTCGCTAAGCGACAGACTTAAGAGGAGGGCACTATGCGTGCAGGTGTTATTGGTTTGGGAGATATGGGGTCCGGTCTGGCAAAGAACCTCATTCATCACGGCTTTGAAACTTGGGGTTTCGATGTTTCCCAAAAACGGTTGGATGACTTTAAGGCTTTGGGTGGACATGCAGTTACATGCCCTGCCGAGTTAGGAGCCAAGGTAGAAGCCGTATATGTGATGGTTATGAATGGGGAGCAGGTAAAGGATGTTCTCTTTGGCCCTGACGGTTTGGTTGAACGTTTGAAGCCGAAGTCCGCAATCATCATGACTGCGACGATCAAGCCAAAAGAGATGCGGGAGATCGGTGGTCGTCTTGAAGATCGGGATTTGTACTTGATCGACAGCCCTGTTTCAGGAGGGTTTCCCGGTGCCCAGGGTGGAACATTGACGATGATGGCCGCTGCACCTCATGCGGTATTGGACCAATTTGCGCCCGTTATGCAGGCTGTTTCGGCGAACATTCATCGAGTGGGCGATAAACCGGGTGACGGACAAACCGTAAAAGCGTGCCTTCAGTCGTTAATCGGTGTCCAGTTTTCGGCAACTTTCGAAGCTGCAGCCCTTGCTGCAAAAGCAGGGGTATCTGGTCAAGTGATCCTGGATGTCTTTTCAACATCGTCAGCCGGATGTGGGGTCGTTAACAACGCTCTGCAGAAAATCATCGATAGGCAGTTTGTCGGAACTGGCAGCCACATCAACACAATGCACAAGGATCTGACAATTTCAATGAACCTTGGTGAGGAGTTGGGAGTTCCACTTCACACTGCTGCAGCTGCCATGCAGGTTTTTCATGCTGGCAAAACAAAGCATCCGGAAGGTGACAATTGGGTTTGTACCCGTGTCATTGAAGACATTATTGGGGCTGAATTGCATCGCAGTGCTGCCAAGAAAACGCGGGGTGCTTGAACGATGGAGCTGGGCGTTATTTGCGACGGCATCAGCCGTGATCTTCGACATGCTGTCAACGTGATGGATGAATATGACCTCAAGTATGCCGAACTTCAGTTTATTGGTGAAAACGAGGTCGGGGACTTAAGTGCAGCAGAGGTCAGAGAGGTGGATCAATTGCTGCGGGACCGGGGGAAGCCTGTTTCCTGTCTGTCTCGGCACGTTTTTGCCGGTATGACAGGCGCTAACAAGCCCGGAGATGAACTGCATATCAAGCACATGGATGCCCTGAAGCGGGTTATGGAAATGGCGCATACGGTGGGCGCTCCACTTGTGCGGATCATGACACCGAAAAAAGAGCAGATCCTATGGGGGCGAAATGGTGCAGAAAAATGGAATGTCGCTCACGGAGCTTGGGATGGCATTTTACCGCTGATTGCACCGGCTGTGGAGCTTGCTCGCCAAGAAACACTCACGCTTGTTGTTGAGACCGGTAACGGCACCATGGTCAACTCTAACTTCACAGCGCGCAAATTGATTGATGATCTGGGTGCCAAGGGTGTGCTGAAGGTGTTGTGGGACCCGGCGAACAATTGCTGGTGTCATGAGCGCGCCTTTCCTGAAGGTTACCGCGAAGTGGCTGACGGATACCTTGGGCACATCCATATCAAGGATGTGTTCGTCGACACACCCCGTGCGACCCTCGAAGTGAGGCAAATGGGCAAAGGGCAGCTGGCTCCCTTGTTTGAGCCGATGGCAAATGCACTGAGGCAGGATGGCTATTCAGGTGTTGTCTCGTTTGAGAGCGTCTACCATCCTGGAAATGGTGATTTTGAAGCAGGTTTCCGGGCAAACATTGATACCTTTAAAGCTCTGTTTGGAGGCTCCTAATCACTTAAGTGGCATTTTACCTTCGGCCTCATTTAGATCGGCAGATGAACTACCTTCGTCAGCTGGCCTTGAGTGCCGAGGGTAAACTTCGCTGATGCTTGAGCCACATCAACCGCCTGGCTGTCATGCATGATTGCCGTCATTTATTTTTGACGCCTTAGCTCTGGTTTTTTGGGTAATGTTTGACACATTTTTGCTCGGGAAGTCCCGCAGTATGGCCGTCCTGCTTGTGATCCTAACCAAATCCTAACGCCGCCCAAACCGGCTCAAAAACTTGGCGCATTATACCCAGTCCTCGAGGAAGGAAGCGCGATGTCCTTTCTTCTTTCAAGTTTTCAAAGCTCACACCCGAGGACACAAAAATGAACGCTTACGGAAAAAAACTCGCGACAGTTTCAATGGCTATGGCTTTCAGCTTCGTGGCTCATCAAGCACTGGCCGTTGATGAGCATTTCGTCGATGGTGGTGCGGTCGTTGGAGGAACGGATGTCGTGGCATATCACACCGTCGGTAAGCCAACACCCGGTTCGTCTGAGTTTGCATCCAAGTATCAAGGCGCAACATGGCACTTTGCGTCTGCTGAAAACAAAGCTCTGTTTGATGCAAACCCGGCAAAATATGCGCCAGCTTATGGTGGATGGTGCTCTGCGGGCGCAAGCAAAGGCAAAAAGGTGCCTACAAACCCCGAGCTTTGGGCCATCGTCGATGGGCAGCTCTACCTCAACAGTAGCCCGGCGGCCCATAACAAACTTTTCCTGGCTGATACAGACACCATCATCTCCAAAGGCGAGACAAATTGGAAAGTGATCTTTGCGACTTCTCGCGAGGATCTTCTTAAAAAGTAAGACTACGCTGAATGCGCCGTTGCCCCTCTGTAGCAACGGCGCAGTTTTATTCACGTAGTAGTCGCCAGATCGTTATTGGACGCACTATGCAAACACATGCACCTTTTTTCCCGGACGAAAACGCAGCCGGGGAGGTGGGTGACATCACTGCCAAAGCCAAAATCCTAGTCGTTGAAGACGATGAGAATATCCTCAACCTTCTGAGTGCCTACCTTGAAAGTTCGGGCCACGAAGTTGTCGAGCATCGCGATGGTCTTTCAGGGTTTCAAGCTGCGCTCTCAGATACATTTGACATGTGTATCTTCGATGTGATGCTACCACACAGAACTGGTACAGAGATTGCCGAGGCGATGCGGTCGCAGGGTGCGTTAACCCCCATTCTATTTCTGACGGCCCTCGGTTCAGAAACCAATGTTCTTCAGGGATTTTCTGCCGGTGCAGATGACTATGTCGTCAAGCCATTTTCACCGCGTGAGTTGGTTGTTCGCATTAAGGCAATTTTACGTCGCAGCCAAATGGCTAACGAGGCAGAAGCTCAGCTGCTGGAAGTTGGGCCAATACAATTGGATCTGGAACACCCAAGTTGCAATTTGTCTGGTCGTACAATTTCTTTGACGCCTTATGAGTACAAAATTCTACGCGGACTTCTGGAGCGGCCAAGGCGAGTTCTATCCAGAGGGCAACTCATTTCATTGCTTTACGGAAATGACGTTGCAGTTGGGCCAAAAGCAATCGATGTTCACGTACACAACTTGCGAGCTAAAATCGGTGATGATGCAGGTGTAATCATCGAGACAGTCCGAGGATTTGGCTACCGCATTTCAATATCTGGCGATGCGGGACGCAAGCTACAGTGAGCTATCGTCTGCGTCGCTTGCCCTGGCTTTCAATTCAAATGGTGGCTGCCAATGTGACCATTGTCATCATGCTGGGCGCTGCTTGGTATTGGCTGTTCATGGGGCAAAGCCAGACTTATTCTGATCGGTTGATGTCGACCTTCAACATTGAGCCGGGGCAGGTTCATGCCATGTTTGTGGAGGACGTCGAGCGTCAGCTTTGGGCGAGTATTCTCGTTGGCTTGGTATTCGCCGTGGTCGCATCTGTTGGCGTAACGCTTCTGATTGTGCGCCCTTTGGGGGTGCTTGTAAAAGCGACAGAGAGGCTTCGCCAGGGTGACTATAGCGTGCGCGCGAAAACCCAATCAGGTGAGGTCGGACGATTGGCAGATACCATCAACGCGCTCGCTGCTGCACTTGGGCAAGAAGAAGAACGACGAGTCCGATATTTGGCAGACCTTGGTCATGAGCTGCGAACCCCGATCACCAGTTTGCGTGGCTACACTGAAGGTCTGGAGGACGGGGTTTTTCAAGCTGATCCAAAGTTCTTCTCGCTAATGCTAGACGAACTTCGCCATTTGTCAGCTCTGACGCACTCCATTGAGGCTTTGGAGATCGTTCCCGAAGATACCGATCCTCAAAACTTGGGCGTAGATTTGTCCGCTGTGCTGGAAGATGCGTTATGCCGGTGGGAGCCTCACTTTCTAGCTGAGGGTCTCTTTTTGAGAGTTTGGAAAGATAAAACCACGTCCGGAAAATGGATTTCCATTTCTCAAAAGTCGTTCCGTCATATCATAGATAACTTGTTGTCAAACATGCTGAAATACGCAAGTGGCGATGGCGAGTGTCGTGTGGCAATCACTTTGGCGGAAGCACGAGCAATCGAGTTGACATTCAGCAACGACGCGCCTGACCTGCAGCAGGAGAGCGTTCCTCTGCTTTTCGACCGCTTCTTTCGTGTATCTGATAGTCGAACAAGACGCGGCAGTACTCATTCGAGCGGGTTGGGCTTATCCATCGTGAAGCAAATGTGTATTGGGTGTGGCGGTTCGGTAGATGCTGTATTGTGGGACAAGACGTTGAGCGTAATGGTTCGGCTTCCATTGAACCTGTCGAAAATGAGAACGCGCGGTAAAGCTCATTGACGCGCTTAAAATCGGGTATTGGTCGTCTCACGCATCAAGATTTGATAGGGCGTGTTGGTGGATTGCAGATCTGATGTCGGGTTGTTTCGCAGGGCCGATATGAGGGATGCGGTTTTCTGTCCGATCTCATGAGGTTTGGCATCGACTGTTGTAATTGTCGGACAGGCGCAAGCTGCGATTTCAAAGGCCCCAAATCCGGCGATCGCCATGGTTTCGGGAACCTCTATGCTCGCTCTTTGACAGAAGCTGAGCGCCCCAAAGGCGTATAGGTCAGATGCGCAAAGGATCGTTTTTGCCCCTTTGAACTGCGCCATCAGCTCCGCCATCGCGTCTTGAGATTCTCGAATAGACAGATTTGTACTGCTGGTGTTGATGAGCCGAGAAGGGTCTAGACCATGGTCCGATACAGCCTCTAAAAAGCCGTTTCGTCGATCTTGTGCACGTGTATCACTGTCAGGGCCGCCGCCAATAAATGCAAGCTCAGTGTGGCCCAGTTTAATCAATTGAGCGGTAAAGTCCCGCATGGCTGCAGAGTTTGAAAAACCAACGCTGTGTGCAGTGGGGGAACTCGGTTGATCCCACATTTCGATTACGGGAATTTTCGCTTTCTCCAGCAGACGGTGAGCACGTTTCGAATGGCGGTGTCCTGTAACAACCATTGCTTCCGGGCGCCGCTTCAAAAACTGCTCAATCAGTTCTTCCTCCTTTTCAAGGGAGTAGTTCGTGTAGCCGAGGAGCGGTTGTAGATTTTGTTCCGCCAGTTCATCAGAGAGGGCGGTTACAGTGTCGGCAAAGTTTGAATTGTTCAAAGATGGGATTGTGACTGCGACAAAGCCTGACTTCTGACTGCGTAGATTTGAAGCTGTGCTGTCGAAAACATAGCCAAGTTCATCAGCGGCCTTGAGTATCTTATGGCGCGTCTCCTTGTTGACCGAGGCGTCTTCCTTGAAGGCGCGCGAGACGGTCATGGGTGATACGCCGGCCTTTTGGGCCACGTCTTTCATCCTGATGGTTTTGGTCATTAACTCTGCAAAATTGTTATCGATATCAATTCAGCATAGCGATCTGTCAGGACTGCTGCAAACGAGTTGTTTGGCCTTCCACCAACTCAACCGGGAGAACAGTGACCCGCTCCGTTTTTGCTCCATGGATCCGTGCAAGCAGGTTGCGGGCGGCTGTCAGCCCCATCATGCGACGCGGTGTGCGAATTGTTGTCAAACTCGGTTCCAGTACATGGGCCAGATCAAGCGAGTTGAAACCAAATATTCCAACGTCGTCCGGGACCGATTTGGAAAGTTTGGCACACGCTGTCATGCCACCGAAGGCTACGTGGTCATTTAAATAAAAGATGATGTCCGGGTTTGCTCGCTCAAAGAGATCCAGTGTTCCGCTGTGGCCAACCACAAAGTTGTTGCGGTCCATGATCCGAGCGATGTGCACGCTCTGGCTCGGCTGACTTTGCGCAAATCTGCTTTGAACACCGGACAGTCGTGCATCTGCGCGTGGATCACGCCCTTCAGGAACGCCGACAAATGCTGGAGATTTATAACCCAGTGAAAGGGCGTGGTCAGCAGCTCGCTGGCCTGCGGAGAAATGGTCAATACCTACGCAGGTGTCTATGGGAGTGTTGGTCGTATCCCAAATCTCGATAATTGGCACCTTAGTGCCTTTGAGTGCTTCTTGGAGTTCAGAAGAATGAGTTGTGCCTGTCAGGATCAGACCTGCTGGCCGCCAAGACAACATGCGTTCGACCCAAGCCAATTCAGCCTTAGGATCGTACTCAGTTGTGTCGATCACGCTTGCATAGCCGGCTTGCTGAAAGGTCTGTCTCATGCCGTCAATAATTTCAGAAAAGACATTGTTGAACAGCGTTGGAATTGAGATTCCAATAAGGTCAGATTGGGTCGTCGCAAGGGATCTTGCATTGCTGTTCGGACGGTAGCCTAACTTTCTTGCAACAGATTGGATTTCCTTACGTTTCTTCTCCGATACGCCTTCTATGCCACGTAGGGCGCGTGAGGCGGTCATAGTGCTCACCCCAGCTGACTTTGCTATGTCCTTGAGCCCAGTTTCTTTGTTGTTTTTTCCTCGAGCCAACCTTTTTCGAAACTCCGTAAATTGAGGCGAACTAACGCATGGAACCTACATCTATCTTAACGTTATCGCTAACGTTATTTCTTTTCTTTTCAGTTTTGTCGCAGCTGTTCCCTATGGCAGTGTTATCGATAACAAGATGATAGTCTTGTCAGACGGCTGGTATTGCTTGGGAGGAAAGAGTGCCGGAAATCGTCTTTGACAAAGTCGAGAAAAGCTTTGGGTCGGTGAAGGTGCTGCCGCCGATCGATCTCACCTTGGCCGACGGAGAGTTTACCGTACTTGTGGGGCCGTCCGGTTGCGGAAAATCGACCACCCTTCGCATATTGGCTGGGCTGGAAAGCCTTTCGGGTGGTGAGATCTACTTTGACGGAACACCGATCAGTCGGTTGGAGCCCAAAGAGCGTGATATCGCAATGGTGTTCCAAGACTATGCGCTCTACCCGCATATGAATATAGCGCAAAACATGTCCTTTGCGCTCCGTCTTGCAAAAGCCCCTAAAGCGGAGATCGATGAGAAGGTTCAGCGGGTCGGGAAGATGCTTGGCATTGCGCATCTTTTGAACCGCAAGCCAGCAGAACTTTCTGGCGGTCAGCGTCAACGGGTGGCCATGGGGCGTGCTCTGGTGCGGGATGCGGGCACTTTCCTGTTCGATGAACCGCTTTCCAATCTGGATGCGAAGCTGCGCGGCAAGATGCGCACCGAGCTCGCTGAAATGCGCGATAGCATCGACAAGAACATGGTCTATGTCACTCATGATCAGGTCGAAGCCATGACCCTTGGCGACCGGATTGTGGTGATGAAAGACGGTATCATTCAGCAACAAGGAACGCCTGAAGAGCTCTTTAAATCTCCGGTCAATCAGTTTGTCGCCGGTTTCATCGGTAGCCCTCCCATGAACTTTCTGGAAGGTGAACTGATTGAGGAAAAGGGCAAGCTCTGGATACGGGGTGAAGGCTTCCTTGTTCCGATTGCGAAAGATGCGCAAAGCCGATTGCAGGATGCAAGTGATCGAAAGGTGATAGCGGGCATTCGGCCGAGTTCGTTCACAACCGATCCCACCATCGGGGCGCCTATCGATCTGCAAGTCATCGTGTCGGAATACCTCGGGGCCCTATCAGTTCTCGCAACCAAGTGCGGGGAAAACGAAGTGCTTGTCGAAGTTCCAAGCGCATCGCCTATTCCATCAGGGGCAGCCCACACCTTTGGGATTAATACAGAGGATTTGATGATCTTCGACCGCGCGTCCGGCGCGCGGCTTTAGAAATCGTGCAAGTTTGGGAGGACGTTTGATGCACAAGTTACTCAGTTATCTGACTTCAACAGCTGCTGGTCTGGCCATGTTGGCCGGGTCTGCCTTTGCAGGACCCTATGATGAGTACGAGGGTACGACGCTTGTCGTCAATTTCCCGGCTCATCCGCATTTCAATGCGGTGATGAAAATCCTGCCGGAATTCACCAAGGAGACCGGAATTGAAGTTGAGGTCGACCAACTTCCTTACCTCAAGATGCGGGAGCGTCAAACGCTGGAACTGGCGCAAGACGAAGGGGACTATGATCTGATCGCCTACGTCGTCTTCTCCAAGGCAGACTATGTCTATGCCGATCAGTTGGAGAATCTTGCCAAATACTTCATGAATCCGAAATTGGCGAACCCCAATTACGATGCAGGCGATCTGATCGATGGGTATGTCTATAACATCGGCTTTGCTGGCGGTGATAAGGGCTATCTTCAAGGAAAAACCGGGTCTTTATTTGGCATTCCTTATGGCTCTGAAACCTCAATTCTTGGCTATCGGAAAGATATTTTCGAAAAGCACGGCTTGAAGGTTCCGGAAACCTATGAGGAATTGCTCGAGACTGCCTGTAAAATACCGGAGCTTGAGCCAGGTATGGGCGGTCTCAGTTCACGCGCAGCCTCTGGTCACCATGCCAGCCATGCATTCCTTCTTCACCTCGCACCGCTCGGTGGGCGTATCTTTGACGACCAGTGGAAACCCATCGTCAACAATGCGGCAGGTGTTGAAGCTGCAAATGCTTTGAAAAAAATCGTTGAGTGCGGACCTGAAGGTGCGGCTAGCTTTGGCTTTGGCGAAGCGCTTGGCTCGTTCCTGAATGGCGATACCGCCATGTTCCTCGACACCACGGTTGTTGCAGGTCAAATCGATGATCCAAAAAAATCGAAGGTTGTCGGAAAAGTTGGCTGGGCCCTCCATCCAGAAGGCACGCGTCGTGGCAGCCAGACAGGTGGTTTCGGCATTGGTATTCCGGCAAATGCCGAACATAAGGAAGCTGCCTTCCTTTTGATGCAGTGGCTGACCTCTAAGCAAGGTGACAAGCTTGTGGCAATGGCTGGGGGTAATCCGTCCCGTTTCTCTACTCACCAAGATGAGGACGTGAACGAGAAGTTCCCGCATATGGCAACTTTTGGGGAAGCCTTGAAACATGCGGACCCTGACTGGCGCCCGATTATCCCGGTCTGGGGCAAGATCAATGCTGACCTTGGCACCACGCTTTCCAAGGTTCTGACTGAAGATCTCGATGTTCAAGAAGCGCTGGACGGGGTTGCCGATAGAACCCGAACGGTGATGGACGAAGCTGGCTACTACACCTGGCAGTAACATCCCGATCGTTCCGGGCCGAAGAACCCACAGCTTTGGCCCGGCCCTTCTCATTCCTTATCCCCGGAAGGCGTCTTTCGATGAAAACGGCGACGCTCAATCGCTTAACGCCCTATATTTTCATGGCCCCGGCGGCTCTGATTATGATCATCGCCTTGCTCTATCCGCTCGGCTACATGATTTATGGGAGCTTTCGCGCCTGGGATCCGAGCCAAACGCTCTCGGAAACCGAGTTTGTTGGGCTGAAAAACTACATCAGCCTGCTGAACGATCCGAATTTTCACGAGAGTCTGGCTGTTACGTTGAAATTTGCATTCGTTGTGGTGAGCATCGAAATGGTGCTGGGCGTTGGCCTCGCATTGCTACTCGACCGCAACATTCGCGGTATGTCGATCCTCAGAACGCTTTTCATTTTGCCCATGATGATCGCGCCTGTCGTTGTCGGATTGATGTGGCGGTACATGTATCACCCAACAGTGGGCACGTTTAACCGCTTCTTGAAATCAATCGGTCTGGATGGTGTGGATTGGCTTGGCCAGCATGCCCTGATGTCTGTCATCATCGCCGATATCTGGCAATGGACGCCCTTTATCTTCATTCTTTCCCTTGCCGCGCTTCAATCACTGCCGAGCTCGGCGCTGGAAGCCTCGCGCATTGATGGTGCAACCGGCTGGCAGCAGATTTGGCACATCAAGCTGCCATTGATGATGCCGGTTTTGATCGTGACCTGCCTCTTGCGTCTGATTGATGCGTTCAAGGTGCTGGAGGTCATTCTTGTGATGACGGAAGGCGGCCCTGGATTATCGACGGAAATCTTGGCTCTTCGAATATCCAGAACAGCGACCGAGTTCCGCGAGTTGGGAACTGCAGCAGCCATGTCCAACTATCTCTTGATCCTTTTGATGCTGCTCACCGCATCCATGTTTGCCTACACCAAGTTTCAGGAAGCACGTGCTGCCCGGTTGGCAGCCCATGCCAAGGAGGACGACTGATGGCTTCCCCCTCCTACGACAAGCAGAACCCAGCGTTTTTTGCGCTGCTCGCCGCGCTGATTTTTATGGCGATCGGGCCGATCTTCCTGATGCTTGTCAATTCGTTCAAGCTGGATGTCGACATTATCTCAGCTACGAGCGGTCTTTTGTTTCTGCCGACAATCCAGAACTACGAAACAGCACTTTGCGACATTCTTTGGTACGAGCTTGAGCATCTGGACTACTGCTCGCTCAAGTTCGGCCAATCCTTCATCAACTCGCTGATCATTGCGCTTGTTTCGACTGTTCTGACACTGGTCATCGGCTGTATGGCCGCCTATGCGCTGGTTCGCTTTCGGTTCATGGGTCGGGACGTAGCCTCAGTTTCAACCTTGATGGTGCGCATGGTTCCGCCAGCCGTATTGCTGGTGCCCGTTTTTGGCCTTTGGAACAATGAGTTCTGCATCGACAAGACGACCATGGTCGGGGAGTGGATCCGCGATACGTTTGGCGGGCGAGGGGATGTTTGCCTTGCTGGAACGTACTCTGGCATCATCTTGATCTATGTCGCGATGAACCTGCCCTTTGTAATTTGGATCTTACAGAGCTTTATCGTTCAGGTGCCACGTCAGCTTGAAGAAGCCGCAAAAATGGACGGGGCAAATCCTTTTCAGGTCTTCTTTCTTGTGGTTCTGCCTTTGATCAAACCGGGCTTGGCAGCGGCCGCAATCTTCACCTTCCGCATCGCCTGGAATGAGTATCTGCTGGCATCTGCCTTATCGGATCGCGATACCAAAACTGTGCCGATCCTGATCGTGAACAACATGTCTGAATTCAACGTGGAGTGGGGGGTGATCATGGCCACGGGCATGCTGCTCGCTATTCCGCCGATCATCTTCACCTTGCTGGCGTCTCGCCAAATCATCACGGGCATGACTGCCGGCGCCGTGAAAGGGTAAGGCACATGCTGGATTGGCTGCTCTCGCCAATTGATCCAGATCGGGCTCATGACGTCGGTGTCTATGTGTCGTGGCATGCCAGATTGATGGTCGCAGCCTGGGCCGGTTTGGCTCCAGTGGGAGTTTTGGGTGCGCGTTTTTTCAAAATCTGGCCAGGGCAGGATTGGCCAAGGGAGTTGGATAATCAGAATTGGTGGATCCTGCATCGGGTTTGCCAGTATGGCGCAGTCACCTTGTCCTTCATTGCGCTGGGATTATTGCTGTTGAGCCAGCCGTTGTTGTTTACCTTTGGGCATCCACATGCTTTCATTGGATGGTCAGTGGTATTGTTTGCGCTGTTTCAGGTGGCGGGCGGCCTCATGCGCGGCACCAAGGGTGGTCCGACGGATATCGATCTCAGAGGAGATCATTACGATATGACTAGCCGCCGTGTCGTCTTTGAGTACATTCACAAGTATCTGGGCTATGCGACGCTTGCTTGTGCAGTCGCTGCTGTTGTGAGTGGGCTTTGGCAGGCAAACGCGCCGCGCTGGATGTGGGGCGTGATTGGAATTTGGTGGACTGTGCTGATTATCGCCTTTGCATATTTTCAGCGGCAAAAGATGGCGATTGACACCTATCAGGCAATATGGGGTTCGGACGAGGCTCTTCCGGGCAATAGCCTGAAGCCGATCGGAATTGGTGTTGCCCGCCCAGATGAAGCCAATCAAACACCGGAAACGCTCGATACCGCAAAATCGATGGTGGCGGATCGGACCTGAATCTAACGGCGTCGATACCGGCCTAGATATTTAAACCGGGTCTTTTTGGCTTTGCGGGCCTTTAAAATACTCCATTAATGCCGCCTGATCTTCACCACCGAGACCTGCTGCTGTGAGCATACGGTGAACTTCAGCACATGTGGCGGTGAGCGGCATGGCGGTTCCGGTGGCTCGCGCCAGATCTTGCGCGCCATTCAGATCCTTAACCATATTGTCGATCCGCCCGGTCCGGCGATAGTCCTTGGTGACAAAGCGAGGCATGTATTCCTGGAGCAACGAAGAATCTGCGCGGCCCCCTTTCAAGGCTTGTGGGATTTTGGCTGCATCAACACCTGCATCCAATGCCAACTGTGTTGCTTCGGCAACTGCCAGAAATCCAAGGCCACATAGTACCTGATTGATGAGCTTTGTCGTTTGCCCGGCTCCGACTGGCCCCATGTGAGTGGAATTGGCGGCCACATGTTTCAGAACCTTTTGAGCGTCCTCGAAGTCTTCTTCTGTGCCGCCGGCCATGAGTGTGAGTTCTCCAATCAACGCCTTTGGGGCACCACCAGATAGGGGGCTGTCCACCCAACGCAGCCCATGCTCTTTGGCTTTCGCTGCCAAATCTCTAGTAGCAGCCGGGTCAATGGAAGACATGTCGATGATCAGAGCGTTTTTGCGTGCGCCCTCTGCAACACCAGCGCTTCCGAAGACTGCAAGATCAACGATCTTTGGTGAGTTTAGGCTGGTGATTATATAGTCAGCCTTTGAGGCTGCGTCAGCTGCGGATGCGGTTGGGAAAGCCCCAACTTCTGCCAAAGCGGTCATGTTGTCCGGATTAAGATCAAACACATGGACACTGTTGCCGGTCTCCGCCAGGCGTCGGCCAATTGCCCCGCCCATTGCACCAGCGCCGATGAGGGCAATGCTTTCACTCATGATCCATGTCCTTTGATATAGGCACTGAGGGTGTCGACAATCGCTTCAATTGGTTGGTTGATATCGATCACGGTGCCTTGTTCGTCTACATCCAGTGGCTCAAGGGCAGCAAACTGGCTGTCGATCAGGCTTGTCGGCATGAAATGTCCGGTGCGTTCCGACATTCTTTCGGTAATCACTGCGCGCGCTCCACTTAAATGAAGAAACGCGATCTCTTCTCTAGCGGCAGTCCGGATTTGGTCTCTGTACTTTCGTTTCAGGGCCGAGCAGCCAACCATGTAGCCGTCTTCTGCGTGTGCCAATTCTTGGCCGACAAGAGCAAGCCAAGGGGCACGGTCTTCATCATTCAGCGGTATGCCAGAAGACATTTTTCGAACATTTTCTTCCGGGTGCAAATCATCGCCATCGCGGTAGTGTAAGCCAGTCGCAGCCGAAAGCGCCGCTCCAATTGTTGATTTGCCACACCCAGCGACGCCCATGATCACGTATTTTTTCATGGCTAAAGAGACGCGGTGATGCCGCCATCGACATAGAGCGTGTGTCCGTTGACAAAGCTGGACGCCTGACTGGATAAGAAGATGCAGGCTCCGACCAGTTCTTCAACATTGCCCCACCGACCTGCAGGTGTGCGTTTTTCAAGCCAAGCACTGAATTCCGGATCGGCTACAAGGGCGGCATTCAGCGGTGTATCAAAGTAACCAGGTGCAATGGCGTTACATTGAATGCCGAACTTGGCCCAGTCTGTCGCCATGCCTTTAGTAAGATTGCCGACGGCCCCTTTTGTTGCCGTGTACGGAGCAATCGACGGGCGTGCCAAAGAGGTCTGCACGGACGCGATATTTATTATCTTGCCGCGCCCTCGTTCAATCATATGCCGTGCGCAAGCCTGACCAACATTGAAGACGGTTGCGATGTTGGTATTGAGAAGTTCTGCAAATTTGTCTGCCGGGAAATCTTGAAGTTCTGTGCGGAACTGCATTCCGGCATTGTTGACCAGAATGCCAACGGGCCCGTTTTCTTTCTCATAGTGGTCTACTGCAGTGCGAACAGCGCTGTGATCTGTTGCATCAAATGCGAGTTCATCAATTGAAAGCCCTTCGCCACGAAGGGTTTCGGCTGCAGATTTGAGTTTGGTTTCGTCGCGGCCATTCAAGACAACCTTGGCACCGGCCTGCGCTAGACCTCGGGCCAGTGCAAACCCAATTCCTTGCGATGAACCGGTAATAAGAGCGCATTCCCCCGTGAGGTCAAAAAGCCCAATTCCATTTGTCATCTGTTGTCCCCATTTGCTCTCGACAAGCCGTTACGTCATGTTATGTTATCGATAACATTTGAAGTCAAGAGAGGCAACCTTCATGTCAAAACCGGACGTCTTGCAAATGAAGCCTTACCCGGCTTGGGATGAAACGCCCCTTAATGAGGCATTCACGATGCACAGGCTATTTGAGGCTGAAGACCGCGACACGTTTTTAGAAAACGTTGGCCGGAAAATTACGGCTATCGCCACCCGCGGAGAAACCGGTGCGGACAGATCTATTATCGAGGCTTGCCCAAACCTGAAGCTGATATCCGTTTATGGGGTCGGATATGATGCAGTTGATCTCGAGGCCTGTCGAGAATACGGAATAAAGGTCACCAACACGCCGGATGTGCTGACCAAAGACGTCGCTGATCTTGGAGTGGCCATGATGCTCTGCCAATCGCGCGGCATGATTGGCGCGGAACAATGGGTCAAATCTGGAAGCTGGGCCTCAAAGGGTTTGTACCCTCTGATGAACCGGGTCTATGAAGCAAAAGCGGGAATCTTGGGTCTGGGGCGCATTGGCTATGAAGTCGGCAAGAGGCTGGCTGGCTTTGACATGGATATCGCCTATTCGGATGTGTCTGAGAAACCTTACGCAACAGACTGGACCTTCATTCAGGACCCGGTTGATCTTGCAGCCCGATCCGACTTCCTGTTTGTCACTTTGGCGGCCTCTGCGGAGACGCAGCATATCGTCAACGCTAAAGTTCTGAAGGCGCTGGGACCGGACGGGATGGTGATCAATATTTCCCGTGCGTCAAATATCGATGAAGCAGCCTTGCTGGACGCCCTGGAACTAAAGACCATTCGCTCGGCGGCTCTGGATGTGTTTGAGGGAGAGCCAAAGCTAAACCCACGCTTCTTGGACCTCGACAACGTTTTGCTTCAGCCGCACCACGCTTCGGGCACTTTTGAAACCCGCAAGGCAATGGGCAAGCTGATGCGAGACAATCTGACCGCCTTATTTGAAGGCAAAGAACTGCTGACGCCGGTGCTGTGAGGACAACCATGAAGGCAATTGTAATTCACGCGGCCAAAGATCTGCGTGTCGAGGAACAGGAAACGGCGGCTCCAGGTGCTGGTGAAGTTGAAATTGAACTGGCCACCGGCGGCATATGCGGCTCTGATCTTCATTATTACAATCACGGCGGTTTCGGAGCTATCCGGTTAAGAGAGCCCATGATTCTTGGCCACGAGGTCTCTGGTTACATTCGTCGGTTAGGTCCGGGTGTCGCAGACTTGAGCGAAGGTCAGTTGGTGTCGGTCTCACCGTCTCGTCCTTGCGGTGAGTGTAGCTATTGCCAAAACGGCCAACAAAACCATTGCCTCAACATGCGGTTTTACGGGTCCGCAATGCCGTTCCCGCATATTCAGGGTGCATTCCGGCAAACCCTTGTCGCAAATACGAGCCAGATTGCGGTGGCGGATGGATTGAGCGCAGGGGAGGCTGCAATGGCTGAGCCATTGGCGGTCTGTCTCCATGCGGCCAAACAGGCAGGAGACTTGTTGGGGCGGCGCGTTCTTGTAACAGGCTCGGGACCGATTGGAGCGCTTTGTATCTTATTGGCCCGTCGTGCGGGTGTCGCAGAAATTGTCGCCACCGATCTGTCCGACTTCACGCTTGGAATTGCACAGAAAGTCGGCGCAGATCGCGCCATCAATATGGCGTCGACCCCAAATGGTCTGGCGGACTACGAAAAGAACAAGGGGTACTTTGATGTGGTGTTTGAATGCACCGGTGCTGCTCCTGCTCTAGCATCAGGTGTTGCGTGCCTGAAGCCAGGAGGAACATTGATCCAGCTCGGTCTCGGAGGCGACATGAACGTGCCTCTGCAAGCCCTGACAGCAAAGGAAATTACGCTGCGCGGATCATTTCGTTTCCATCAGGAGTTTTTCACTGGTGTGGAGATGATGAGAAATGGACTGATCGACGTGAAGTCTTTGATCACGCACACTTTGCCCTTAGAGGATAGTGTCGCGGCTTTTGAGCTGGCATCTGATCGTAGCCAAGCCATGAAGGCGCAGATCAGTTTCAACTAACGTCGGCCCCAATGGCGATCAAGGCGGCTCTCGCAACTTCGATATCCTGTTCTCCAGAGCCAGATCCAACCCCGATGCCGCCAACAAGCTGACCGCTCATGAGGATGGGCAGGCCACCGGGTAAACCTGTTACGCTCCCATCGGTTGCAGCGGCTATAGCTGGCCTTACTGCTTCCGGAATGTGCGTGGTGGACGCTCCGATTGATGCTGCGGTTTGGGCTTTTGAAAGAGCGCTTTTCCGACTGAGAAACTTTGCACCTAGCATCCTGATCTCACCAAGGACTTCACCGGACGCATCCACAATAACGATGCATTGAGGTTGGCCGATCTGTTCTGCGGTTTGGACTGCCGCCTTCAGCATGGTCAGGGTGGCATCATGGGTCAATTGCAGTTTCATCACAGTAAAATTCATGGCCACCTCCTTTGACATCTCATGAGGGCATGTTATCGATAACAAACTGTCTTTGGAAGATGTTTGCGAGAGGCCGACATGTCGTTTTTTGAAGCTGTTGACCCTAAGTTTAATCAGTTTGTCATGGGCAATGCCCCGGTAAAGCAATTGGCGAGCGGGTTCGACTGGACAGAAGGGCCGGTCTGGTTCGGCGACGCAAATTGCCTACTCTTCTCGGATATTCCGAACAACCGGATCATGCGGTGGACACCGAATGTCGGCATTTCGACTTATCGTGAGCCCTCTAACTTTGCCAACGGCCATACGCGGGATCGCCAAGGCCGTCTTATTTCGTGTGAGCATGGTGGGCGCCGGGTGACGCGAACCGAGTTGGATGGAACGACCACGGTTGTTGCGGATAGATATGACGGAAAGCGCCTGAATTCACCCAACGATGTTGTCGTGAAATCAGATGGTTCAATCTGGTTCACGGATCCGCATTACGGGATCATGACCAACTACGAAGGCTTTAGGTCGGAGCAGGAACTGCCTTGCTATCTCTATCGTGTCGATCCGGCGAGTGGCGAGATTTCTGCCATGGTGACTGACGCGAATTGTCCGAATGGCCTTGCTTTCTCCCCCGATGAATCAAAACTCTACATGGCTGATACGGGGCGGATGTTTCAGGACGACCCGACCCACATTCGGGTGTTTGATGTCTTGGAAAACGGCAGTTTGTCCGGTGGGGACGTCTTCCATGTTGTCAGTCCGGGGGTGTCCGATGGATTTCGTTTTGATACCGATGGCAATCTTTGGACATCCGCAGCCGATGGAGTTCATTGCATATCGCCAAATGGTCAGCTTCTTGGCAAGATCCTGGTGCCTGAGGTGGTCTCCAACATTTGCTTTGGTGGTCGCGGAAAGCACGTTCTTTTCATCACCGCTACAACAAGCCTCTATTCGATTGCCTTGAATCGCCAAGGAGCACAAACGCCTTAGTCGGCATTGAATTCCCCGGGGTGGTGCTGGAGTGACGCGAGCCACTCCCCGGGTTCATCGTCATGCCTGGGTCTAAATTCTGCTCCCAATGGCCGTGTCCAACCCAAAGAACTGATTGCAGAAAATACTGTCGGATAGTGAAGCTCACCGTGGTCTGGCGCGCCGCGATCAGGGACTGAGGCTAACTGGATGTGCCCGATCAGCGGAAGCAACTCTTTGAGACGTGTTGTTACGTCACCTTCCGTTCGGCCGACATGATAGCAATCGAACATCAGTTTCAAATTGTCCGACGCGATTGTCTCGATAATATCGCGGGCTTGACCCGTTGTGGACAAAAAGTAGCCGGGCGCGTCGTGGGGGTTTAGGGGTTCAATCAGGATTGTGCGGCTGGTTTGAGAAACCGCGTACTGAAGGTTTTCAAGAAAGCTCGCATGGGCAGCGGCTCCACATGCGATGCCTGCCATTACATGTATGGCACCTGCATCAATGGCATCGGCGTATGCGATAGCCTCATCTATGGCCGCCCGCGCCTCTGTTTCGCGGTCCGGTACGGCTGCAAGCCCGTTTTCTCCCGGATTTCCGCGGCGGGTGTTGAGTCCAAGCATCGACAGCCCGGTTTCGATAAGGACGTCCTTGACGTCTTTCGACGGTGTATCATAGGGCCAATGGCACTCTACGGCAGCGAAGCCTGCCTTTTTGGCAGCGCGGATTGCATCAGGTAAGGGCTGGTCAATCCATAAATACCCGAGGTTTGCCGAGAACTTCATGCATACCACCCCATCTTGGTTCGTTACCTGCTGCAATAGCAGCTGCTTGACTTGGTCGGGAATGAAATTTGCAAGATGCAAAAATCCGTTATCAATTTGAAAAAGCGCTTATACCGATTATTTGCGAATTGTTTAAGTATTTGATTCAATTGTGAAATATAATTTCTGATTTCGGAAGTATATGGCATCCAACCTGCGTCGTCCTTGCGTCGTAGGCCTACAATTTTGGAAAAGGACGAAGATACTATGGCTAGTTTACCCGCGACTCGTCCCATGATCGGGACGAATGATGATGAAATATTGAATGGCACTGTCCATTCAGATGTTATCTCGGGCCGCTTTGGTGACGACACTTTGATTGGAGCCAACGGAAACGACGAAGTTTGGGGTGGGACCGGTGACGACACGCTCTACGGGAACAACGGAAACGACATCCTTTATGGGTCCGGAGGACCAAACCTAGTTCAGATCACTTCGGTTGAAATTGGAGACGACTATCCAATCTCTGTGATCTTCGAAGGTGAAACCGCCGGCTATCGAAATACCTTTGGCTATTACAAGGTCGCCGAAGATGGCACCATATATGATGTTGAGGTCATATGGCCAAACGCGTCTCTGCAAGGAAGTGGAGGTAACCTGATACAGGGCGAATCCCGCGAGTTTCTGGATGTTCAATCCGGAGATCAGCTGGCCTTCTTCATAATATCTAACGGCTACAGCAGAAACGGAGGCTATGCCGGCATAGACTTGGAGAATGGGACGCTTGAGTTTCAGGAGAGCGACGGGACAACTGCCACGATCAACAGCACCAGTCCGAGACTGTATTACATTGCCGCAGACGGAACACGGACGATGATCCAAACGGATCCGTATCACACCGCTGCATATGGCGACACAGTTGGACTAAATCCGGACGGAATCCTGCATACAACCGGTGTGTTGAAGACAGATGCAGGTACAATCACTCTTGGCTTTGAAGACCTCTACAACGGCGGGGATAGAGACTTTGACGACAGCGTCTTCACCGTTGATATCGGCGTTGCCAATGCGTTGGTTCTCAATGCGCATTATCGAGGTCAAAATGAAGGAGAAGACCCTGATACCGGCGATGGTGAAAACCCCGTTGTTATAGAGCGAAGCGATAACGACATTCTCTATGGAGGAACGGGCTAAGACGAACTGCATGGCCGGTCCGGAGACGATACACTTTACGGCAATAATGGTGAGGATGACCTTCACGGCGGCAGCGGTGATGACGCCCTTTATGGAGGTTCAGCGTCGGATAACCTTTATGGAAATTCAGGCAATGACACGCTGTTCGGCGGTCAGGGCAATGACAGTCTGAACGGCAACAATGGGGACGATATCCTCTATGGGGAATCCGGGAATGACGAACTAATTGGCGGAACTGGCAACGACACCCTAGATGGCGGGCATGGCAATGACACCGTCATTGGTGGTTCCGGCAATGATATCCTTGATGGAGGATATGGAAATGACGTCATCAAAGGCGGAGCCGGTGACGATCAACTGAGAGGCGGTCATAACAATGACGAGCTCTTCGGCGGGCATGGGAATGATACGTTCTATGGAGATGCCGGGAATGATGTCATGCATGGTGGCCGCGGGGTCGATACGGTTGATTACAGCGCCTATGATGTAGATCTGACTGTTTCGCTCCATAACAAGAAGGCGCATGGGCTGGAGATCGGCTCCGATACACTGAAGTTTATCGATAACATCACGTCAGGAGATGGGGATGACTTCCTCAAAGGATCATCTGGCGACAATGTCATTAACGGGGGAGCTGGTGACGATACCATCAGAGGACTTACTGGAGAGGATGTTCTCACCGGTGGAGCGGGAGCTGATACTTTCGTCTTCCGCACGTTTGATCTGAATTCAGCAGATGTCATCACGGACTTTGATCTGCTCAATGACACTTTGGATCTAAGTCATCTGGCTGGTGGTGAGGGCGAAAACTTCCTCTCCAGCCTTCAGGCCTTGGAGCAGGGAGACGGAACACTGCTTTCGGTCGACCTAAATGGCGACGGCTCCTATCAGGATATTTGTTCCCTCGAAGGCATTGGGTCGGTGTCCCTGACAACACTCAACAACAACGACTGTTTCCTATTCTGATCCAGTTTGCTCCGACCCGCCTCAATCATTTGGGGCGGGTTTTATGTGGTTGGCTCCCTTAAGCAATCTTGCCGGTTTTGCATTTTCGGAACCCGGGAGCATCAAAGCAGTGGACGTTGGCTTTCCCATTTTGCAAAGCCCGATACTTCTTTTCCTGAAAAGTCTATTTATTTCAATTTGATAGATTGAATTCAACAATGTGGGAGATTATGCGCGTGGCTGGCACGGCGTTTGCGTAGGAAAGGCATAACTTGTCTTTTTGGGAAAGCGCTTCGTGCAGATTGTTTACGAAAGACCATGCCAACGCCTCCACCATCGGGTAACAGCGCCCATGCGTGTGAGTTTCAATGGCCGTTCTTTCGATACGGTTGATTGGAGCCTTGGTGGTTGCCGGATTTCCTTTGTCGGCGATTTTCCAGATGTCGGTTCGGAGCACACTCTGAATTGTTCGCTGGCTTTCCAGGGATTTGAAATCACGCTCAAGGTTGAGGCACGAGTGGTCCGCCACGAGACAGAGCGGCGGGAACTTGCCTTTTGTTTCACAGATGTGGGTGAGCGTGAGACAGCCCTGCTGCAGCATTTTGTGGAAGATCTCATTCGCGGAAAGATGTCGACTGTAGCGGACACAATCGTCCGAATAGACACGCCGGTGACACCTGTTGCGACAACCCCAGACCCTAATCCCATTCAGGCGGTGCCGATTCGGCGCTGGGCGTGGAAGCAATTTCTGTTTGTTTCATTTTATCTGGTGCTCGGCGCGGTCGTGTTCGGCTACATCGCGCTCTACTTCTACGCCTTGATGTTTCAGATGGAAGTGACCTCGGCGGTTATCTCGTCCGAGCGCGCCGTTGTCGCTTCTCCGGTTGCCGGTCAGGTCAACAAAATTAATTTTGCAGTTGGAGCAACGATTTCTACGGGCGCTCCGCTTGTCTATCTTGAGAACACGGCCCTCACTCGGAACCTACGAGCCGCTCAAGCTGATTTGGCAGAAACGGAAGCAGAACTTGCAGAAGCCCAATCCGTTCTTGCTGGAGAAGAAGAAAAGGCCAAAGGCTATGATCTGGTTGCACGAAACAATGTGCGACAGGCAGAAACACAGTTGGAAAAGCTACAACTGGCAAACAAGAATGCGAAGTTGAAAGTCGAACGCATGCGCAAGCTTACTCAAAAAGGGCTTGCACTTGCCGACGACCTAGAGGCTGCCGAGTTGGGGCTGAAAGCCGTTCTTTCTGAGTATGAGCGCAAGAAAATCCATATTCAGGAACTCAAACAGCTGATTAAAAACGGTGATGCAACCCGGTTGTTTACCGGGAACGGATTCGCCGGTCGATTATCGGAAACCAAGGCACGTATTGCGCGGCTCAGGCGCGAGTTGGCTTACAAAAAAGACGCATTGCAGGAGTTGGACCAGGTGGAGCCGTATGCAATTGTTAGGGCTCCTTTTGATGCTGTTGTTGTAACGCGAAACGCGACTGTTGGATCGCCCGTGAAACTGGGTGAACCGTTGTTGGTGCTCGAACGGGTAGGAACAGAACGCGTGACGGCTTTTGTCTCACAGGATGAAGCTTCCCAGCTTCTAAATGGGAGCCTTGCGAATGTGTTTGTACCTGCAGAAGACCGATGGATCGAAGGCATCGTATCTGAGGTTGATCGCACCGATGGGTTTGTTGACGAGGTCACGGAAGCTTTTCGGTTTAGGGCTCCTGATGCGAAATCTGCAAAGGTAACCCTCGAATTTGGAGGCTCGCAGACTTTAAAGAGTGGCACCCCAGTCATCGTCTATTTCGATCGGCATCGGAATAACCGGGTCTGGCGGACATTCCAGCAAATCCGGGATCAATTCAAATGAGGGGGCAGATTGACACAAGTCCCTATTTTGTCGACGAGATCACTCATGAGCCCAAGGGCTTTGCCAAATGGCATTCATTGGTGCTCCTTCAGCTCGGACTTTATCTCGGAATTGGCTTCATCGGTCTGACGAGCGTTGAAAATGTTTTTTTCAGCCCGGCGACCAAACAAATTACCTTTGTGATCGGGATACTGGGCATATGGCGTTATGGCTGGTGGTTTACCCATGCCGTTCGCGCCTGGATTTACGGGCGCTTTATCTATCCGTCCATGCGGGATGCTGGTCAGAAGGTTTGGGAGGATGGTTGGCGCCCCCGTCACCTCCATTTCATGATGACGACATACAAGGAGCACCGGGACATTACCGAAAAGGTGATCCGCTCCATTTGCCGGGAAATTGAAGATGCCGGAGTTCCCGGCACAATCTGGTTGGGATCGGGGGACCGGTATGACGAGGTGCTAATCTCCGAGCAGTTGGCTCGCGAATGGGCAGACCTTGATGTGACTTTGCATATTGTCCGCCAAAACCAGCCCGGGAAACGGTTGGCTATCGGACTGGTTTTAAGGGCTATGAGCCGGGGAAGTGTTGAAGATGATGATCTGATCATCTTTATGGATGGTGATTTCATTTTGGCAAAAAATGCTGTTGGCGCTTGCTTGCCCCTTTTCAAACTCTATCCGGATTTGCAAGCTTGCACGACAAACGAGGAAGTGCTCTGCATCGGCCCAAAATGGGTTGCAAACTGGCTGACAATGCGATTTGCACAGCGCCGGTTGGCCATGCAATCGCACTCCTTGTCAGGCCGTGTGTTGACGTTGACGGGGCGCATGTCGGTTTTTCGCGCAAAACATCTCACCAAGCTGAAATTCATTCGGCTTCTGGAAGCTGACCATTTGGAACATTGGCTGTGGGGGCAGTTCAGGTTTCTCTCCGGAGATGACAAGAGCACCTGGTATTACATGTTGCAATCAGGTTGTCGGATGCTCTATGTGCCAGATGCCATGGGTTACACGGTAGAGGTCATCGAAGGGTCTGGCATGGACCGCATGGTTCAGAACTTCCGAAGATGGTCCGGTAACATGCTGCGAAACGGAACGAGGGCGCTCGCTCTTGGTCCGAGTCGAATGCCGTTCTTCATCTGGTGGTGTCTGCTTGATCAACGGATGTCCATGTGGACCATGTTGGTCAGTCCGGTTTTGGCAATTTCAGCAACTGTGTTGCACGATCCGCTGTATATTTTGGGATACACGGTTTTCATTTGCCTGACCCGACTTTTGCTGTCGCTCTTCTTGTTCCAATACGCACGAACGGTCGCTATCAGTGTGCCATTCATCTTGTATTTGAACCAACTCATCAATGCATCGGTGAAGGTGTATTGCATCTTCCGCCTTTCCAAACAGCGTTGGTCCAATCGCGGTGATCAAAGAGCAGGTGAGGGGTCGGGGCTTCTGGCGATGATGCAGAACCTGATGGCAAGCTATCTAACACTGCTCTATGTGACGATGTTGTTCCTAGTTGTTTGTCTGATGGCAGGGCTCGTCGAACCGATGAGTTACAAGATGTTGGACAACGTCTTGCGGTCTGCTGCTTGAGTTTTGCGCGCCCTTCCCATTTTGCAACTCCGACTTTTTGATTTTGCGAACGACCTACGTTCGCGTTTTGGGAAGTCTGAAATAAGTATCTGAAAATACAGGCTAAAAGCCACTTCTGATTTCGGCCTGTTTCTTGAATTGCTGATGTGGAAATCATTTTCCAGGGTGGTTCTTTTGAAACTGGCACCGAAGTTCTATGTTTCCGCGCTTACTTTTGTGGGTCTTTTGTGTCTCGCGCCCATCGCATTCAATACCATCGTTGACGCGTATAACCACAATCGCTGGTTCGACTTGGGCCTCGATAAGGCAGAAACGAGCGTCAAGGCGCATTACCCGCTTTATAAAATGATCGAATACCCGCGGATCAAGGCGCCAACTGTAGTCCTTGGCGATAGCCGTGCACGCGCCCTACAGGATAAATACTGGAAGGAACTCGGCCGTGATGACGTTTACAACTTCGCCTATGGTGGTGCGACGGTCTATGAGATCTATGACACTTTCCAATATCTGAAACAGTCTACCGATCTGGAAACTCTGATCGTGAGCCTGCCGCTGCGGTCCATGGATGCTCGTTTCAAGGGTGGCATGAACAGGGTACCGGAAGCGATCTCACTCGCTGAAAACCCTTTCAAATATTATACGAACTGGTTTGTCGCCAAAATCGGATGGACGCTTTTGGAAGAGCGCTATCCTTCTTTGAAAGAGAGCTTTCAGCGCCTTTCCTTCCATCCAGTGCAAAATGCCTTTGCTGGAGAATTTTTCCCATCGGGCGAACTGTCTTTGGACAAGCTGTTGGACCCGGAGCTGTGTGACGAGTGTCAGCTGGCGACACCGTTAAATGGCATCCTCCCGAAGAAAGTTTTTTACGGTCACGGGTTTGGGCTCGGCGCATGGGCGCGGTTCTGGCCGGAAGTGTCGCTTGACCGTGAGTTGCCGTCACTTTTTGCCAAGCAGGTTGGCACCAATGGTGCCGCTGACTGGCGGCGGTTCAAACAGTCTGATGAACTGTGGTCCATGGTGGAAGAGATGGCTGCCTGGTGCGCTGAAAATGATGTGCGTCTGGTTTTCCTGATCCCGCCTACCATCACCGAGATGCAGCAGCGCATCGGAGATTTCGGCCTGAGTGCGGCAAATCACAAGTTCCGGGAGAGGCTGGCCGCCATGGCTCCAGTCATCGATCTCGATTTCAGCAACGCGTTCACTGAAGATCTCGCCAACTTCACCGACGCCTATCATTTCGGCTCAAAGCCTGCCCGAAAGATTGTCGGAGAATTGCTCCTCGCTTTAGAGCCGACAACGGAACAGCGGTCTTTAGCAACAAAGCGCCGAGGAACGCTCTCGTGTCCCACGTCTGAGAAAGACACCCACCAGCTGCATCAGGAAGATGGTCTCGAATTGCGCGAGGGAAGCCATTGTAGATTTGGAGGCAGAAAGATGTTTGAGCACCACGCAAGCTTGCAAGACTTCCGCCCGTTTTTTCTAGGCCTGACCGCAGGAACAATGATGGTGGCTGCGTTTTTCACTTTCACAGACATCGATGCCTATCGGTCTGGGTTCAATGAACTCCAGTTCAAAACGGAACAGACTCTACTTTCAGACATGCTTGTCGGTGCTGTTTTAAGTACCAACGGACAGGAGGTGGCGCAGTGACTGAGAGAACCAAGAACCACCTTTGGAAAGGGCTTTTGGTGAGTGTCATGCTCGGCGGGGCAGCTTTTGTTGCTTTGCAGCCGAACCAGACGGTAAAACCGACCAAATCTCAACGACTTGATCCCACGATTGATGAAATGATCAAACAGGCGCGGGGTTTGCAAAAGGTAGGGCGATGGGAGGCGGCTGCCGACATCCTCACCCAATTGGCTCATGATGGTCATCCTGTTGCCTTGTACCACTTGGGACGCGCTTTCAAGAACGGGTGGGGTACGGAGCGGGACCTGCCACAAGCGAGAGCAGCCTTTCTGGAAGCTGTTCGCTACCAATTCAGATTTCGCGGCGAAACTGCATACGAACTTGGTCGTCTCTTTCAGCGTTCGTCAGGCGAAAAATGCGCTGCAATTGCGCTCCAATGGTTTGAGAAGGCGCTGGCCTGGGACTATCCCAAAGCGCACGTGCAATTGGCCAAACATTATGAGCGTGGGATCGGGACTGACCGCGATCTTGATGTCGCGTTTTTTCACTACGAACGTGCTGCGATTGCCGGTTATCCATCCTCTACAATCAACTACGCGCGCATTTTGTACACCGGTCGTTACGGTGTGGTGCAGGATTTAGAGCAGGCTCAGTTCTGGGCGGATCGCGCTATTTCCGGACTGGAGAAGAAAGCCCGTGATGGATCTGCGAGCGCAGCCAAGACCCTTGGCCGGATCTATCGGGATGGCGAGTTTCGGCCCCCAGATAGGCAGAAATCTGAAAGTTGGTTCATTCGCTCGGCAAGCCTTGGTGATGCGGGAGCGATGCACGATCTTGCCCAGATGTTGCTGGCTGATGAACCTTCTGAAAAAGGGGGTAAGGGCGTTTTGAAATGGCTGTCATTGGCGGCGAAAGCTGAACATGGCGGCGCTTTGACAACGCTTGCGCGGCTTCATCTCAAAAACCGATTTGGCCTCGATCCGAAAGCATCCGTTGACCTGCTTAAACGCGGCGTTGCTGTTGGCCATCCAGGCGCTATGGAGGAACTCGGGCGTCTTTATGCAGAAGGCAAGTTTGTCGAACAAGACCGAGCCAAGGCTCTTGAATTGGCAAGCAAGGGCGCGGATCGCGGGCATCAGGGTAGCTCGAGGCTGCTGAAGGCGCTTGAAGATGTTGCAAGTGCCGACTCCTCGGAAAATGCAAGCCGCTCTCTCAATCAAGACACGTCCGGGAAGGGGTAAACCCATGGTATTCAGTTCGCTGGAGTTTATGTATCTGTTCTTGCCGCCCGTGCTTTTGGGTTTTTTGTTTCTCCGATACCTGCGCTGGGAAAATGGCATCATCTGGTGGCTGACGCTTAGCTCACTTGCCTTTTACGCCTGGTGGACGCCGGTTTATTTGCCACTTTTACTCGGATCGGTGGCAATCAATTATGGCTTTCACCGCATCCTGCTGAAGGTGCCAGACCGGTATATTCTCACCTTGGGAATTGTCTTCAATTTGGGGCTCATTGCGATCTTCAAATACGCCGACTTTTTTATCGGCAATGCCAATATGTTGGCCGGGGCTGAATTTCCGCTTTTGCACCTTGTTTTGCCGCTGGCTATTTCCTTTTTCACCTTCCAGCAAATCTCGTTCCTGATCGACACGTACAAGGGCGACGTTTCGCATTGCGATTTCGCCAGATACACACTGTTCGTTGTCTTCTTTCCGCAATTGATTGCCGGCCCGATCGTAATGCAAAAGGAGACGATCCCGCAGTTCAGGATGACGGTTTTTCAGAACCGGCTGGTAATGAATTTTGCGGTTGGCGGAACCTTGTTCGCGATCGGATTGTTCAAGAAAATCGTTCTTGCTGACGGCGTTGCGCCCTATGCCAATGGTGTCTTCAATCTGGCAGAAACCACATCAGGCGTGCCCTTTGAAGCGGCGTGGATCGGGGCTTTGGCCTACACTTTCCAGCTCTATTTCGACTTTTCGGGCTACTGCGATATGGCGCTTGGTCTTGCGCGCCTGTTTGGCATTCGCCTGCCGGTCAATTTCAACTCACCTTATAAGGCAACCAGCATCTCCGATTTTTGGCGGCGTTGGCACATCACCTTGTCACATTTTCTGCGTGACTATTTGTACATCCCCCTTGGTGGAAACCGGACCGGTCCTGCGCGCCGCTATGCCAACTTGATGATTACAATGCTTCTAGGCGGGCTTTGGCACGGGGCAAGCTGGACGTTTGTGTTCTGGGGGGGATTGCACGGGTTTTATCTTGCTGTGAATCATGCTTGGTCCGCCGCTGCTGAAAAGGGCTATATCCCGAGCATTCTGCCTGCACCGCTGTCTTCACTCACAGCACGCGCACTGACACTTCTGGCTGTTGTTGTTGCCTGGGTATTTTTCCGGGCAGAGAGTTTCGATGGGGCGAGCAACATCCTCGCTGGTATGGCGGGTCTCTCAACCGTTTACGAGCCTAAGCTTTGGGAAGACGTGGTCTCTTACACGACCCCCGTTTGGGCGATGTTCGCCGCGTTGGCTATCATCGTATTTCTCCTGCCCAACTCCATCGAGTTCACCGAGAAATACAACCCGGTGCTTGGTCTGAAAAAACTCTTCGCCCGCCGGGATGATGCCAGCTTCTTGCCCCTGCGTTGGCAGCCGACTTCAAGCTGGGCTTTTGGAGTTTCGCTCCTGTTCGGCGTCGCGCTCATACAGACCTATCGTTTGTCCGAGATGACCGAGTTCATCTACTTCAATTTTTGACGGGGCGATCATGAGCAAAACAATTGGTCTCGGGTTCTTGTTTGTCGTGCTCATATCGGCCCCCTCTTTTGCAGGAGTGGAAACAAACACTGGCGACACTCTTGCGATCCCTTCAAGGGGTTTGGAGGTCGATCTTGAAACGGGCAATGTCCGATTGAGGGGAGTAGAAGGTCAGTGTCTTGAAAAAGTGTCCAAGGCTGGGCCCCATGTTTTGGTGGTCGAAAAGAGACCAGGGGATGACCAACCTTCTATCATGGTCGACGGAACGGAGCGCTTCATAAACGCAAATAAGGAAACGCGGGCGCGGCTTGGGTCCGTCCACTTAACCAAAACAGGGGACGTATTTGCGCTGCGGAAATGGAAAACCGGGGCAAAACAAACCGAGCTGCTACAGAATTCAGATGTGGTTCTGAGTTGGCCAAGAAACCTATCTGCGAAGCTCATCCGTGCCGATGAAAAAGCGATTTACGTTCTTGAGGCAAGCCACGGAAATCTTGCCAAACTGGTTAGTTATGCCCGCCCGCTTTTGCAGGTTGACGAGCATGGCTCCAAGACGCTGATTGATTTTAAAGGCTGCCATGTCGACAGGCTTCGTCTTCGAAAGCACACAGTTTGGGCGAAACTTGAGTGTGACGACCAGCGGGGTGCTGGAATATTCAAAATTCCGCTTGCAACTGGCATCATTGAAAAACCGCTTCTGTCTGACGCCGGTGCCGATTTTATCTCTTTGCCGAAGAGAGAAAGAAGGAGGTCTGGTGAGACCTTTTTGATCTCTACCGGCTCTCATTCTGCCTTGCATTTCTTTCGCGCTGTCAATGGTTTGTTGCTTTCGCAAACTGGCGAAATGCGGGCCTGTTCCTCTGATGCGGAGGGCCTGCAGAGTTGGAACCAAAGCTATCGTCTTCACGCTTTGAGCTTGTTGTATCAAAAAACCGGCGACGACACCTTCGCCCAATTGGCATCAATATCCATAAGGCTGACGCTGGCAGCGCAAGACGGCCCTCAAGAGCGCGCTGGGCCTAACAATCCCGAATGTGGGTGGAGCTCCACGATATATGGAGGAGGAGTAGAACGACTGAGTTTGCTGATCAATCAGGCTGTGATCGCGAACGCGCTTTCATCCGCCTGCGCACGGTTGGAGAGTATGTGTTCGCAAGATCATTCCCGACAAATTGCCAAGACGCTTCAATGCCTCAAAGGAGCATATGAGCCGAATTTTGATGCCGACAACGGCCTATATCGGATCGCGGACAACATCGACTTTCGTTTTGCGGGAAAGGTTGCCCCATGGAACTGGCAAATGTCTTTCGCGGCGCTCTTAGGCACATTGAGCGATGACCAGGCCAACCAAAGAGCGCAAAAACTAGCTGCCCGCTTTCTTGATGAGTGGGAAAGTGATGGTCAGGGATCGTTGTGGCGATATTGGCCGGAGGCCTATTACCTTGAAAAGGGTCTCAATGACCGGGACATCAAGGCCCAACGATTTGAGGATGTTGGCCATGCAGGGATCAGTCTGCTTGCGTTGAACAAACTCCAAATCGATGATGTTCCTGATGCCGTGCGGGCTCGCTTGGATCATCTCTTGTCTTTCAAACCAGCGGTTCCACGCGACCTTGATGGAGATGGGCCACCGTCCGCCCGCTGGTTTCCGGCTGGGGGATGGGCCGACTATGCATCTGACAGTTTCGCAGCAGCTTATGCTGCCCCTGTTCCGCGCGGAAACTCAGCTGATCGGATCTATGCCCGGGCGAGACTGTTTGATCCCAACGCTCCCTTTGATCTGAGGCTGGCAGTTTTCGAGTGCCAAGAGGCCTGCCAGCTCGTTGAAAGCCATGAGTTTGACAGCTGGCGGTCGTTCATGGCGCGCAATCCATTGTTCGAACTTCGATCTAACCTGTGAAGGATGAAGAGAAGTTGGGTTGGCGCAACCAAAAATTCACTCCTCTTGATTGAACGTAGGCCTAAAGACACCATGCGTAAGAATGACAGGCTAGCAGCGACAAGGACGCGCGATATGCGGAAGTGGATCAAGCAGATCGGTCTGGATGCTACTTTTTGGCTTGTTCTGGTCTTCATCGTTGCATCCGCTACGGCGGCATATGTCATTGCGGTCGATTTTGGTCAAAAAACGCGAACCCGAGATCTGGCGGCTGCAGCTAAATCCCAGTCTGACCTTTTGACAGCAGTCCGGACTTTTTATTCACGCGAAGTCATCGACAAACTCTATTCATCGCAAGATGTCGTGGTCTCGCACGATTACCATGACAACGAACTCACCATTCCAGCTCCCGTGTCCATGACATTGGGTTTGGAGGATGAACTCCGCGTACAAGGATCAGACAGCACCATTCGGATGCTCTCCAACTATCCTTGGCCATGGCGAACGGATCGCAAGCTGGATGATTTCGAAACGCAAGCCATGAAAAGCTTGCTGAAAAACCCCGACGCGCCTTTTGAGAGTTTGGTCCAACGGGATGGTCGGGCATTTTTCAGAAGCGCCCGAGCAGTGGTGATGGAAGGAAGCTGCGTTGCTTGCCACAACACCCATCCAGATTCCCCAAAGACCGATTGGGAGATTGGTGACATTCGGGGCATTCAGGAAGTCGTTATCCCGGCCAGCGAGCTTTATGGCGATGGCTTTACCTCCATTGACAATCTGATTTTCATGTTGGTGGTCGCTTTTTTGGCAGCGCTCGCCTTGACCCTTGTTTTAACAAAACAACGCCAGCGAGCGATTAAGAGCCTTTCTGATCTGGCCGCAGAAGAGCAGAGAAAAAACAAGGCCCTTCAGACAGCTACACAACGTGCAGAAAAGGGCGAGGCCCAGGTTTCTGCTATTCTTGAAAACATGCTGGATGGGGTTTTGACCCTGTCGCCATCCGGAGACGTGCTTAGCATCAATCCTGCGGCTCGAGAAATGTTCGGGTTCCAAGATGAAGATAGCTTGGACGACATCGATACCTTCAAGTTGCTTCCGGCAATCGCTCAGTTGATTAAGCCGCTGTCAATCGATGAAGTTGGACGCATCCGAGCAGGGGTTGATAACAACAGCAAACGCCTTGAAACCTCGGCCCGGCGGCGAGATGGTCAACACTTCCCCTCTGAACTTTCTTTGACAAGAACACGCGTTGGCGGCGTTGAAACATTCACGGCCATTGTGCGGGATCTAACGGATCAGATAAAGGCAGCGGAGAAACTCCGCCGCGCTGAAACAAGACTGGTGGATGCGATCGAGTCTCTTCCGGATGGGTTCGTTCTTTATGATAGGGATGATCGCTTGGTAGTTTGCAACAGCAAATACAAGGAGTTCTATCACTTAAGCGCCGACCTGTCTGAGCCGGGCAATCGGTTCGAGGACATTATCCGCGAAGGTGCTCACCGTGGTCAGTATCAATTCGACGCCGGAACTGTTGACGACCGGATTGAACAGCGTTTAGAGCAACACCGCAATCCCGGCGAGCCCATGGAGCAGTTCCTTGCGGATGGCAGATGGTTGCGGGTTTTTGAGGCTCGAACCAGTGAAGGAGGACTTGTTGGTTTCTGTGTCGACATCACCGAGCTGAAACATCGTGAGCAAGAGCTGTTGCGCAGTCAGGGGCTGCTGCAAAATGTGGTGTCTGCTTCTTTTGATGGCGTGATTGTCATGAACGCTGAAGGTGTTGTTCTGGACTTTAATCCGGCTGCTGAGGATGTGTTTGGCTGGACATCCGATGAAATCGTTGGTGAGCGGTTGTCGGACTTTATTATTCCAGAGCATTTGCGTGAAGCGCATGAAGCTGGACTGTCACATTATCTGGCTACTGGTGAAGGGCCTGTCATCGGGAAACGAATTGAAATTCAAGGGCTCCATAAACAGGGACATATTCTCGAGGTCGAGCTTGCGATCCGCCAGACCACCAGTGATACTGGCCCTCTCTTTCTTGGGTATGTTCGAGATATTACGGAAAGAAAAGCCGCCGATGAGGCGCTGCGTGATGCCAAAGAGCGTGCAGAAGCCGCAAATGAAGCCAAAGCGAAGTTTCTGGCGATGATGAGCCACGAGATCAGAACGCCCATGAACGGAGTCCTCGGTATTCTAAGCCTCCTTCGGGACACCAACTTGAATCCGGCGCAGGAAATCTATGTCAAAACGGCAAGAGAATCCGGGCGGTCCTTGCTTGAGCTCATTAATGACATTTTGGATTTCTCCAAACTGGAGGCCAGCCGCGTAGAGCTTGATCAGGCGCCTTTCAATCTACGAACAGCGGTCAAGAGCGTTGTCGATCTTTTCACGCCAATAGCGCAGGAAAAGGCGCTTGAGCTGAACTGGAGGTTCCCGTCTGACCTTCCGCGAAATGTTGTCGGCGATGCTGGTCGTTTGCGTCAGGTTCTCCTGAACTTTGTGTCCAACGCCATCAAGTTTACCGAGTTGGGTTCTGTCGAAGTCAATGTTGGTCTGGAAAAAAGTGATCCGCAAAAACCGGTTTTCCGCTTCTCTGTCAAAGACACTGGTATCGGCATACCGGCAGAAAAGCATGATGCGTTGTTTGGCGACTTCGTCACGGTTGATGGGGCATCGACTAAGCGTTATGGTGGCACTGGATTGGGGCTGGCAATCAGCAAGCAGATCGCAGATTTGATGGAAGGCGAAATCACACTTGAAAGTCTCCCGGGTGCTGGAAGTACGTTCCATTTCTTCGTGCCACTCACGCTTTCCGAGGAGATTGCAGGGGACGATGAGGAAGCCCAGTCTGAGCGCCTGCCCGAGCTCAAGGAAGGGGTGGTCGTCCTTCTTGCTGAAGACAATGCAACCAATCAGATCGTTGTCAGTCATGCGCTTGAGCGCATTGGGTGTGATGTTGACATTGTTGACAATGGGAAGGCGGCGCTGAAAGCGGCGCATCAACGCGACTATGATTGCATATTGATGGACATTTCTATGCCTGAGATGGACGGTCTAGAAGCAACGCAGCACATTCAGAGCGAAACACGAAATGCCAACACGCCAATTATCGCTCTGACCGCCTACGCTCTGCGTGGAGACCGGGAGCGGTTTCTATCGGCAGGTATGTCAGACTTCCTGGCCAAGCCAGTTGAAAAGGAGGAATTGGTCGCCTGCATTGCCCGCAATCTTGCGAGCAAAGATACGTCTGCAAAGGCGGAAGGTGCTCCTTACCATGCAGAAGATTTGGATGCAGCTCGGGAAATCATGTCCACGATGCCACCTGAGCTACAGAAAAAGTTCCTCTTTCAGTTCCTTATGGACACAAGAGACCGAGCAGAAGCCGCTTCGTTTGCGTACGAAAATTCTGACCTCATTGAGTTGGAAAGAGCCACACATTCATTGAAAAGCATGGCTGGAAGTTTCGGTGCGACTGACCTGGTCACCATTTCAACAATTATCAATTCTCTGTCGAGAGACGGCAACGAAACAGCAGCATTTGCAATGCACGCGGAACTCCAGACTGCCTGCGGTTTAACGATAGAAAAAGTAATTAAACTCGCTGAGGAGATGGGTGTCGACATTGGCACCGAAGGGTGATTACCTCAGTGGGTGCGAGGAGATTGAATTGAAGGTATTGATTGTAGAAGACACGCTTTCGCTTGCGACTGTCTATGAGCACAAGCTCAACAGAGCAGGATTTGAAACCGCCCACGTTGACACGGGCGCTGCTGCGCTATCCCGGCTTCGCAAAGGTGGCGTCAGTGTCATGTTGTTGGACCTTCAGCTTCCCGACGTTCATGGTCTTCAAATCCTGGAGACTGTGAGAAGCGAACAGCTTCCCGTCACTGTGGTTGTTGTGACAAGCTCAGGCTCCATCAAAACGGCTGTGGAAGCGATGCAGGCCGGTGCTTATGACTTTATCGTCAAACCGGTGGCAGACGAGCGGTTGATTACAACAGTTCGCAATGCACTTGAGCGCGAAACCCTGACCGAAGTTGCTTCCACCGTTCAAAAGCCGAAGGTGAGTAATTCCAAAACCGGCTTTGTTGGGTCTTCGCTTCCCATGGCCGCCATTTACAAGATGATCGAGAGCATTTCCCGCTCCAATGCAGCGGTCTTCATCACCGGCGAAAGCGGAACGGGCAAGGAAGTCTGTGCTGAAGCCATTCACCGCTCGAGCCCGCGCTCCAAAGGAGCATTTGTCCCGCTGAATTGTGCAGCGATTCCAAAAGATCTGATCGAATCGGAGATCTTTGGCCATCTCAAAGGCTCTTTTACCGGGGCGACGTCTGATCGAGATGGCGCCGCAGTGAAAGCAGACGGCGGCACGTTGTTTCTGGATGAAATTTGTGAGCTGGAACTAAATTTGCAGGCCAAACTGCTGCGGTTCCTGCAAAGCGGTTCCATTCAAAAGGTGGGCAGCGATACACTGAAAAAGGTCGATGTTCGCGTGATCTGCGCGACCAACCGCGATCCGTTGCGGGAGGCGGAGGAGGGGCGGTTCCGCGAAGACTTGTTTTATCGGCTGCACGTGCTCCCGATAGATATGCCCCCGTTAAGAGCCCGCGGTGCGGACATTCTGGAATTGGCCAGGCACTTTCTTGCCATTTATGCACATGAAGAGGGCAAGGAGTTCCAAGGGTTTTCAGTTGAAGCGGAAGAAGCGCTTATGGCGCATAGCTGGCCCGGGAATGTTCGCGAAATGCAGAACCTTGTTCGCAAGTTGATCGTTTTGAATGACGGGCCGATCATCGAAGCTGACATGATTTCTGTGGTTCAGGGGCGCACACCAACCCCTCCCAGAGAAGTAGCGCAAATCCCAATGCGCATTCCGGCGAAGAGTATTCCAGCGCAAACCGACGTGGGCGGGAATTGGCCCCATCTTACATTGCCACTCGGTCAACCATTTGAAACACTTGAAAGACAGATTATTGAAGCAACGATTGACGCGTGCGGTGGCAGTCTTCCCAAGACTGCTCGGGTTCTTCAGGTAAGCCCATCAACGCTCTATCGCAAAAAAGAACTTTGGACGGCGCAGGAAGAGAAAGAGGCGATTTCAACCAGTGCAGAAGATGAGCCGGTTGAAGCTCCGGCACTGACCTGAATTACCAAATGCTTCTGATGCGTCTTGCACCCGCTCGAAAGTGTAGCGGGTGCCAAGGGGCCTGATCCTGTATTGTCAAACCGACGGAAACATCATTTCTGCCATGCCAATTGCGGCCACATGTGAGGCAATCGGCACTAGACCGGAGGTTGCCATCAGTCGTAGATCATGTCTGGACATGGTCACGAGCGTGGCATCTTCCAGATCACCTGATTCAATCTCATTCAATTTCACGACGTGATGGGCAATGAAGATTTGGGATCGGGCGATCTTTTGATTACCATGCAGGATCATGGATGGGCCAACTGTCCACCGTCCGCCGCCATATCCGGTTTCTTCAAGCAGTTCGCGGCGTGCCGCGAACTCGGTCTGCTCGCCTGCATTCACCTGACCGCCCGGCAGGGTGAGGCATACTTCGCCAACGCCATGTTTGTATTGCCGCAAAACCAGCGTTTCGTTTTTTTCCGTGATTGCATAGATCGTCGCAAATGATGGAAGCTTGATCTGATAATAATCCGAAACGATTTGATTGTTTGGCATGAGAACAGACTGACGATTCACTTTTACCCTGTTTGGGGCATCAAATACGGCGACCTCGTCCAGAAGACGCCATGTTTCCTGATTGGGTTTGGGTTTAACCGTTGTCACAGCGTTAGGCCTTCTGAAATTGTGCGTTGGGAGTTTGGAGGCGTGGTGTCGCGGATGCTTTCAGAATTTTGCGCTCGTGACACAGAAGCTGGCTCACATCACTAGGGCCCGCCACAACGGAAATCATATCCGTGTCTGACAAGGCCTCGCAAAATGGTTTTAGATATCCCGACATCTTATTTGGAGCGAGGCATGTGATCAGCCGCGCCGATTTGTGACGGCGACGGAGATGATCGCGAACCAATACGGTTGAGAAGCTGCTTGGAACGATCAACAAACTCGCTTCACTATCCCGACAAATCTGGTAGTTGGTGAAGCGTATCTTGAACTCGGCTATGATTTCGGAAAGTTCCTGATGCTTCCGTTCCCAAGCAAGATATTTTGCCGTTTCCCTTGCTTTGCTTTTTGTGCCCGAAAGCTGCAGCCGCAAAGTAGCGGAGCCGCTTTCTAGGACTGGGGCGTTCTTCTTGTCATAGGCGCTAGACCTGACAACGTTGACCATAAATTCGTAAAGGTCATCACTAAAATCGTGGTCATGGCGGAGCAGGAGTTCTTCCCTGCGCCACATTTCAGTTCCAGCTGAAGCAAAGATGCCTTCAAAACCATTTCGGATCGAAAGTGGCAAGCGAGCCATGACGGAACTGTAGCTGCCATTGGAAATGGCATAACAGGGTGCAAGCTCTACAAACTCTCGCAGGTACTCACCAAAATGATGATCTAGTTGTCCAAAGTTGGATGGTACCAGAATATCTAGATCAAAAAGGAACACATTGTTTGCAGCTGGCGTCTGACGCTTTAGGCTGTGATAAGGACCGCGTATGGTGCTGCTGTTTTCGGATTGCGGGAACATGGCAACTCCTTTCCATGTGGTTTGGGAGTGCATTGCAATTGTCCGGCCAGCTTTAGAATTTTCTGAAAGTTTATTAAATTCAATGATTTCAGAGTTTTTGATTTATTGAAAGTAAATAGAAAGAGCTCAAATCTTCGCAAATCAGTAATTTGGTTTTCAAATCGAAAAACGTTCGATATTGGCCTCCAGCTGGACATTCATGATCATATGTCCTCCCGCTTTGGAAACAATTGGGTCGAATGAATGCATAATCATAACTTTGTATTTCAAAAATGAAATTTACAATTCTAAATCGCAAACATTCGAATTCGATCTGTGACGGTAACGAATTGTTAAGATGCTGGTTTTGTTAAGATAATTTTTGCCATCTGAGTTTAGCACACAACTTGTTGTTTGGACTGCAGGTCACCGCAGGAGGACAGGCAGATGAACAAGCCGATCAAACAATTTGAATTTGCAAAAAACTTGCCATCTTTGGATGTGAACGTTGGCGTCTCGAAAAAGGCAATCAGTGTTATCGGACTTGGGTATGTCGGAGCCGTCTCTATGGCATGCCTCGGCTTTCTTGGTCACCGTGTTGTTGGCGCGGATGTCGATCAAGACAAAGTCGACACTGTTGGTAGCGGCCAGAGCCCCATTGTTGAAAACAAGCTGGACAGCCTTCTGCAGGAAGCCCTTGGCAAGGGGATCTTGTCCGCAACTACAAATGTAAAAGAGGCTGTTGCAGAGACGGATGTCACATTTGTTTCTGTTGGCACTCCAACGAGCGAAGATGGCGGATGTGACACGCGCGCAATTGAAGCCGTGGCCCGATCAATCGGTGAGAGCATTGAGCAAAAGGACGAGTTTCATGTGGTGGTTTTGCGGTGCTCGGTTCCTCCTGGCACCACTCTGACTGTGATGAAGCCGATCATTGAAGAGGTTTCGGGCAAGGTTGCCGGTCGGGATTTTGGCATTTGCTTCAATCCGGAATTCCTTCGCGAAGGGACGGCGGTTGACGACTTTCACGAGCCTCCGAAAACGGTCATTGGTGTAACAGACCCCAAGACCAGCAAGATTATGGCTGATATCTATGCGCCTGTCGATCAAAACCCGATTGTTACGACCGTGGAAATCGCGGAACTTGTCAAATACGTTGACAATGTCTGGCACGCTACAAAGGTCTGCTTTGCCAACGAAGTTGGCCGCCTGTGCAAGCCACTTGATATTGATAGCCAGTCGGTCATGGATATCTTTGTTCAGGATACCAAGCTGAACCTGTCTCCTTACTATTTGAAACCAGGGTTTGCGTTTGGTGGATCGTGCCTTCCTAAGGAAGTGCGGGCTGTCTCTCATCTTGCAGCTGAACTGGATGTGGATTTGCCGTTGATCGACGCCTTGATCCCTTCCAACGCACGGCAGATCGAACAAGCGTTGGCGCTGGTTGAAGAAACCGGTGCCAAAAAGGTCGCTGTTTTGGGGGTGGCGTTCAAACCCGGTACGGATGACCTTCGAGAGAGTCCGAGCCTTGAGTTGATTTCCGGTCTTCAGGAAAAGGGCATCGAAGTGACAGCATATGATCCAGCGCTCGTTCCCGGACCACATTTCCTGAAGCAGTTCGAATACATGCAATATGCGCTGCCTCATCTCAAACAGGTCACGGAAGATTTGCCGGAAATTCTGCGTGAGACGATCCTCGGAGCCGTGGATGGTGTGAACGCAATCGTTGTCGTTCAAAAAATGCCGAACCTTCTAGGGTTGCTGGAAGCTACCGGAAACGAGGCAACGGTCATTGATTTGGTCCGTATGGCTGCTAAGCCACCAAGGGCCGCAAACTATATTGGAATTGGTTGGTAACAGGTGCACCCTACTGCCTGCTCCTGAGCGCACTCCCGGCGTTCAATAGGAGCAGGTTTTTTTTGATGCGGGCTGTTTAAAATCAAGACGCGTTCAACTTTTCGCAGTGCAACGAGCCTTTTCGTCTCATGAGGCGTACATCCGCTTGCACTGAGTAAAATGGTGAATTGGGGTCGGATATAGTCGCCCCTACCGCTGATTTGGCGTTTTGGTGTGTCAATTCATGAACCAATCCCGAGCATTTTCGTAGCATACCCGCCGGATCAGGGCATCAGTTGCACGCGGTTGGTCGGGAATGCTGCCGTCTTCTACCCATCTTCCCACCATTCGGCAGACCAGCCGGCGATAGTATTCGTGACGCGGGAATGACAGGAAGGAGCGGGAATCGGTAAGCATTCCGATGTAACGCGAGAAGAGCCCCATCTGGGCAACTTGCGTCATCTGTCGCTCCATACCGTCGATCTGGTCGTTGTACCACCAGCCCGGTCCGGCCTGTATCTTGCCCGGCACCGTTCCGTCCTGAAAATTCCCAGCAATGGTCACAAGCACTTCATTCAAGGCCGGGTTCAAACAATAGAGGATTGTGCGGGGCAGAGCTTTTCGTGTGTTGATCCTGTCGAGAAGGGCATTCAGTTCGGCAGCAAGCGCATAGTCCGCCATGCTGTCGCCGCCGACATCGGGGCCGAGTGTGCTAAAGAGGCGGGTGTTCTGATTTCGAAGTGCGCCAATGTGAAATTGCATGACGATGTTGCGGTCTGCGTAAGCTGCGCCAAGTTCAATCAGAAGTGCCCCGGCAAAATCAGCGGCATCTTGAGCGGTGACGTCCTCGCCGTTTTGTCCACGCTGCAAGATCGCATCAAGATCAGCAGGTTGGCGAGCCTCAAAGGCACGCAGACGTGTCAAACCGTGATCGGCAGCCTTGCAGCCCAGCGACACGAACACATCCAAACGCATAAGAAGAGCCGAGATCAGATCCTCAAACCGGTCGATGTCGATGCCACTGGCGTCTGCGAGCTTTTTGCAATACGCGGCAAAGCCTGAAGCCGCTGGATTGAGCGCCTTGTCCGGGCGGAAACTTGGGGCGATCTTGAACGGAAGGGTTCTGTCGGATTGTGCGGCCGTGTGATGCTTCAGGTCATCGCAAGGATCGTCAGTTGTCCCGACATATTCGACATTCATCTGCGCGAGTAATCCTCGGGCACTATGGGTTTTCGCGTTCAGTCGGGCATTGGCCAAATCCCAGACTTCAGCAGCCGTTTCCGGTGAGAAAATGCCATCCCAGTCGAAGTATCGTTGAAGTTCCAGATGGGTCCAGTGATGCAGCGGATTGCCAAGACAGTGCGGAATGGTTTCGGCGAACGCATCAAACTTTTCCCGGAAGGAGGTATCACCCGTTATGTGCTCTTTAGGGATACCATTCCAGCGCATGGCGCGCCATTTGTAGTGGTCGCCTTCAAGCCAGATTTCACCAATGGATTGCCATGAACGATCTGAAGCAATTGCCTCCGGGTCTAGGTGATTGTGGAAGTCCACAATCGGCAAAGGGGCTGCGACGTCATGAAAAAGACGGCGGCTTTCCGGAGTGTCGAGCAGAAAATCAGGGCCGAGAAAGGGAGCTGACATAGTGGTTTCCGTTAGTTCGCTTCGGCAAGCGCGGTTTGGGCGCCCTTGGTCGACAATGTCTCAAAGGTACTTTGGATTGTCTCGGTGAAGATGGGATTGGCAACAAGGTCTGGCGCAAAGATCGTCTCCAGTGACAAAAGCTGTCGGACATATTCGGCCTTGTCGTTTTGAGCAGCGATCTCACTTATTTTATCGGCCAACGGGTCGTTGAGAGGCAGATCGTGTCCGGCCTCGCTCCTACCGCGGCAATATTGCATCCATCCGGCAACCCCCAGTGCAGACAGCGGCCAAGACCGTCCAGCTTTCAAGTGAAGACGAATAGAGGCAAGGAGCCGTTGCGGAAGTTTCTGGCTTCCATCGGAGGCGATTTGCGTGGTTTTGTGGTGCAGCGCTCGGTTTGAAAACCGGTCCATCAATGCCTTTGCGTAAGCGGGAACATCGACCCCGTCTGGCATCGATAGTGTTTTTGCCTGTTCGTCCAGCATCAAGCTGAGTGCCGCTTTGCGAAGCGCAGCGTCGGACATGCACTCGGCAATAGTTTCTTTGCCGTCAACTGCCCCAAGATAGGCAAGGAAGGAATGGCTGCCGTTTAAAAGACGCAGCTTGAGGTCCTCATAAGGTTCCACATCTCGCACAAGCTCAGCTCCGCCAAGCTCCCAGTCAGGCCGCATGGCCGCAAAGTTGTCCTCGATGACCCATTGGCGGAATTGCTCGCAAAACACTCCGTTGGGGTCAGGAGAACCGAGTGCGATCGCCATTTTCGCATTGGATGCTTCTGTCATGGCGGGTGTTATGCGATCCACCATAGAACACGGAAAAGTGCAGTTGGTTGATATCCAGTCAGCAAGCTCTGGGTCTATTTTATTGGCGTACTCCAGAACAGCTGTTTGGCAAAGGTGGCCATTTGCCGGGAGGTTGTCGCAGGATAGGATCGTTAGTCCAATGTTCTGTGTGGTACTCCGCAGGCGAAGACCTTCAACAAGGGTGCCGATTGCGGTCTTAGGGGCATTCGGGGTTTTGAGGTCTGCAACAATCGCTGGGTTGTTTGTGTCCAGATGACCCTTTGAAAGGCAGTAACCCTTCTCAGTGACCGTCAGTGTAACGACTTGCAGGTTCGGGTCTGCGAGTTGGCCCAAAAGCGCATTTATGCCATCACGCCGAGGATGAAGTGTCTTGATGACCGCACCCACACGGCGAAGGTGCAGGTCGTCGTCAACCATCTCTCCAACAGAGAATAGTCCATGGGCCTCGTCGAGCTTGGTGAGCGTTTCTTCGCCGGAGTTTAGTCGGCAAACAACCGAGCCCCAATCACTTTGAGATCTCCGCAGCATCTCATCATGAAACACGCAAACATGTGCCTTTGCAAACGCACCAAAGCCAATGTGCATAAGGCGAGGTTTCAAGCGAGCGCGGTCATAATCGGAAGGGAACAGGGTTGGCGGCAAGGTAAGAATTCCTAGGGGTAAGCAGATGCGTAAATCTGACCATGCTGCATAGCCTTCGCTTTGACAATGAAAGGAGAGGATCTAATCTCTCGGTGAAAGCAAAGGGGTGGATGCGATGATTGAAAGCTGGCGCTGGTTTGGGCCTCAGGACCCCATCTCACTTCAAGATGTTCGCCAAACTGGTGCGGCTGGGATTGTTACTGCATTGCACGATCAGCCCAATGGGGTTGTTTGGCTGCGGGATGCGATCAGGATGCGCCGGGAGACTATCGAGCAAGCAGGCTTAACTTGGCAGGTTGTCGAGAGCATTCCTGTTCATGAGGACATCAAAACCGCTGCTCCGGGCTGGGAGAAATGTGCTCAAAACTGGGCTGAAACGGTGAAGCTTCTGGCTCAAGAAGGTGTGCGGACAATCTGCTATAATTTCATGCCCGTTTTGGACTGGACACGAACTGATCTTGAATTTCGTCTGCCAGATGGTGCGACTGCTCTTCGGTTTGAGTTCCCTGCTTACGCTGCATTTGACCTGTTCGTTTTGAAGCGGGAAGGCGCTATAGCGGATTATACGTCGGAGGATGTTGAAGCAGCAGAAAGATGGCTTGCAAACAAGTCCGATGAAGATATCCAACGTCTAACGGATACGATTATCGCGGGGCTTCCGGGTTCGGAAGAAAGTTACACCCTAGACCAGTTCAAGGAGCGTCTTGAGGCCTACAAGGGAATTGATCGCGAACAGCTTTTTCAAAACCTTCAGAACTTTCTGGAGATCGTTATCCCAGCTGCTGATGAGGTGGGAGCCGTTCTGGCAATTCACCCCGATGACCCGCCTCGCCCCATTTTTGGCCTGCCTCGGATCGTTTCCAACTTGGAAGATCTTCACCGGATCAAAGCGATGCATCCTTCAATCTCAAACGGCTTCACGGTTTGCGCCGGGTCTTTGGGAGTGCGCGCGGACAATGATCTGCCGAAGATTGTTGGCGAACTGGGCGAGCACGTGCATTTCATGCATCTGCGAGCAACGCGCCGGGAGGAAGACCCAAGAAGTTTTTATGAAGACAACCACTTGGAAGGTGATGTCGACATGATTGCGGTCCTTCGGGCGGTCAGACGTCTCGAAGGAGAACTTGGCAAAGAGATTCCAATGCGTCCGGATCATGGGCATCGCCGTCTTCATGATCTGCATGAGACTTCAACGCCGGGCTATCCCGCAATTGGTAGACTACGTGGGCTTGCCGAACTACGGGGGGCAATTAAGGCAATTGACCATTTCGAGAACCCTTGAGCTCTCTCGTGTGCCCTTTGGCGATTGCGGGCGGGAATGCAGTGAGGTTTTCGTATAGTCAAATGCCGATTAGTAAGGGAATGTCCTTACCTTGAGTTGCGCGGTGCAAAAACTTTTCTATCACCGGGCGGAAAGTATAATAAACGGCCCTTCAAACAGGTCTGTGAACGTGGTATTTGCCGATATATCGTTGGTAAATATGCCGGTGATTTTGTTGTCGGACCACTTCGGCAATCAAATTGGGCCACGATCTGGGTGAATTGAGAGACTTGATACAATTGTTTCCCACCTTATCGAACACTTGGTCATTTCCTGTGGGGGCACTTCAGGAATGAAAACGGATTTGTTATCGCCCAAAACGAAGAAGGCGTGATTTATGGGACAGAAGATAGGAACGCCTCGGGAAGTATTTCCCGGAGAGGCGCGGGTTGCTATGACGCCGGATTCTGCGAAACAGCTGCAGAAACTGGGGTTTGAGTGCGCGATCGAGACCGGCGCCGGTGCGCTGGCAGGCTTTTCTGATGAGGCGTATGCAGAAGCTGGTGTAGAGATCATCAAGACACCGGCGGCGCTATGGAAAGCGGTCGACATCATCACCAAGGTGCGTCAGCCAACCGAAACTGAACTGAAACGCCTGACATCCGACAAGACGCTGATTTCCTTCTTCAATCCTGCAGGAAACGAAGAGGGGCTTGAGCTGGCCAAATCCAAAGGCGCCAGCGTCATTGCCATGGAAATGGTCCCACGGATCAGCCGTGCGCAAAAGATGGATGTGCTCTCATCCATGGCGAATATCGCCGGATATCGCGCCGTCATTGAAGCGGGCAACAACTTTGGTCGGTTCTTTACTGGTCAGATCACCGCTGCCGGTAAGGTTCCTCCAGCCAAGGTCTTGGTTGTTGGAGCCGGTGTGGCCGGTCTCGCGGCCATCGGCACCTCGACAAGTCTCGGCGCTGTCACCTATGCTTTTGATGTTCGTCCGGAAGTGGCTGAGCAAGTTGAGAGCATGGGTGCCGAATTCGTCTATCTCGACTTTGAAGAAGAGCAGCAAGACGGAGCCGCGACCGGTGGATATGCCTCGGTCTCCAGCCCGGAATTCCGTGAAGCGCAGCTTGCCAAGTTCCGCGAACTCGCGCCAGACATGGACATTGTCATCACCACGGCCCTGATCCCGAACCGTGAAGCTCCGAAGCTCTGGTTGGAAGATATGGTCAAGGCCATGAAGCCCGGTTCTGTGATCGTAGACCTTGCTGCTGAAAAAGGCGGCAATGTTGACGGTACGGTGATGGACGAGAAGGTTGTGACCGACAACGGCGTGACGATCATTGGTTACACCGACTTCCCGAGCCGTATGGCGGCTCAGTCTTCCACTCTTTATGCGACCAACATCCGTCACATGATGACCGACCTGACCCCTGAAAAGGACGGTCAGATTGCACATAACATGGAAGACGATGTCATCCGCGGCGCTACCGTGACCCACGAAGGGGAAATCACCTTCCCGCCGCCGCCGCCGAAAGTTCAGGCTATCGCAGCCAAGAGCCAGGAAAAGCCGAAGGAGCTGACACCGGAAGAGCTACGCGCCAAGGAAATGGCAGACTTCAAGGCTCAGACCAAGCAGCAGGTCACCTTGCTGGCCGTTGGTGCTGCGCTGATCCTTGGTGTGGGGCTCGTTGCACCAGCCAGCTTCATGCAGCACTTCATCGTGTTCGTGTTGGCTGTTTTCGTTGGCTTCCAGGTTATCTGGGGTGTTGCGCATAGCTTGCACACACCGCTGATGGCTGTGACCAACGCGATCTCCTCAATCATCATTCTGGGTGCGTTGATGCAGATTGGTTCGGGCAGTTTCCTTGTCATATTGCTCGCCGCGCTCTCGGTCTTCATGGCCGGCATCAACATATTTGGCGGTTTCCTTGTGACGCGCCGAATGCTCGCCATGTTCCAAAAGTCTTGAATTGAGAGAGTAGTCAGATGGATTTCGGATTTACGACAGCGGCCTATGTGGTCGCGGCTGTTCTCTTCATTCTCTCTCTTGGGGGGTTGTCAGGACAGGAAAGCGCGAAACGCGCAGTATGGTATGGCATTGCAGGTATGGCACTGGCGGTGTTCGCCACATTGATTGGCCCTGGCTCAGGCCTGTGGCTCCTTTCGCTGGTGTTGATCGCAGCAGGTGGCGTGATCGGCTACTTCCTGGCGAACCGGGTTCAAATGACCCAGATGCCGGAACTGGTTGCCGCCATGCACTCGCTGGTCGGTTTGGCAGCGGTTTTCGTGGGCTTTAACGCGCATATCGAACTTGGCCGTGTTCTGGCCATGGATGAAAGTGAGCGAAAGGCACTTGAGGGCTTTGCAGCACTGTTGGCCAAAAAGGATGCGGTTGAGATCGCGATCCTGCGGGTGGAACTGTTCCTCGGTGTCTTTATCGGTGCGATTACCTTCACAGGGTCTGTCGTTGCCTATGGCAAGCTGGCCGGTAAGGTCACCTCTGCTGCAACAAAGCTACCGGGCGGCCACATGCTCAATGCAGGGGCTGCAGCGATCTCTCTGATCGCCTTGATCTGGTACTTCAACACTGGTGGCTGGTTCCCACTGATCATCATGACGATCGCTGCGCTCTTCATCGGGTATCACCTGATCATGGGCATTGGCGGGGCCGACATGCCAGTGGTAGTCTCCATGCTGAACAGCTATTCGGGCTGGGCAGCTGCAGCGATTGGTTTCTCGCTTGGCAACGACCTTCTGATCGTCGTGGGTGCGCTGGTTGGTTCTTCTGGCGCCATTTTGTCCTACATCATGTGTAAGGCGATGAACCGCTCGTTCATTTCGGTGATTTTGGGCGGCTTTGGTGGCACAACCGGACCGGCCATGGAAGTTGAAGGTGAGCAGATCGCCATCGACGCCGACGGTGTTGCAGCAGCTCTTGATGATGCAGACAATATCATCATCATTCCGGGTTACGGAATGGCGGTCGCGCAGGCGCAGCAGAATGTTGCGGAACTGACCCTTCGTCTGCGTGCCAAAGGCAAGTCTGTTCGTTTCGCTATTCACCCGGTTGCCGGGCGTTTGCCGGGCCACATGAACGTGCTTTTGGCCGAAGCGAAGGTTCCGTATGACATTGTTCTGGAAATGGACGAGATCAATGAGGACTTCCCAGACACCGATGTTGCAATCGTCATTGGCTCCAATGACATCGTAAACCCGGCTGCTCAGGAAGACCCAAACTCGCCGATCGCTGGCATGCCGGTTCTGGAATGCTGGAAGGCCAAGCAGGTCTTCGTCTCCAAGCGCGGGCAGGGCACAGGTTACTCCGGTATAGAGAACCCACTGTTCTATAAAGAGAACACGCGCATGTTCTATGGTGATGCGAAGGCTTCGCTCGACAAGCTTTTGACCTTGATCAGCTGATCTGCTGTCAGGTTGTCAAAAACAAAGCCCGCCGCAGTCAACTGCGGCGGGCTTTTCGTGTCGGTGTCGAGGACCTTGCGTTATACCGGACGAGTGCAGCGAAGCTGCAGGAAGATCCGGAACCTAGCGTATCAGCATGAGCGTAGGCGAATACAAGCCATTTGGGATAAGCCACGCTACGCGTGACTGTTGTCTGGATTGTTGATTTTCACTGAGAACTGACCCGGTAGCCCCATAAATTGTCATTGGGAACTGACCCATGTGAACACACTGCCCCGACGTTTTTGGCTCGGGGGATATGGAGTGATCGACATGGGATTTT
>Ga0189285_100069_pt1 | contig 61759 bp, 53 predicted proteins | sample GEYOminimetaG_FD_130315 | JGI IMG/M metagenome (GOLD analysis project Ga0189285, IMG submission 130315) | Marine microbial communities from the Costa Rica Dome - GEYO mini metaG | ecosystem: Environmental > Aquatic > Marine > Oceanic > Photic zone | place: Costa Rica: the Eastern Pacific... | reverse complement strand
GCGGGGTGCAAGCACCCCCTGTTACCGCTCGACTTGCATGTGTTAAGCCTGCCGCCAGCGTTCAATCTGAGCCATGATCAAACTCTTCAGTTTAAATCATACTGAAACCCGAAGGTTTCAAAATCATGCTCAAGACAAAACTCAATTTCGACGAGTCACTGTCCTGATATTTCGTATCCGAAATACCTCGGCCAGCGCCCACACGAATTACTTGGTCAACTTTTTAAAGAGCGTTTGAGCTGTTGCTCAATCAAGGCCGCGTATTCTACATCGTTCCGCTGCCTTGTCAACCGTTTATTTGAAGAATTTCAAAACTCGTTTTCTTCAATACTTTCAAACAGTTGCATCGCTTCGTGAGACCGCCGTGAGTGGCTTGTCCCTCAGAAGTGGTGCGCATTCTACAGGCGTCAGGAAAACTGTCAACGAGGTTTTTGAATTAATTTCTAGCGGTTTCGGTTTCCACGTAGTGAGCTGATCAGCAATCGATCACTTTGATCAATCCTTAGACCAAAATCAGCCCCTGGCAAAGGGAATCAACCCTCGAACGCCGTTCCATTTCCAGCGCAATGCCAGCAAACCCACGATGACCAGGCCGTAAGCCACCATTTCGCCAATATCGCTTCTTGCCTGCCAGATAAAATGGACCCAGGCAGCGATGGCGATCAGGTAGATCAGCTTGTGCAGCGGTTTCCAGTTTTTACCCAGGCGCTTCACCATCCCCCTGGTTGAGGTCACAGCCAGAGGCACAAGCATAAGGAAGGAAAGTGCACCCGCGACAATGTAGGGCCGCTTGGTAAACGTCGCCCAAAGATCACTCCACCCGAGTATGAATTGCAGAAACGCCAACACATGCAGTACAGCATAAAAGAATGCAAACAGGCCGAGCATTCGGCGAACCCGGATCCAGCCTGCCCAACCAGACCAGCGCTTGAGGGGAGTCATCGCCAAAGTGACGATTAACAACTGGAACGCCGCAAGGCCGAGTGACTCCGTCACCTCCTGGCCCGGGTCAGGCCCCAGAGACTGCGTTGCAATGTTGATGGCCAATATCAGCAGTGGAACGCAGGCAAGAAAGGCCGCAAGAAGGCGAAAAGCCAAGACAAAGGCCGGTCGATCCACTATTCGCGGACGATTCATCAATAGAACTTGCTCAGGTCCATACCCCTGTACAGGTCGGCCACCTGCTCCCCATAACCATTGAACTTGACCGTCTCCATCCAGTTAGGCGAAAGCAGACCGGAAGGCAATCTACGTTCACGCTTCTGACTCCACCTTGGATGGTCCACCTCCGGGTTAACGTTGGCATAGAATCCGTACTCCTGGGGCGCGAGCATTTCCCAGGTGGTTTTCGGGCGCTCCTCCTGGAAACGTATCTTGACGATCGATTTGATGCTCTTGAATCCGTATTTCCAGGGAACAACCAGCCGGATAGGGGCGCCGTTCTGATTGGGCATGGTTTTGCCATACAGCCCGACCGCCAGGAAGCTTAACTCGTTCATGGCCTCATCCATCCTCAAGCCCTCCTGGTAGGGCCAGTCGATGGTGCTGAACAATGAGCGCTGACCCCGCATCTGATCCGGATCATACAGGGTCTCGAAATAGACGTATTTGGCTCGGGAATTGGGTTCAAGCCGTTTGATAACGTCGGCAAGTGGGATGCCAATCCAGGGAATAACCATGGACCAGGCCTCGACACAACGCAGGCGATACACCCGCTCCTGGTATTCATGAGCTTTTAGCAGGTCTTCCAAGGCATATTTACCGGGCCGCCCACATTCACCTTCAACCACTATGGACCAGGGATCAACGCTCATTTCGTCGGCGTACTTGGCCGGATCGCCTTTTCCGGTGCCAAATTCGTAGAAGTTGTTATAGCGGGTCACATCCTCGAACGGTGTTTTCTCCTCATCGGTAGAAAAACCGGGCATTGCAACGTAGTCCAGCGCCTCCCCAGGCACCGGCAGCTTCGCAGCGGATAAAAGACCCGGCACTGAGAGGCCCGCGGCGACGGCCGCAGCTCCAGACATGAATTTCCTTCGATTGAGATAAACAGCTTCGGGGGTTACTTCTGAGTGGGGCAACACCCAGGATGGGCGATTCTTGATAAACATGGGAAGTCTCCGTCAGGGCGTCAGCCAGCTAAGGCGTTGACCGGAGACTGTGGTGAAAATTCCCGGGCCTCGATGAGAAGGCCCGGGCAGCAAGAACTCAGTCAGCGGCGCCTGGAGCTTTTCGGGGCTTACCACGAAACAGCGCACGAACCGGGCCGGACAACGCGTATATCAGAAATCCACTAAAGAGTACGGTAGCCGGATCCAGCGCGATCACTACAAACACCAGGACCACAAGAAGAATAGCAGCAAAAGGCACCCGACCACGCAGATCTAGATCCTTGAAACTGCGATAGAGAATGTTGCTAACCATCAGCACGCCCGTACCTGCAACCACCACCATGGTTAGCAACGTGAGCCAGGCAGCGGGCTCAAAGAGATGGAAGCACCAGACCAAGCCAGCAACGCACGCTGCGGCTGCGGGGCTGGGCAACCCAACAAAGAACTTCTTGTCAACTGAACCAATCTGGGTGTTGAAGCGGGCCAGACGAAGTGCAGCGCCAGCCACGTAGATAAAAGTAACGGCCCAACCGACCTTATCAAAGGCGTTCAGCGACCAGAAGAAGGCAACAAGACCAGGGGCAACACCAAAGGCCACCATGTCGGCCAGGCTGTCGTACTCTTCTCCGAATTTGCTCTGGGTGTTGGTCATCCGGGCAACACGGCCATCCAGTCCATCCAGAATCATGGAGACAAAAATGGCAATCGCGGCGTTATCAAACACGCCGTTTGCGGCAGAGACTATGGCATAGAAACCTGAAAACAGCGAAGCCGTTGTCAGCGCATTGGGGAGCAGATAGATACCTTTTCGGCGAACCGGGGCACCCTCAACCAGCTCTTCTTCAACCACTTCCCCGGCCTCAACTTCGTAGTCCGGGTTCTGCTTGCCGTCGGCGGTTTTTCTTTCTTCAGTCATTTCCATTACTCCGGAAAGCGTTTGGGCGGAGTATATACGAAAAACGCGGCCTCACGGGCCGCGTTTTTCAAAACCAGGCGGAATTCCGCTTAGTTTTTGTCCTTATCCACGATCTTGTTCGCGGAGATCCACGGCATCATACCGCGCAGCTTCTCACCAACCACTTCGATATCGTGGGCAGCGTTCTGGCGGCGACGTGCAGTCATGGACGGGTAGTTCAGAGCGCCTTCAGAAATGAACATCTTGGCATACTCGCCGCTTTGGATACGCTTCAGGGCGTTGCGCATGGCTTCGCGAGACTGCTCGTTGATGATTTCCGGACCAGTCACGTACTCACCATACTCCGCATTGTTGGAGATGGAGTAGTTCATGTTGGCAATGCCGCCCTCGTACATCAGGTCTACGATCAGCTTCAGCTCGTGCAGACATTCGAAATAGGCCATTTCCGGTGCGTACCCGGCTTCAACCAGAGTTTCAAAACCGGCCTTGACCAGCTCCACCGTGCCGCCACACAGAACGGCTTGCTCACCGAACAGATCGGTTTCAGTCTCGTCTTTAAAGCTGGTTTCGATGATGCCAGTACGACCACCACCGATACCGCTGGCATAGGAGAGGGCCAGATTCTTGGCATTGCCGGAGGCATCCTGGAAGATGGCGATCAAATCCGGAATACCGCCGCCGTTGGCGAATTCAGTGCGAACCGTGTGACCCGGCGCCTTTGGAGCAACCATGATTACGTCCAGATCCTTGCGCGGAACGATCTGGTTGTAGTGGATCGCAAAGCCGTGGGCGAATGCCAGAGTGGCGCCTTGCTGCAGATTCGGCTCGATTTCAGCCTTGTACAGCTGAGCCTGATACTCGTCCGGGGTCAGAACCATTACAACGTCAGCCGCGGCAACCGCAGACGGCACGTCGCTGGTCTTCAGGCCATAGGCTTCGGCTTTGGCGATGGAGGAGGAACCCGGGCGCAGACCCACGGTTACGTCAACGCCAGACTCTTTCAGGTTGCACGCGTGCGCGTGGCCCTGGGAACCGAAGCCGATGATGGCAACTTTCTTGCCCTGGATGATGGAAAGATCACAATCCTTATCGTAATAAACCTGCATGAGAAACCTCTGTTATTTGTGATGACCCCGAGGGGCCATAATGTTCAAAACGTGTTTGAAATTCTTAAAGGCTGAGCACCTTCTCGCCTCGGGCGATACCGGATACACCGCTGCGGACTACTTCCAGAACGCCCGACGTGCCAACGGCCTGAATAAAGCCGTCCAGCTTTTCGCTGTCACCTGCCAGCTGGACCGTGTAGACCGAACTGGTCACATCTACAATCTGGCCGCGGAAAATGTCTACCGTACGCTTGATCTCGGCACGCTGGGAACCAGTGGCCTTCAGTTTGACCAGCATCAGCTCACGCTCGATGTGGGCACCTTCGGTCAGATCCACCAGCTTAACGACTTCGATCAGCTTGTTCAGTTGCTTGGTGATCTGTTCGATCACCTTGTCAGAACCCGTCGTGGTCACGGTAAGACGCGACAAAGTCTCGTCTTCGGTTGGCGCCACGGTGAGCGTTTCGATGTTGTAGTTGCGCTGGGAAAACAGACCAACAACCCGTGACAGGGCGCCGGGCTCGTTTTCAAGCAAAACAGAAATGATTCGACGCATGATCAGACCCTCTCCGTCTTGCTGAGCCACATATCCTTCATGGAGCCCCGGGCAACCTGCATCGGATACACGTGCTCAAAGCGGTCCACGTAAATATCCACGAACACCAGATCGTCCTTCATTGCCAGCACTTCTTTCAGCTTGGTTTCCAGATCTTCTTTCTTCTCAATCCGGACACCCTTGTGCCCATAGGCTTCCGCCAGCTTGATGAAATCTGGGAGTGATTCCATGTAGGACTCGGCATGACGGGACTCGTAGTTCATGTCCTGCCACTGCTTGACCATACCCAGTGCCTGGTTGTTCAGGTTGATGATCTTCACCGGCAGATTGTACTGCTTGCAGGTGGACAGCTCCTGAATGTTCATCTGGATACTACCCTCACCGGTAATGCACAGCACTTCATCGTCCGGATGGGTCAGCTTGACCCCCATGGCCGCTGGCAAACCAAAGCCCATGGTGCCGAGACCACCGGAATTGATCCAGCGGTTGGGCTTGTCGAACTTGTAATACTGGGCCGCAAACATCTGGTGCTGACCCACATCGGAAGTCACGAAGGCTTCGCCGTTAGTCAGGCGACACAGCATCTCGATCACTTCCTGGGGCTTGATCACATCCGGACTGGTCTCATAACGCATACCGTGGAATGCTCGCCATTCGCCGATCTGCTTCCACCAGGAAGCGATGGCATCCGCATCGGGCTTTTCCTTGGCTTCGTTGACCAGCGACAACATTTCCTTGAGCACGGCGTCTACCGGACCAACGATTGGCACATCTGCATCCACCGTCTTGGAAATCGAAGCCGGGTCGATGTCGATATGGATGATGCGCGCGCCCGGACAGAACTTCTCGGTGGCATTGGTCACCCGGTCATCAAAGCGGGCTCCCACGCAGAGAATCAGATCCGAGTGGTGCATAGCCATATTCGCTTCATAGGTGCCATGCATGCCGAGCCAACCAAGATGCTGCTTGTCGCTGGCCGGGTAACAGCCAATCCCCATCAGGGTATTGGTGATCGGATACCCCAGCATCCGGACAAGCTCGGTCAGCTGATCCGATGCCTTGCCCAGAATCACCCCACCACCTGCATAGATAACCGGGCGCTTGGCCGCCAGCATCATATCGACGGCTTTCTTGATCTGACCGGCATGGCCGCGAATAGCTGGGTTGTAGGACCGCAGTTTGACCTTCTTGGGGTACGCATACTCGTACCGCTCGTTCGGAGTGGTCATATCCTTGGGGATATCCACGACTACAGGGCCGGGACGGCCGGTGGCAGCAATGTAATAGGCCTTGCGGATGATTTCCGGGATTTCCTCGGGGTGCCGGACACTGAGGTTGTGCTTCACCACCGGTCGGGAGACACCCATCATATCGGTTTCCTGGAACGCGTCCTCACCGATGAGAGTGGATGCAACCTGGCCGCACAGAACCACCATGGGGATGGAATCCATGAATGCAGTGGCAATGCCGGTAATAGTGTTGGTGGCTCCAGGACCCGAGGTCACCAGTACGGTACCTGGTTTTCCGGTTGCGCGGGCATAACCGTCGGCCATATGGACCGCCGCCTGCTCGTGCCTGACCAGAATGTGCTTGACTTTGTCCTGCCTGAACAGCGCGTCATAAATATGAAGGGCTGCACCACCCGGATAGCCGTATACGTATTCGATGCCTTCGTCTTGAAGGGACCGGATCAACATATCGGCGCCAGACAATAACTCCACGATTTTCTACCCTCTTCTACGAGTGAATGAGCCGGGACAAATCCCGGTTGCCTGGATTCACGGTGTCCATGCTTCTTGTGAAAGCGGAACCGGCTGCTCCTCCACACCTTGTTAAGAGGTTGTCTCCTGGCCAGCCGCCCTCCTGAGGGTTGCGGAGAACGGCCAATCAACGGGTTGCACATAAGCAACAACCATCCCGCGACGGATGCGCGGCGCGTTCAGTGTGGTAATTGATGGGGGATACTCGCTCGGGATTGCCTGCCGTATTGACCCCAGTCTTCAGGCAATCGGTAATTCTGACAGCGCGAAACTCCCTGTCAATAGCCGTTGCAGGTTTCTGTGCCTATACTGGCCGAAGGTCTGCCAATCTTGCTACAAATCCATACAAAGATTTGAACCAGACAGAAGAAAATCCGCAACACTGATGGCATGATAGGGAATAATAAACTGAGAAAAAACGGGCCCGGTTTATCCAGGTTGTCTGCCTGCCCGGGAGCAGTGAACATACGCGAGTAGAGCCATGAACAGAAAAATCCTGACGCTGACCTTATTACTGGCCGTTGTACCAGGTGTCGCCATGAGCGCCTCTGTCTATAAATGGACCGATGAAAACGGGGTTACCCATTTTGGGGACCGACAGCCTACGGGCTCGAAGGCCGAGCGGGTCAATGTGCGTTCCGGCACTTCTACCGATGCGTCCGGCAACCGGCAGAGCCCTCAGGAGCGTTTGCAGAATATGGAGGAACGGCAAGCTGAGGAGGCGGAGCAGCGTCAGGAAACAGCGGTTGAGGAAGCGCGCAGAAAACAGCGGGAAGCGAACTGCGAAACCGCGCGCTCCAATCTGGACGTTATTGAACGTAATGCTCGTATCCGGATCGAGGAGAACGGTGAGCAACGCTACCTCACCCCAGAGGAAATTGCCGAAAAACGGGCAGAATTTGAGCGGATTGCGGAAGAGAACTGCGGACCAGAAGAACAGTAAGACGGAAAAAAGGGGTCAGATGAACGCATTCACCTGACCCCGGTTTTCCACTCAGGCCTTGGCGAAAGTCAGGTGGTGGTCCTCCACCGTCCCTTTGATAACATCCCCCGGCACAAACTCTCCCTGCAGCAGTCTCTGGGCCAGCGGGTTTTCGATCATTCGCTGAATCGCCCGCTTCAAAGGCCGCGCACCGTAAACTGGGTCATACCCGACTTCGGCCAGCAACTCCATCGCCGCATCATCCAGCTCAAGCTTCATATCCTGCTCTTTCAGGCGCTTGCTCAGAGATTCGATCTGGATGCGGGCAATACCCTGGATCTGGTTCTCAGCCAGCGGATGGAACACCACCACTTCGTCCACCCGGTTGATGAACTCGGGGCGGAAATGAGTGCCGACAACTTCCATGACGGCATTCTTCATGACTTCGTAGTTCTCCTCGCCTGCCTTCTGCTGGATGATGTCCGAGCCAAGGTTTGAGGTCATCACAATAACCGTATTCCGGAAATCGACGGTCCGGCCCTGCCCGTCCGTGAGACGGCCATCCTCGAGCACCTGCAGAAGAATGTTGAACACATCCGGATGGGCTTTTTCCACCTCGTCCAGCAACAACACGGAGTAAGGCCGGCGACGAACGGCTTCAGTCAGGTAGCCGCCTTCTTCATAGCCGACATAGCCCGGAGGCGCACCAATCAGGCGGGCCACGGAATGCTTCTCCATGAATTCGGACATGTCGATGCGCACCATGGCTTCCTCTGTATCGAACAGAAAGGACGCCAGGGCCTTGCACAGCTCGGTCTTACCCACACCCGTCGGACCAAGGAACAGGAACGAACCATTGGGGCGATTGGGGTCGGACAAACCCGCACGGGAACGACGCACCGCGTTGGATACGGCCTCGACCGCTTCATCCTGGCCGATCACCCGGTCGTGCAGAGCTTCCTCCATGCGCATTAGCTTATCGCGCTCGCCTTCCAGCATCTTGGACACGGGAATGCCAGTCCACTTGGAAACGATCTCGGCAATCTCTTCGTCGGTTACCCGGTTCCGGAGCAGCTTCATTTCCATCATCTCGGCCTGGCTGGCCATATCCAGCTGGCGCTCGAGCTCGGGAATCTGGCCGTACTGGAGCTCGGACATCTTGCCAAGATCACCAGCGCGACGAGCGTTCTCCAGATCAATCCGGGCCTGTTCCAGCCGGCTCTTGATCTTCTGGGACCCATGCAACGCGGCCTTTTCGGTATTCCAGACCTCTTCCAGATCGGCATACTCACGCTCGACACCGGTGATCACATCGGACAGCTCCGACAGGCGTTTTTTCGAGGCAGCATCGGTCTCTTTCTTGAGCGCCTCACGCTCGATTTTCAACTGAATCAGACGACGTTCGAGGCGATCCAGGGCCTCGGGCTTCGAATCCATTTCCATCCGAATCTGGGAGGCCGCTTCGTCCACCAGGTCGATGGCCTTGTCCGGCAGTTGCCGGTCTGTGATATAGCGATGTGACAACTTGGCGGCGGCAATGATGGCGCCGTCCGTTACTTCCACCCCGTGATGCACCTCATAGCGTTCTTTCAGGCCCCGCAGGATGGCGATGGTATCTTCCTCGTTGGGTTCGCTTACTAATACTTTCTGAAAGCGACGCTCGAGGGCGGCGTCTTTTTCGATGTTTTCACGGTATTCATCGAGGGTGGTCGCGCCCACGCAGTGCAGCTCGCCGCGGGCCAGGGCCGGCTTGAGCATGTTCCCGGCGTCCATCGAGCCTTCGGCCTTCCCGGCACCAACCATGGTGTGAATCTCGTCGATGAACAGGATGATCTGGCCTTCCTGCTTGGACAGCTCGTTCAGGACCGCTTTCAGGCGCTCTTCGAACTCACCCCGGAACTTGGCTCCGGCAATCAGGGCACCCATGTCGAGTGACAGGACTTTCTTGTCTTTGAGGCCATCGGGCACCTCGCCGTTGACGATCCGCTGGGCCAACCCTTCGACGATGGCAGTTTTACCAACGCCGGGCTCACCGATGAGGACCGGGTTGTTTTTCCGGCGGCGCTGCAATACCTGAATGGTGCGACGGATTTCATCATCGCGACCGATAACCGGATCCAGCTTGCCAGCTTCGGCCCGTTCGGTCAGATCAATGGTGTATTTGGACAGCGCCTGACGGTTTTCCTCGGCGCTGGCGTCGTTGACGGCTTCACCACCGCGAACCTCGTCGATGGCCTTTTCCAGGGCAGCTTTATCTACGCCCTGCTCCCGGAGTACCCGGCCAAGGGTGCCCCGGTCTTCCAGGGCAGCCAGCAGCATCAGCTCGCTGGAGATGTACTGGTCTTTGCGCTTCTGTGCGAGTTTGTCGGCAATGTTGAACAGGCGGCCCATGTCATTGGACATGGAGACGTCGCCGGCTGATCCCTGTACTTCCGGCAGGTTCTCGATTTCCCGAGCGATCGCCTGGCGAATTCGGCCAGGCTCTGCGCCGGCCTGTTTGAGCAGTGGTTTGATGGCGCTGCCTTCCTGATCAAGCAGTGCCTGCATCAGGTGCACCGGCTCAATAAAGTTGTGATCTTTTCCGACAGCAATGGATTGTGCGTCCGCCAGGGCGGTCTGCAACTTGCTGGTCAGCTTGTCGATTCTCATGTGTACTTTCCCCAAATTTCTGCGAATACCAAGGTGCCATCGGTGGCGGATATTCGATTGCTTTGACAGTTAATGTAGGGGCAAGTAGGGGGACTTCAAGCGGGGGCTCGGTGTATTCGTCAGAAAATTGACGGCTGTCAGATTTCACTGCGGTGCAAGCCTGAGGCGGGAATGGCTCTCCAGAACGCGCCGTGAATACGTCCGTGTAGGCTTGGCTGCAGCATCCATGCTGCAGACAGTTCTGGAGAGCCATTCCCGCCCCAGGCCCAAGCTTTGGTAATAACGCAAAGATGACCGATCAATTAACTATTAATGGTTAATTCAACCAAATCAACGTAGCCATCCGGCCTGTCTGGCCATCCCGGCGGAAAGAAAAAAACCGATCCGAGTCCTGAACGGTACACAGGCCACCACCAGTCACGCTGGATACGCCGAGATGATTTAACCTCAGGGTGGCAAGTGCATAGATATCTGCCATGAAATGCCCAGCACGAGCGCCTTTGGCCTTGAAAGCGCGGGCCGATTTCGGGTCATGTTCGAGGAAGGCGTCACGCACTTCCGGGCCAACCTCGAAGCTGTCCGGACCGATGGCCGGGCCGAGCCAGGCTTGCAGGGTTTCGGGAGCAGCGGCCATGGCGCTCACCAGATTCTCGATAACGCCACCACACAGGCTTCGCCATCCGCAGTGGGCGGCGCCGACGACGGTTCCTTCGCTGTCGGCAAGAACAACGGGTAGGCAGTCGGCGGTGAGGATGGCGCAGGCGATGCCTGGATGACGGGTGTAGCTGGCGTCGGCCTTGGCGATTTGCCCCACGTTATCCGGGGTCAGTTCGACAACATCGGTACCGTGCACCTGATCGAGCCAGCCGATCCGCTCGCTTGTCAGGCCTGCGGATTCGGCGAGTCTTAGTCGATTCTGTTCCACATTGTCCGGGTTGTCTTCAACGTGGCTACCAAGGTTAAGACTGTCCCAAGGTCGCCCGCTAACGCCGCCGGCGCGGGTTGTACTGAGGGCCCCCACTCTGTCGGGCGCGGACCAGTCAGGCTTCAGGGCGTCACCTTCAATAGTCACGCGCTTCCAGCTCCCGGGCGTGTTTGCGCAGGGCCTCGATCAAGGCAACCATGTCTTCAGGCAGGGGCACTTCCCAGCTCAGGATTTCACCGGTTTCCGGGTGCTCGAGGGTCAGTTGCCGGGCGTGGAGAGCCTGGCGATGGAACGCAGAGAGGGCCTCTCGAAGCTCTTCGGTGGTCCCCTTGGGCAGCCTGAGGCGGCCGCCGTAAAGGGGGTCTCCGACCAGCGGGTGTTTTACATGGGCCATATGAACGCGGATCTGGTGGGTTCGACCGCTTTCGAGTTTGCAGCGGACGTGGGTGTGGGCGGCAAAGCGCTCCACCAGGCGATAGTGGGTGACCGCCGGCTTTCCGGAGGCGACGACCGCCATTTTCTTGCGTTCCCGCGGGTGTCGGCCAATGGGTGCGTCAACCGTTGCACCTCCGGTGAGGGTACCAACGACGACGGCTTCATACTCGCGGCCCATGGTCCGGGTTTGTAACTGATCAACCAAGGATGTGTGCGCAATCAGGCTTCGAGCGACAACCATGATGCCGGAGGTGTCTTTGTCGAGTCGGTGAACGATGCCCGCTCTGGGCAGATTCTCGACTTCCGGTGCGTGATTCAACAGAGCGTTTACCAGGGTCCCATCGGCGTGCCCGGCAGCCGGGTGCACCACAAGGCCCGCCGGCTTGTTGATGACCAACAAGTGCTCGTCCTCATGGACGATATCGAGGGATATTTCCTCGGCCTGCCAGCTCACCTGAGCTTCCGGCTCGGCATCCAGCGCCAGGCGATCGTCCAGCATCACTTTATCGCGAGGCTTTCGCGCCTCACCATTCACCGTCAAAGCACCACTCTTGATCCAGGACTGCAGGCGGGAACGGGAGTGTTCGGGCATCAGTTCTGCCGCCGCCTGATCCAGGCGCCGGTCACTCAATTCCGGCGGCACAACAAAGCTGGCAAGGATTCGTTTTTCAGATGACATTAAGCCCCCAGGGCCTGTGTGTGTTACGTTTCGGTCAGGTTTTTTGAAACAACGGGGATTGCTCTGCACATGGAGTCACTTCCCCGCTACAATGACTGCCCTTGAATTAATCGACATTATACGGGATTCCGGAATGAGATCAGGTCTTCGTTTACTGCTACTTTCCACGCTGGTTGTTCTGGTCAGTGCCTGCGCCTCCAACAAGCAGGAAGAAGTGCTTCCGGAGAAGACCTACTATGAAAACGCCCGACAGGCCATGAGCTCTGGCAATTTCAATGAGGCCGAGCAAAACCTGGATTCTCTGGAAACCTACTATCCCTTTGGCCGGTATGCAGAACAGGCCCAGCTTGATCTGATCTATGCTCGTTACCAGAACCTGGACCTTGAAGGCTCCCGCGCGGCCGCCGATCGGTTTCTGCGTCTCAACCCTCAAAGCGACCACGCAGACTACGCGCTCTACATGCGCGGCCTGGCTTCCTATAATCTGGACATCGGGCTCGCGGCGCGCTACTTCCCGATCGACGTAGCGGCCCGGGATCCGGGCGAGCAGTTACAGTCATTCCGGGACTTTTCCGAGCTGCTGAACCGCTATCCGGACAGTCAGTACGTCGCGGATGCCCGCCAGCGAATGATCGCGGTACGCAATCGCATGGCCGAGCTGGAGCTCTACGCAGCGCGTTACTACGTCAAACGTCAGGCCTACGTAGCTGCCAACAACCGGGCGCGGTACATCATCGAGAATTACCCGACGGCCACTGTAACCGAAGAGGCACTGATTATCCTTGCAGAAACCTTTCGCTTCCTGGAACTGAAAAAAGGGTCACAGGACGCGATCGCCATGCTCCGCACCAATTTCCCGGAAAGTGAAGCGTTCAATGACGCCGGTGAGTTTGAGGTAGACCTGCTGGAAGGGGAAAACCGCTCACTGACTAACGTTGTCACCTTTGGTTTGATGGGCGACGAATAAGAGCTGAAATCGGGGTCAATTGAAATGTTCAACTGACCCCGATATCTGTTGGCTACTTTCCGCTCTTCCAACCGTTAGTTATCGGATACCGCCGGTCCTTTCCAAACCCTCGCTCGGTAATCCGGACACCAATCGGCGCCTGCCGACGCTTGTATTCGTTGACATCCACCAGACGTATCACCCGCTCAACATCGACCCGATCAAAGCCCTCCGCAACGATCGCATCGGCACTGAAATCCCTCTCGACATACAGATTCAGAATCTGATCAAGCACGTCGTAACCGGGCAGGCTGTCCTCATCTTTCTGATCTGGCGCGAGCTCTGCCGACGGCGGGCGGGTGATTACACGCTCAGGGATCACTTCTCCCTCCGAAAGCGTATTGCGGTACTTGGCCAGGCGGAATACCAGGGTTTTGGGCACGTCTTTGAGGACGTCAAAGCCACCAGCCATATCCCCATAGAGGGTTGAGTAACCCACCGCCATCTCGCTCTTGTTCCCGGTGGTCAGCACCAGCGACCCGAACTTGTTGGACAGGGACATCAGCAAAACACCGCGCAGACGCGCCTGCAGGTTTTCCTCAGTTGTGTCGGGCTTGGTGCCCTCGAAAGGCGCTGCCAAAGATTCCATGAAGGCGTCGTACATGGGCTCAATGGAAAACACATCGTACTGCACACCCAGCGCCACCGCCTCGGCCTCAGCATCCTCAAGGCTCATACTGGAGGTGTAGCGGAACGGCATCATCACCGCGCGGACCCGTTCCTTGCCCAGGGCATCCACTGCCACAGCCAGAGTCACGGCCGAGTCGATACCCCCTGAGAGCCCCAGAACCACGGATTTGAATCCGTTTTTGTTGACGTAATCCCGAACTCCAGTCACCAAAGCGCTGTAGACATTGGCCTCAAGCGTAGGCTCTTCCGGCAAGGGCTGGGATACTGGCTGACAATGGTGCTCGCACAGGAAGTCGACCGGATAAAGGCCTTCGCCAAACTGCGGAGCTTCTGCAGTGAGCACACCGGAATGGTCGAACACCATGGAGCCACCGTCAAAAACCAGCTCGTCCTGGCCACCCACCAGGTTCACGTACACGATACTGACCAGGTTCTCCCGGGACTTCCGCTCCAGCAATGCCTTCCTGCGCGCCTGTTTGTCGATGTCATAGGGCGAGGCATTCAGGTTCAGGATAAGGCGGGCGCCTGCAGCAGCGCAGTCCTCCACCGGCCCTTCTTTCCAGAGATCTTCACATACAGTAATTCCTACCGGAACGCCCCGGATATCCAGAGTCAGGACATCCCGACCCTCGGCGAAGTAACGCTTCTCGTCGAACACCTGATAGTTGGGCGGGAAACGCTTGAAGTACCGACCGGTGATTTCGCCTTCATCAATGACCACCGCCGCGTTATACAGCAGCGCACCATGGCGAAGAGGAGCACCGATAACAATCACCGGATCCAGCTTTTCCGCCTGCAGCCTTTCCAACCCTTCGTTGACCCGGACTTCCAGGCTCGGGCGCAATAGCAGATCCTCCGGCGGATAGCCGGTCAGGCAAAGCTCGGGAAAAACCACAATGTCCGCCTGATGCTCGGACGATGCCCGGCGGGCTGCGTCCAGAACTAGCTCGGTATTGCCAGGAATATCGCCTACCAGAAAATCCAATTGGGCCATCACCACCCGCAATTTTCTTGGAGACTCCCCGGACGCTGCCTGGTTTCCGGACACGGACATAAATCGGCTCCTGTAACTCATTGCCATGAAAAAGCTATTATAACCCCGCATAGGCGTGGATTTCTTCCGACCAACAGCGGATTCCTGTAACTCATGGCAGCAGATACACCAGTACGATCGGCCGAAGCGCTCGGCCCGGCCCCTTCGACACCGTCCGGAATCCAACAGGCCAAGCTGTTCAGGATCTACAACCACTACCGCCTGGTGGTGAGCCTGATGCTGGTGGCTCTGTTGTTCGTGGATCCTGTCAACTTCGACATGCGCTTCCGGTTTCTGGATTACTATCAGGCAGGGGTCTCAGCTTACCTGGGTCTGAATGCCTTCATTGCTATGCTTCTGGTGGCCGGCTTTCACCCTAGTCAGCGTCATATAACGCTTTCGATCCTGCTGGATATTCTCATCATGCATGGCCTGCTGCTCGCCAGCACAGGCATTACCAACGGCTTGGCCAATCTGGTGATAGTATCCGTGGCAGCGGGCAACATCCTGACTCCAAGCCGCATGGGCACCTTCTACGCGGCTCTGGCCGCAATCTGCTCCCTGGGAATCTCAGGTTGGGCCGTGCTGGCGCTGGGAGAGTCCGCCGACGATATTGTCAGGGCCGGCTCCCTCGGCATCCTTTATTTTGCGGCGGCTTTTGTCCTGCAAAGTATCTCCCTCCGCATGATGCGCAGCGAAGCTCTGGCCAGCAGCCGTGCCCGCAGCATTGCCGAATTGGAGCAAATCAACCAGCAGATTATCCAGCGCATGCGTACCGGCATACTCGTACTGGACCGTTTCGGCCAAATACGCGTTGCCAACGCTGCTGCCGAAGAACTTCTATACGGGGCACCCAAAACCTCGGTACCGATTAACCAGCGGGCAAACGTGTTACCCAAACCCCTCAAGCAGGGTCTGGATGCATGGCTCAAGGACCCTACACAGCGGATTGAGCCGTTCCAGCCCTCACCAACCTCGCCGCTTTTGCAGGTCAACTTTACCCAACTGGACCAGGAGCGAGGCGACCAGATCCTCGTATTTATCGAGGACATGAGCAAAGTTACCCAACAGGCCCAGCAGATGAAACTGGCATCGCTGGGCCGACTCACAGCCGGCATCGCCCATGAAATCCGTAATCCGTTGGGGGCAATTAGCCACGCGGCTCAACTCATGGAGGAATCCCCCAACCTCGAACCCGGTGACCGTCAGATGCTGGAAATTATCCGACGCCATTCCCGGCGGGTGAATGGCATCATCGAGAATGTACTGGATCTTTCCAGGCGCCGGGCAGCCAATGCCGATCTGATCGAAGTGGCTCCCTGGCTCCAGGAATTTCGGGAAGATTTCCTGCAAACGCAGGACGATGACTGCACCGCCGCCAACATCGTTCTGAAAATCGATCCGCAACTACCGCCAGCCCGGTTCGACAAGAGCCAGATTGAACAGGTAATGGTGAACCTTTGCGATAACGGTTTACGCTACAGTGAACAGTATTCGGGACAGCGAAAGATCGGCATCCATGCCGGGGCAACCGAGGACGGCGAGCGCGCATATATCGACGTGCGCGACCAGGGCCCGGGCATCGCGCCAGAACACAGAAGCTCGGTCTTCGAACCATTTTTTACCACAGATAAGGCGGGCACCGGGCTCGGGCTTTATCTGGCTAGGGAACTGTGCGAGGCTAATCAGGCGCACCTTTCTCTGGTAGAAGATAACAAGCCCGGCTGCTGTTTTCGCATTACATTTGCTCACCCGGGGCGAATGATCTGAACCGGCGCAAGTGGATATTGAGCGCTAGAACAACGACATGGAACCGACGATAAAAAGATGACCACATACACAGCGCTGATCGTTGATGATGAACCGGACATCCGGGATTTACTTGAGATCACCCTTACACGGATGGGGATAACCACGCTCACGGCACCTGACCTCACCAGCGCCCGAAAATTGCTGGAACAAAACACCACCCATCTTTGCCTGACCGACATGAACCTGCCAGACGGTAACGGCATCGAACTCGTACAGTGGATTCAGAAGCATTCTCCCGCCACGCCTGTTGCTGTGATTACAGCTTACGGCAACATGGATACCGCGATCGAGTCTCTCAAAGCCGGGGCTTTTGATTTCGTATCCAAGCCGGTGGAACTGCCCCGTTTAAGGGAGTTGGTCAATAGCGCCCTCAAATTAGCCGAGCCAAAGGCAGACACAGAAGATACAGCCGACGAGCCAGGCCTGTTACTGGGTAAATCGCCAGAAATACGCAAACTCCGTAACCAGACCCGAAAACTGGCCAGAAGCCAAGCGCCCGTTTTTATCAGCGGCGAGTCCGGCAGCGGCAAGGAACTGGTTGCCAGAATGATCCATCTGCAGGGCCCCCGCCGCGAGGGACCATTCATCGCTGTTAACTGCGGCGCAATTCCCTCAGAGCTGATGGAAAGCGAATTTTTTGGCCACAAAAAAGGCAGCTTTACCGGGGCCGTGGAGAATAAAGACGGCTTATTCCGTTCGGCCAACGGCGGCACCTTATTCCTTGATGAGGTGGCAGACCTGCCCCTCGCCATGCAGGTAAAGCTACTCCGGGCTATCCAGGAAAAGGCAGTTCGTCCGGTTGGCGATACCAAAGAGGTGCCCGTGGACATCCGGGTACTGAGCGCGACCCATAAGAACCTGCCGGAACTTGTTCAGGAAGGCAGCTTCCGTCAGGACCTTTTCTACCGGATTAACGTAATCGAACTGGCCGTACCGCCCTTAAGAGAGCGGCCGGATGACATTCCCCTGCTTGCCAATCACATCCTTGAGAGGATTGCGAAAGAATATGAATGCGACCCCGCTTCGTTAACGCCAAAGGCCGTGGAACGACTGCGAGAATATGATTTCCCCGGCAACGTCAGGGAGCTAGAAAACGTATTGGAGCGGGCCTTTACCCTCTGCGACGCCGACCTGATTGATGCTAACGATCTCCATCTGGGGAATGGCGTGCAGCACGCGGCCTCCGCCACGCAGATTATTGCCGAGGGTCAGGCTGGTGAGCAGGAGGGGGTTGCTGTGCCTGATGGAGAAATCGACCTGGAGGGGTACCTGGAGAAGATTGAACGACAAGCGATTGAGAAGGCGCTTGAAGCGACCCGGTGGAACAAGACGGCGGCTGCAAAACGGCTCGGGATCAGTTTCAGGGCGCTTCGTTATCGATTAAAAAAACTTGGTATGGAATAAATAGCATTTCATCGGCATAGTGGACCCAAACCTGATAAGGTTTCAGCACCAAAAGGCAGAATTCTGCTTTTCACAGGAAGTGAAAAGTGTTTGCAACCCGACACGGAAGTCAGAACATGTACAACCATAACAAAACCAGAGGATTTACTCTGGTCGAGCTAGTCGTCACCCTCAGTCTCGTTGCCCTCCTGGCAGGTCTTGCCCAGACATCCTGGACGCAATTGCTGGTTTCAAACCGCCATAAGGATCTTACTCAAGACATTCAGCGCATGTTTGCCACGGCTCGATCGCATGCCATCCACAGCAAAACGCTGACGACTATATGCCCACTGTCCCCAGAGCGCAGATGCACCGATGATTGGACATTACCGGTCGCGGTATTCCCGGATCGCAACAACGACAAGCGGCCTGACAACGACCACATCCACCGAATATTCAAGCTAAACAACGGGCACTCCACTATACATTCCCGGACCGCTGGAAGAGGCTACTTTCAGCTGGCAGCAGATGCTATGAGTCATGGCACTATGGGCAGTTTGATCGCATGCTCCCGGAGAGCCGATGGGCGGACTCAGATGAGTTATCTAGCCCTGAATATCGGGGGCAGAATTCGCGTGCTCCATGACGGTGACGGCGACGGAAAAATCCGCCTCCCTTGGGGTGCGAGTGTCGCATGCCCGAGTCCGTAAGCGCCTACCAGGGCAAACCATGAACACCCGGAAACGTGACCCTTGTCACAATACTGTCAACAGAAGACCACTTAATCCGGATCTTGGACCGCTCGTCGCGCGGGTAGTGAATGTAACCAAGACCTTTGATTAACTATTGTGGAGCTCACTGACAGGAAATGGCATGTTGAAGAGAGATGAGGGTTTTACGCTTATCGAACTGTTGATCACGATGGTCATCCTCGTGATTATTGCAACAGTCGCGATTCCGGGCTTTGGCCGTTTGATTGAAAGCAACAGGCTGATGACGGGTACTAACCTTCTTGCCTCATCGATAAAGCTTGCACGAGCCGAGGCAATCAAACGCGGCACCAATGTCACATTTAGTACCGATGGCGGACTCGAGACGGGATGGTGTGTGCATGCCGGCGATGCGGCGGGTGACTGTGCCAACGATCAGATCCGCCGATTCGAAGCACCAGATGACCTCACCTTTACAGAGACAACTGGCGACCTGGTCTTCGACAGACGTGGTTTTTTGGTTCCCCAGAATGCACAGACCTTCACAGTGGCCCCGAATGGCTGCGCCTCCGGCGACATAACGTTCCGTACCTTACGTATCAGCCCTGTCGGAAGAACTGAAATAGAAGATGGAGTATGCCCGTGACACCAGTAACACCCGTGATGATGCTGAAACGGCAACAACATCCATTTTGCATTACTAGCCAGTGCGGACTGGGTTTGATTGAAATCCTGATTACCGTGCTCATTCTGGGTATTGGCATTCTCGGCGTGGCATCGACACAGGTCGTTTCTCTCCAGATGAACACCCAATCACAGAGCAGAAGCCAGGCGGTTCTGTTGGCAGAAGATCTGTTCGACCGTATTCGAGCTAATCCTGACACGCCGAATGACTACGCACTGGCACAGGGAGATGCACAAGGCGCAAACAATGGTGGATGTGCCACTTCCTTCGTACCCGCGAACGCAACGGTAGCAGCCAATGACATTGCTGCCTGGGAAAACAGCCTGGCCTGCCTTCTGCCGGAAGCTACTCGCACGGTTACAGTCAACGGCAACGTTGTCACGGTCACCATAGATTGGGACCAGAACGATGCGAACATGAATCCTGTTGTAGTGAGGACCCAGATTTGATCACTTCATCATCAACCCAGTCTCAGCAGCTATTCGTGTCGGCGCAATCTGGCCTCTCCCTGGTTGAGCTTCTGATCGCAACGGCCCTTGGCCTCATCCTGACACTCGGAGTTACCCAGATATACCTGAGCGGGAATGAAACCTATCGCCAGACTCAGGGCTTGGCTCATGCCCAGGAAAGCACACGATTCGTGTCAGCTATCATGGCACCCGACCTTCGGTCAGCGGGTAGTTTTGGCTGTCTGGCTGAGATGGGGAGGCCCCTGGACCAGGTTGTTGACAACCGCCTCAACGGCGGCTTGACAGTTCCGCTTGCGCAGGCCCTTCAAGGATGGGAGTACAATAATACTGGACCGGGCGATAATGTAACTCTGGCGGACGCGATGGCGACACCAGGTGCGGGCAACTGGGCATCAGGTACGGCAGGAGCAAACTTGCCTGCCAACCTTGCTGGTTCTGTGGTGACGAATTCGGATGTCCTCGTGGTCAACGCGATGACCCCGCTCGGAGTACCAGTCAATGCCGCAAATCCACAGAATGGCAACAGTATCAACTTGGTCGACAATTCAGGAGTCCCCGTCAACAGGGTGGTACTCGCAACACTTGGAGACTGCTCTGCGGGAGAACTTTTCCAAAAATCCAACAACGCAAACTCCAGCTCAATCACCATGGCAGGCGGAAACGTAAACCCGGGCAATAACGGCAATAACTTTAACCTAACATACGAACCTCAAACCCGAGTTTACGAATTCACTTCAACCGCTTACTACATCGGTCAGGGCACGAATGGGGAGCCTGCGCTGTTCCGGAGGCTACTGACGCCGCTTGAGGCGCCACAGGAAATGGTTTCAGGCGTTGAAACACTGCAGATCCTCTACGGTGTCGACACCGCAGGAACAAACGCAGCCGACGACTATCTTCCTGCCGACCAGATCGCCAACTGGAACTCGGTCGTGAGTGTGCGTTTCTCGGTAATGACCCGGAGCCAGGAAGAGGTACTGGACGAACCAAATAATCGGAACTTCGACATGCTTGGGAGCCAAGTTGCACAAGCTAACAACGGGGATCGTCGTGTGAGACTGGTGTCCGTCGGAACAACCGCGATCCGGGGGAGAATGTGATGGCAAGTTTCCAGAACCTTTCCTGTACACCCACAGTAAACGGCCTACCTCATCGTGAGCGTGGAGCCACGCTCATCGTGGCATTGGTTATGCTGCTTCTGATCTCATTGCTGGCTGTCGGGGGTATGCAAGGTTCGATCATGCAGGAGCGCATGGCGAGCAATGCCCACGATGGATCCATTTCCTTTCAGGCAGCAGAAACTGCCTTGAGACAGGGTGAGGCCGATATTCTGAATACCTTGGCAACTCGTCAGGCAGCGACTGTAACCGCAAGACTGACAACGGCCTGGGACTGGGATGGGACAAACCCAGCCCCATCAGGCAATGGCAATGTCGGCATTCAAGTTAATTCTGAGCCAGTTTACCACCAGGCACGCTTGGCGGACGTTTGCTCTATCGATCCAACGGAACCGTGTTTTGAGCGCTTCCAGATTACGAGCCGGGCTGAAGGTGGTAGCGCAGAAGCGGTTACAGTTCTTCAGTCGACCGCGCTGCTACCTCCAGAATGACCGTTCCGCGGGAGCGAACCAATAGGCATTTTTTGATTTATTTCTCCCAACAGGAGGAGATGTTATGAAAATTACCAGCCCTCGTTTTTCGCGGCGCGCCAGCAAGATTGGACATGCCGCTCTGGCCTTTGCACTGTCTGCAGGGACAATGAATGCCGCCGTCGCAAATGTGAACCTTGCTTCCGCGCCGGTTTTTCTCAAAGAATCAGTGGACCCGAACCTGGTTTTCGTCTTCGATGATTCTGGGTCGATGGGCTGGGAATATATGCCTGACAGCGTCGGTTCCGATTTGGGCCTTTACATCGATAACAACGGCCCATTTACCTACCGCGATGGAAACGGTAACTTCCGATCCATTAATGTTCGGAATTACTGGTACTATAGTAGTGCTGTCAATACCGTCTATTACGATCCGAACATAACCTACCGCCCACCGTTCAAACCGGACGGAACTGGTCGACGGCCGGATTCGAACTTCACTAGTGCCTGGGTCAATGGGTACTCCCAATCCGGTTCGGTCGACTTGGCCAACAGGTACCAGACATCACGTTTCGATTTTCGTAATGGCGCTTTTTACTACCAGTTCAATTCGTCCACCTCGTGCGACACCAACCCAAAGAACAACAGTTGCTACTCTCTGGTGTTCCTGGCGAACGAAAGCGCTGAACAACAGCAGAACTTTGCTAACTGGTTTTCGTACTATCGGCTCCGATACTTTGCATCACGTGCCGGCATCAGTGAGGCCTTTTTTGATCTCCCCGAAAATATCCGGGTTGGATACGGTGCAATAAACTCCAATAACAACACGATTGATGGAGTTACCGGTAACACGCTCATCAGTGGCGTTCGGCCGTTTAACACGAACCGCCGGGAACAATTCCTGGATTGGCTGCAAACCAAGAACGTATCGGGTGGAACACCGCTGCGGACGGCTCTGAAAGATGTGGGCACATACTACTCGCGAACAGACAATCCCGGGCCCTGGGGGAATACACCAGGTACCAACGACACCAATTCGCATGTGGAATGTCGTCCGAGCTACGCCATTTTGATGACGGACGGCATCTGGAACGGAAGCAGCCCCTCTGTCGGAAACTCCGACGGGACACCAGGGCCTTCCCATACCAACCCAGACCCCACCGGGAGTGATTTCGACTATAAAGCCGTGTCCCCATTCAGCGACGGCCACTCTAACACTCTGGCAGACGTTGCCATGGAGTACTGGAAAAACGACCTCCGCCCCGATCTCGACGATAAGGTTCCTACTGCAGGGATTGATGAAGCCTTTTGGCAGCACATGACAACTTTCACTATCGGCTTGGGTGTCGAGGGCTCGGTCAGCGAGTCAGATGCTTTCGCTGCGATCAGCAACGGGAGCACTATCAATTGGCCGCAACCCTTTTCTGATGCTGGCTCACAGAACATTGATGATTTGCTCCACGCTGCGGTCAATGGACGTGGAGGATTCGCAAGTGCCCAAAATCCTGATGAGTTCTCGAGAGAAATCTCCGGGTTTCTTGACACGGTAATCGCGCGAGCAGAAACCTCATCATCCGCTGCTGCGGTGAGCTCTGCGGTATTGAGAACCGACTCCGCTGGTTTCTTCGCAGGCTTCCGCAGCGAGGACTGGTCAGGCACCCTAATTGGCTTCAACTTCGATTCGGGATCCCAGATCTGGGATGCTGAAGAGCAGTTGCGCCAGACTCTGCCAGCCAACCGCAACATCCTTACTTTCAATGGAAGTAACGCGGTTCAGCTCAAGGATATTCAGGATCTTTCGGCGGCTCAGATCGCGGCGCTGAATGCAGACCCAGAGAACCCAGGTCAGCTAGACAACCTTGGCAGCGACAGAATCAACTGGCTTCGAGGTGCCGCCAACGTCCACCCGACCTTCCGGGATCGCAGTTTCACTAACGAATCCGGCGTAACGGTCCGCCGCTTGCTCGGCGATATCGTGAACGCAAATCCGCTGTTCGTCGGCAACCCCAACTATGGATTCCGTCGTTTACCTGGAAATGAAGGTACAAGTTATGGGGCGTTCCGTTCCTCTACAGACTATCAAAGCCGAACCAAAGCACTGTATGTCGCTGCAAACGACGGCATGCTGCATGCTTTCGACAGTGAAACGGGAGACGAGCTGTTCGCGTTCATGCCGGGAGAACTCTTACGCCCGGGTCCGGGCAAAACCCATGCACAGATTTCCTCCCTTATCGAATCGGATTACGACCACCGCTACTTCGTAGATGGTACGCCGACGGCCCTCGATGCCTACGTCGACATCAACGGCTCAAGCCAATGGAGAACGATCCTGGTAGGGACCATGGGTGCCGGTGGACGTAGTGTCTTCGCCATTGATATAACGGATCCAACCGCTATAACCGAGAACAGCGTCCTTTGGGAATTCAGTCATCCAGACCTGGGGTATGGGGTCAGCAATGCTGAAATAGCACGACTTCCCAACGGCGAGTGGGCAGCTGTATTCGGTAATGGCTACAATGGTACTGACGACTCCGCAAGCCTGTTCGTCGTTCGCCTTTCGGACGGAGCGCTTATCAAGCAGTTTGAGACTGGTGTAGGTGGAAGCGGCAATTCGAACGGCCTTGCGGCGCCGGTCCTGACCAGCTTTCCCGACGGCGGCGCCATTTCCCAGTATGCGTATGCTGGCGACTTAAAGGGTAACGTCTGGCGATTCAGCTTCGTTGAGAAGCAAGTCAGTTCCTGGTCGGTTACGAAGCTGTTCACAGCTACTGATCAATCCGGAACCCCACAACCTATTACGTCAGCTCCTCGCCTGACAGTGAACCCGTCTGATCTGGACGAACTGATTCTTACCTTCGGAACGGGCAGTTTTATACAAACCGGCGATGATACAACAGACCAGGTTCAGAGCCTTTACGCAATCAGGGACGATCTCAATCAGTCTGGGCTTGATCGTGGCGATTTGCTCGAACAAACCATCACCTCCCAAAACGGCGTGCAGGTCGCTCGTACTGATGGAACGGGCAACAACAGCTATATCGTTCGGGAAACCTCCAGTAACGTGCTGACATCCGAGCAAGGCTGGTATCTCGACCTAATCTACAACTCTCAGAAAACGGGTGAACGAGTAGTCAGTCGATCCAGTTATCCGTTCGGCATTTTCCCGGATCGGGTTCGATTCAGCACCCTGATACCAGATTCAAACCCTTGCGGGAGTGGCCGAACCGGCTTCATTATGGATCTCAATCTCATTTCCGGCGCGGCTCCGACTGACCCAGTTTTCGATCTCGACAGCGATGGCGAGTTCACTACTGGAGATCTAGTCGGTTCCGGTGGTTCCGGTGGTTCAGGCGGCGGTTCCGGCGGCGGCGGCGGTGGCGGTGGCGGTGGCGGTGGCGGCGAGCCTCCCAGCGGCATCAACATTGGCCAAGGCGCCGAGGTCCGTACGATAACCGAGGGTGATACAGAGGCATTCATCACTGATCCCAACAAGATCGACAGCGGTGATCCCTGTAAGACGGCACTCTGTGGCAAGGCCCTAGAAAACAACATTGGTAGGCAAACATGGGAGCAGCTCCGCTAGGAGCTGCCCCCCTTACTTAAAGGGAATTGCTATGCGTGATTCAGAATCCAAACACAACAAATTCGTGCTGGTGCTGTCCGTGGCTTTGTCCGCCTTGCTTTTCACCGGGGCTTCCAATGCTGAGAGGACAATTCAAACCCCTGTCGTCGTCGGGGCGGGCGAGGATAATTCTGGCGAAATGGCCGGAGTGGTAAACCGAGTGTCAGAAGATGGGCGAACTGTGGTTATTGACGACCAGCTTGTTGAGCTGGCCGCTGTAGTGAGGTTCAACGGCGCGTCCTGGTCCAGAGAGAGATTGGTCAAGCAGCTGGATCAAGGGCTGGAGATCTATTTTGAGGTGGATCCTGAGGCCAAGGGGTCAACGCTACGCATCATCTCAATTCGGTCCCGAGATTGACGACTTTTTTGAATGAACGAGGCTTGTTAATGCTACGTATACAGGATGTCAGTACAATTTCACCCAGCGCAAATCGCGGCTTCACCCTCATTGAGCTAGTGATCGTGGTCGCGATCATTGGCATTATCGCAGTAGTCGCGTTTCCACTGTATCAAAATCAGGTAGAGCAAACCCGGCGAACCACGGCCCAAGCCGACCTGCTGGAGTTGAGTCAATGGATGGAACGACGCTACTCGAACGGATTCGATTACCGGGACGCTGGCGCCAATCCTGTGCTTCCCTTTACCCAATCGCCCCAGGAGGGAACGGCCTTCTACAACATAAGTTTCGTTGGGAACGCAACCAGGGATACGTATACTCTCCAAGCAGCACCTACTGCCGCACAAGCCAATGACGATTGTGGCACGCTAACGTTGGATGAGCAGGGCAATCGGGGGGCAGCGATAGCTAATTGCTGGTAGCAGTGCCAACTCGGAATCGATGCTGGAGAGTTCAGCTAAGATCTACTGCATCGATTCTGAGTTCCCGCGGCATAGAAAACACAATATTCTCCTCACGCCCGGCAATCTCCTCCGGAACGCTGCCGCCAAGCTCCCGCAGGCGAGTAATCACATCGTTCACCAGAACCTCCGGAGCTGAGGCACCCGCGGTAACACCAACAGAGATCTTGCCCTCCAGCCAGGCGGCGTCAATCTGGGAAGCCTCATCAATCAGATAGGCAGGCGTGCCCATACGCTCCGCCAGCTCCCGCAAGCGATTGGAGTTAGAGCTGTTCGGCGAGCCCACCACCAGCATCAGATCACAGTCACCAGCCAATTGCTTTACCGCGTCCTGACGGTTCTGGGTGGCGTAGCAGATGTCATCTTTACGGGGGCCCTGGATGTCCGGGAACTTTGCACGGAGGGCGTCGATGACCCTGGCGGTATCGTCCATGGAAAGGGTCGTCTGGGTCACGTAGGAGAGCTTTGCCGGGTCTTTAACTTCGAGGTTGGCAACGTCCTCCTCGTTCTCCACAAGGTAGATTTCACCACCATTGCTATGGTCATACTGCCCCATGGTGCCTTCCACTTCCGGGTGGCCGTGGTGGCCGATCAATACGCACTCCCGACCGTCGCGGCTGTAGCGCATGACTTCCAGGTGGACTTTGGTGACCAGCGGGCAAGTCGCGTCAAAGACCTTCAGGCCACGGCGCGCTGCTTCATTCTGCACTGCCTGGGAGACGCCGTGGGCGCTGAAGATAACAAGCTTGTCGTCTGGCACCTCGTTCAGCTCGTCCACGAAGATGGCACCACGGTTGCGCAGATTATCCACCACGAATTTATTGTGGACCACTTCGTGCCTTACATAGATAGGCGCTCCGAACACGTCCAGCGCCCGGTTTACAATTTCAATGGCGCGGTCCACGCCGGCACAAAAACCTCGGGGATTGGCGAGTCGGATCTGCATATCAACCTGCTGCTCTGGTTAGTGGGCCGGGCCAGCCGGCTCCACGTCAATGATTTCTACTTCAAATGTCAGTGTACGCCCTGCCAGGGGGTGATTGAAATCCACCTCGACCTCATCACCTTCCACTCGGCTGACCACACCGGGCAACTCACTCTGGCGCGCATCGGCGAAGGAGATCATCACGCCCGGCTCCAGAACCATATCGGGGCTGAACTCATGGCGCTTGAAGGTCTGGACGTTATTCGGGTTGTGCTGACCAAAGGCTTTCTCCGGCGGAACCTCAAAGCTGCCCCTGTCACCGGCCTTCATGCCCATCAGGTAAGCTTCGAAGTTTTCCGGCAGGTTGTCATCGCCGATTTCCAGGGAAGCCGGCTCTTTCTCAAAGGTCGAGTCAATCACTTCGCCATCCGGGAATTTCAGGGCAAAGTGCAGTTTTACCCGGGTACCCTTGTCAACAGGCAGTTCATTCATAAGAGCTACTCACTTCTCTGCGCATCCCCGTCCGAATCGGCGGGTTTGCGGAACATATCAAGAATCATCATGGCGGCACCGATGGTGATCGCGGTGTCGGCCAGGTTAAAGGCGGGAAAGTGCCAGTCCTGCCAGTAAAAATGCAGGAAATCCACCACGTAGCCATGCACCACCCGATCGTAGACGTTACCCAGGGCCCCGCCGAGTATGAGTACGATGGCAATGGCGGTCCAGGTTTCATGGCGCTGGAGATTTTTCAGCCAGTAAATCAGCACCACGCTGACCACGAGCGCCAAAGTCACAAAGAACCAGCGCTGCCAGCCGGCCGCGCCAGCCAGAAAACTGAACGCGGCTCCAGTGTTGTGAAGCAGCGTCAGATTGAACATCGGCATCACCGGAACCGGATCACCGTAGGTCAGCATGGCTGTGGCCATCGCCTTGGTGCCCAGATCCAAAGCGATCACCAGAACAGCCAGCCACAGCCACTTCAATTTGGTCCCGGTGACCTGCTCCGTCATGGTCGCGTCCATCAGGCGTATGCGCGGGCTTCACCAGGCCCTTCCACATTGGTCACACAGCGACCACAGAGATCGTCGTACTTGGCGTTGCGGCCGACGTCTTCACGGTGGTGCCAGCAGCGCTCGCACTTGGCGTGAGCGGCGGGTGTCACCTTCACGCGGAGACCCTCATGGGATGTCATTTCCGCATCGCCCGCTTCTGAAACCGGTTTGACACTGGCCTCGGAAGTAATCAGAACAAACCGCAGCTCCTCGCCCAGGTGCTTCAGGTCGGCAGCCAGATCGCCTTCGCAGAACAGGGTCACCTCGGCACTGAGCGAGCCTTTGATTTCACCCCGCGCCCTGGCTTCCTCCAGACACTTGTTGACGGCCTCTTTCACACTGTACATCTCGCGCCAGTAGTCGCGACCAAGCTCGGCGTTGTCCGGCAGTGCTGTGAGGCCTTCGTACCAGGTTTCATAGAACACGGTATCGCCGCGCTTACCCGGCAGATGCTGCCAGATTTCATCAGCGGTGAAGCTGAGGATCGGGGCAATCCAGCGAACGAGCGCTTCGGCCACATGGTACAGAGCTGTCTGACAGGAACGACGCGCCAGACTGTCGGCCTGGGTGGTGTACTGCCGGTCCTTGATGATATCCAGGTAGAAGCCGCCCAGGGTGGCTTCACAGAAGTTGTAAACCTTCTGATAGATCCGCAGGAAGGCGTAGTTGCCATAGTCCTCATGCAACTCTTCCTGCAATTGAAGTGCACGGTCCACCATCCAGCGATCCAGCGCGATCATGTCTTCCGGCGCAACCATGTGCTGCTCCGGATCAAACCCGGTCAGGTTGCTGAGCAGGAAGCGGGAGGTGTTCCGGATCCGACGGTAACCGTCGGCGGTCTGGCGCAGGATATCCTTGGACACGGTCATTTCGCCGCTGTAGTCGGTTGCCGCTACCCAGAGGCGAAGGATGTCGGCACCCAGCTCGTTCATGACCTCCTGGGGCGCGATGACGTTGCCCAGGGATTTGGACATCTTGTGGCCCTTACCATCGACAGTAAAGCCGTGGGTCAGAACCTGCTTGTAAGGTGCCACGCCATTCATAGCAATGGAGGTTTTCAGGGACGATTGGAACCAGCCCCGGTGCTGGTCCGAGCCTTCCAGATACATATCCGCCGGGAACTGGCCCAGCTCCTCGCGAACCCGCAGGACCGACTCGTGTGTCACGCCAGAGTCAAACCAGACGTCCAGAGTATCGGTTACCTTCTCGTACTGCTCGGCATCACTGCCCAACAGGGAAGCAGCATCCAGCTCGTACCAGGCGTCGATTCCGCCCTCCTCGATCTGCTGGGCCACTTTCTCGATCAGGCTCTGGGTGTCCGGGTGCAGCTCCTGAGTTTCCTTATGGATAAACAAGGTGATGGGCACGCCCCAGGTTCGCTGACGGGAGATGCACCAGTCCGGCGACTGATTGAACATGGCTTCGATACGGTTCTTACCCCAAGCAGGCACCCAGCGCACACCCTGAATGGCTTCCAAAGCGTCAGCGCGCAGGTTTTCCTTGTCCATGCTGATAAACCACTGGGGGGTTGCCCGGTAGATCAACGGGGTCTTGGTACGCCAGCAGTGAGGGTAGCTGTGGCGGAACTTTTCGGAGCGAACCAGCTTGCCCTCGCGTTCGAGCGCACTGCAAACCGGCTCATCCGCCTTGTAAACGTGCACACCGGCCAATTCACCGGCGGCCGAGGTGTAGGTACCATCCGCCTGAACCAGGTTGATGGTGCCGATGTTGTAGGCCTTGCCTACCTCAAAGTCTTCCATGCCGTGATCGGGCGCCGTGTGGACAGCGCCGGTACCGGCGTCCGTGGACACGTGATCGCCCAGGATCACCGGCACCTGCTTATCATAGATCGGATGCTGGAGAACGAGGTTTTCCAGGGCTGAACCGGAGCATGTTGCCAGCACTTCGTAGCTCTCAACCTGCCAGCGGGCCATGATGCCTTCCACCATGTCGGCGGCGAGAATCAGGCGCTCAGGCCCCTGGCCAACGTCGGTCTGCACTAACGCGTAGTCCAGATCTGCATTGAGCGAAACTGCCTGGTTGGCCGGAATGGTCCAGGGCGTCGTGGTCCAGATCACCACGGAGACATCGCCACTGCCATTGTCGGTGCCGAACAGCGACAGGGCTTTTGCCTGATCAACTGCTGTAAAACGCACATCGATCTGGGTAGAGGTCTTGTCCTGGTATTCCACCTCGGCTTCTGCCAGTGCGGACTGACCCACCACACTCCAGTAAACCGGCTTGTAACCCCGCACCAGGTGGCCCTTGGCGACAATCTTGCCCAGGGCGCGAACAATGCCCGCTTCGACCTTCGGATCCATGGTCAGGTAGGGCTTGTCCCACTCCCCCATCACGCCCAGGCGGATAAAATCGGTTTTCTGGCCGGCAATCTGCTTGGTGGCATAGTCGCGACAGGCCTGGCGGAAGGTTTTGTAATCCACCTTCACACCGGCTTTGCCAATCTCCTGTTCCACCTTGTGCTCGATCGGCAGACCATGACAGTCCCAGCCCGGCACGTAGGGCGCGTCGTAGCCCATGAAGCTGCGGGACTTGACGATCATGTCCTTGAGAATCTTGTTGACCGCGTGACCAATGTGAATGCTGCCGTTGGCGTAGGGAGGGCCATCATGAAGGATGAACTTCTCCCGCCCCTCACGCTGCTTGCGCAGGTTGCCGTAGACGTCGAGATCCTGCCAGCGCTTGAGCATTTCCGGCTCGCGCTTGGCCAGGTTCCCGCGCATGGGGAAGGCGGTTTCCGGCAGATTCAGAGTGTGCTTGTAGTCGCTCATGGTTTGTGTGCGTACTCTTTTGGTCTTGGTCAGTTTTGGTCGGTCATTAATTCGTTGGGGCGCAGCCGGGCGTTTCAATCCGCGCTTTTCACAGAACCGTTTTCGTCAATCCATGCTCGGGCATGATCAAAATCCCGGGCAATCTGTTCTTTCAGCTCCTCCACGGAATCGAACTTTTCCTCGTCCCGCAGCCCGTGGCGGAATACCACTTCCAGATGCTGGCCATAAAGTGTGCCAGCAAAGTCAAACAGGTGCACTTCCAGCGAGGGACGCTTTCCGTCAACGGTGGGGCGTACACCGATATTGGCAACGCCATCAAACCGGGCGCCGTCATCAAGTGTGGCCGCAACCACATAGACTCCGCGCAGGGCCGGTGTTCTGTGCAACAGAATGTTCGCGGTTGGAGCGCCAATCTGGCGCCCCAATTGACGACCGTAAACGACCCTGCCCCGAATCCGGTAGGGGTGACCCAGAAGTGTTTCAGCCTTCTGCAGCCCGTTCACTGTGAGCGAATTCCGGACTCGGGTACTGCTCACACGCTCGCCGTCTACCGTCACCGTAAGAGTATTCTCAACGGTAAATCCGGTGTCCCTGCCGACTTTTTCAAGGAGCTCGAAGTCTCCGGCCCGATCGCAGCCAAACCGGAAATCATCGCCCACCACCAGGTGGCGGACAGCCAGCCCCCCAATCAGAACATCGTCTATAAAGCCCATGGCGGAATAGCTGCGAAACGCCTGATTGAAACGCAGGCACAGCACGATATCGATGCCTTCCGCCAGCAGGGCCTCGAACTTCTGCCGAAACCCCATGAGCCTTGGTGGCGCTTCGCTACCCTGAAAAAACTCCCGGGGCTGAGGCTCGAAAATCATCACCACGGATGGAACACCCAGAGCTTCAGCCTTACTTTTCACCTGATCAATAATGGTCTTATGCCCGAGATGGACACCGTCGAAGTTGCCAATGGTGGCCACACACCCGTTAGCAAGCGGAGAGTCGTCCCGACGGGAAAGTATTTTCAGGTTGGTCAGGCCCCGGATCAGACGCATGTAATGCGAACCTTCAATTGCCAGCTAGCTTTCAGCGCCTGCTTTTACTGCAACGCTGGTGAGAAAACGCGCGATTATACCTTACCTGTGGCGGAAATGTCTTACCCGAACCCCGGCCAGCGCCAGTGCGACGAAGTAGACGGCGACGCCTGCTCCCACCAGCAACGCCATATCCGCTGCCCGCTGGTAACCGCCGTTTGCCAGCCACACCGACACCGGGTCGTTGAGCCAGACAATCATGGCTGCCAACGCAGCGTTGGCAAACATCAGTTGCAGCAGGAAACGTGGCCAGCCGGGCTGGCTCTGCCAAGCCCCTTCCTTGCGAAGCCCCCGCCACAGGAGATAGCCGTTCAACCAGGCCGAAATAGAGGTGGCCAACGCAAGACCGGCATGGGCCAGCGGAAATATCAGAACCAGGTTGAACACCATGTTTGCCACCATGGCGATGATGCCGATTTTGACAGGTGTCTTGGTGTCCTCCCTGGCAAAAAATCCCGGCGCCAGAACCTTGATCAACATGAACGCCAGCAAGCCGGCGGAATAAGCCCTCAAGCTCTGGGCAGACATGGCAACATCCCGGTCTGTTACCGCGCCATAATGAAACAGGGTCGCAATCAGCGGCTCGGCCAGCAACGCCAGCGCAAGGGCGGCCGGCAAACCGATCAGCAGAACCGCCCTGACTGCCCAGTCCAGGGTGGCCGCGAACTGGTCCGCGGACGCCGCTGCGTGTTTACGGGAGAGGCTCGGCAGGATCACCGTGGCAATGGCTATGCCGAACACGCCGAGGGGCAGCTCTGAAAGACGATCAGAATAGTACAGCCAGGACACGCTGCCGGTCTGGAGAAAGGACGCCAGAACCGTATCAAGGAGCAGGTTGATCTGGCTCACTGACACCCCGAACAGCGCGGGTGCCATCAGCTTGAGAATCCGGCTGACGCCTTCGTGGCGATAATCCACGCGAGGCCGTGGCAGCAGGCCCAATCGCATCAGAAATGGCAACTGGAAAAACAACTGCAGGGCCCCGGCGATGAACACGCCCCAGGCCAGGGCCATCACTGGCTCCTCCATCAACGGCGTCAGCCAGATGGCTGCGGCAATCATCGCCAGATTCAGAAGTACAGGAGTAAAAGCGGGTACAGCAAAACGATCGTAGCTATTGAGAATGCCACCGGCGAAGGCGGTCAGGGATATCAGCAGCAAGTAAGGGAAAGTGATGCGCAACATGTCGCTGGTAAGCGCGAACTTTACGTCATCATCCAGAAAGCCGGGGGCAAAAACCGCCGTCAGCACTGGCGCTCCGAGGATGGCCACCAAGGTCACGCCCAACAGCACCAACCCGAGGGAGCCCGCCACCGCATTGACCAACCGCTGAACGTCCGATAGTGACTGATTCTCCCGGTAGGATGACAACACAGGCACAAAGGCCTGGGAGAAGGCACCCTCGGCAAACAGCCGTCGCAGGAAATTCGGGATCTTGAAAGCCACAAAAAAGGCATCGGCCCCGGCACCGGCGCCGAAATAACGGGCGATGACCATATCCCGAACCAGACCCAACACCCGGGAAAGCATCGTCATAATACCCACTAGCCCCGACGACCTCAGCAGGCCCGGCGCCCTGGGCAATTGTTTCTGTTCAGGTATTGATTCAGGTTCCGACGACATGCAGGCCCTTGTCTGGCATTCTGGACATCCTTTTGGCGCGGGCATTTCGGGAATTACCTGCTTCCCGGTCAAGCCCGCGTTCAGTGAGCCGCGAGTTTACCACAGGCCTTCTGTGTCGGGGCATGAAATGGGTTTTAGCCTTGACATTTGAAGGTTTGAGCGGCATAGTTCCGCGTCATTTATTTCGACGCGCTGGTTTTGGCGCGCCCGCGATGTAACGAATCATTCAGCAACGAATTTGAGATTTTCAGGAGTTTTACGGTGGCAAATTCCCCGCAAGCCAAGAAGCGCGCACGTCAGAACGAGAAGAACCGCAAGCACAATGCAAGCCTGCGTTCCATGGCTCGTACTTATGTGAAAAAGATCCAATCCAAGATCGAAGCCGGCAACTACGAAGAAGCCCAGGCCGCTTTCCAGCAGGCTCAGCCGATTCTGGACAGCATGGTCAACAAAGGCATCTTCGCGAAGAACAAGGTCGCTCGTAGCAAGAGCCGTCTGAGCGCCAAGATCAAGGCCCTGAAGAGCGCCTAATCAGCTCAATTCAGGCATAAAAAAAACCGGCCAGTTGGCCGGTTTTTTTTATGGCCGAACAATTATCAAACAATCACCAGATTGTCCCGGTGGATCATCTCCTCGCCTGACATATAGCCAAGGATTTCGGTAATCCGATCACTGGACCGGCCGGCAATGGCCCTGGCCTCATCGGCATCGTAATTCACCAGACCCCGGGCAACTTCACGGCCACTCTGATCGAAGCAAGACACCATCTCCCCACGCCGGAACTGCCCTGCCACGCCCTTGACCCCAACCGGCAGAAGACTGCGGCCTCCCAGACAGAGCACTTTCACAGCACCATCATCCAGGGTCAGCCTGCCACGGGTCTGCAAATGACTGGCGAGCCATTGCTTTCGGGCAGCAATCCGGCCCTGCTCCGGCAACAACAAGGTGCCGATTACATCGCCTTGCCTCAACCGGCCAATCACACCCTCGATTCGGCCACCGACGATCACAGTAAAAGCCCCGGACCTTGCCGCAAGCCGTGCCGCCCGCAACTTGGTCTGCATGCCACCGCGACCAAGAACTCCAGCGCCACCACCGGCCATGGCGTCCAGTTCGCGGTCTTCAGCCCGCCGCTCCGTCACCAGGCGAGCGCCCGGATGCTTCCTCGGATCCTTGTCAAACAGACCCAGTTGGTCGGTCAGGATAATCAGACCGTCCGCCTCAATCAGATTGGCAACCAGCGCCCCAAGGGTGTCGTTGTCGCCAAACCGAATCTCATCGGTAACAACGGTATCGTTTTCATTAACGATTGGCACCACACCAAAGTTCAGCAAGGCGCGCAGTGTGCCTCGGCCGTTCAGATATCGCTTACGGTCCGACAGATCATCATGGGTCAGCAAAATCTGCGCAGTATGGATGTCGTGCCGCTTGAACTGGGCTTCCCACGTCTGCACCAGCCCCATCTGACCAACAGCTGCAGCGGCTTGAAGCTCATGAAGCTGCTCAGGCCGAACCGTCCAGCCCAGACGACTCATTCCTTCCGCGACGGAACCAGAGGAAACAACCACCACCTCGACGCCGTCTTCAATCAGCTCGGCGATCTGATCCACCCACAAACCCAGGGCGGCCACATCCAGGCCACGGCCATCGTTGGTCAGCAAAGCGCTTCCGATCTTGATAACCAGGCGACGGGCCTGGCGCAGCTGTAGGCGTTCAGTCATGATGCTTGAGCGATCTCTCTGGTATCAGTCCTTCGTTTACTCCGGGGCGTAGACCACTTCGACATCGTAATCATCATCGTCAAAGTCGTCGTCCTCGTCCTCTTCGCGGGCCGCGCGGCGTGCCTGACGCTCGGCTTCAATACGGGCGCGAGCTTCGTCGTCCATCTGCCGGCGACGTTGGGCCTCCCGCTCCGCGAATTCCGGATTCTGGACCTCTTCCTCAGCCTGCTCTTCGATCCAGCGCATAACGGCCTGAGCCAGGGACTTGGTGCCCTCGCCACTGAGCGCAGAGATCCAGAAAACCGGCCCTTCCCATCCGAGCTCATCGACAACGGCCTGACAATGGGCATCGCGATCTTCTTCGGCCACCATGTCGACTTTGTTCAGCACAAGCCACCTCGGACGGTTGGCCAGGGTTTCGCTGAACTTTTCAAGCTCATGCTCGATTGCTCTAACCGCATCGGCGGGCGACGAGCCATCGTACGGTGCCACATCCACAAGGTGCAGCAGTAGCCGGGTGCGGACGAGATGCTTCAGGAAGCGGATACCCAGGCCGGCACCTTCGGCGGCACCTTCAATCAGACCCGGAATATCGGCAATCACGAAACTCTGGTGCGCCTGCACGCTAACCACACCAAGATTGGGTACCAGCGTGGTAAACGGATAATCCGCAACCTTCGGGCGGGCTGCCGACACCGAACGGATAAAGGTGGACTTGCCGGCATTGGGCATGCCCAGCAAACCCACGTCTGCCAGCACTTTCAGCTCCAGCCTCAGGTTACGCAGCTCGCCCTCAGAGCCTTTGGTAGTCTGGCGGGGCGCGCGATTCACTGAGGATTTGAAGCGGGTGTTGCCAAGACCATGAAACCCGCCCTGAGCCACCTTAAGGCGCTGGCCGGCGTGAGTCAGATCCCCCAGGACCTCATGGGTATCCATATCAACAACCGTGGTACCAACGGGAACCGGCAAAACCAGATCCTGACCCTTGTTGCCAGTGCAGTTACGACCGGCGCCCGGCTCACCATTCTGGGCCTTGTGCTTGCGCTGGAACCGATAGTCGATCAGCGTGTTCAGCGACTCCTCGGCTTCCAGATATACGGAACCACCATCGCCCCCGTCGCCACCGTCGGGGCCACCCTTGGGAACGTATTTTTCACGTCGAAAGCTCAGACAGCCGTGACCGCCCTTGCCGGCTTCCACAATGATGGTGGCTTCGTCTACGAATTTCATGAATCAACCCTTTGCGCCATGCGCATAAACTAAAAAGCCCCGCAGCCTCTAGGAAGCTTTGCGGGGCTCCGGATGGCTATGATTCCCTGATGATATCAGGATATCAGCGCCACCCAAGGTTCGACAGAACCGGATCGCCGCTGCTTACGCAGCCGGAACGATGCTCACGAACTTGCGGCTCTGCGGGCCTTTGGTTTCGAACTTCACCTGGCCGTCTGCTTTCGCAAACAGGGTGTGGTCCTTACCAATGCCAACATTGCTACCAGCGTGGAAACGGGTGCCACGCTGACGGATGATGATGCTGCCTGCAGATACAGTCTCGCCGCCAAAGCGCTTCACACCAAGTCGTTTCGACTCGGAATCGCGACCGTTACGGGTACTACCTGCTGCCTTTTTATGAGCCATTACCAGCCTCCTTATTTAAGGGGTAATTCGAGAGCCTCAGCCCTTGATACCCGTGATCTTGACTTCAGTAAACCACTGACGGTGGCCCTGACGCTTCATGTGATGCTTACGACGACGGAACTTGATGATCTGAACCTTGTCGTGACGGCCGTGGCTAACCACTTCTGCAGTCACTTTGGCACCATCAACTACCGGCGCGCCTACCTGAACCTTGTCACCGTCGGCGATCAGCAGAACGCGATCAAACTCAACGTTGCCACCGGTTTCAACTTCCAGCTTTTCCAGCTTCAGGGTTTCGCCTTCTTTTACACGGTGCTGCTTACCACCGCTAACAATAACTGCGTACATTCACTCGCTCTCCACGATTGACCCATCCCTGCTCTTATCCACCTGGTTCTAAGGGAGGCGCTCTGGCGACCCTATAGCAGGGAGCGCAGGTTGGGATGAGTTGGGCGCGTGATTGTACGAAAAGACGCACCGCAACACAAGCCAAGTTGACACTACCTTCGGCAATACCTAGCATTGCCGCGACCTGCCTTTAATATCAATGATCGCAACGGCGATAACACCAGCAAGGGATCCAAAAGCCGCATGACAGCCCAGCGCATTTACGACACCGTGGCCGACGACTTCAGCCGCGTTAATGACCTGATCATCCAGCGGCTTTCCTCCGATGTTCCTCTGGTAGAGAAAATAGCCCAGTACATCATCGAAAGCGGCGGTAAGCGCCTGAGACCATTACTGGTTCTGCTTTCCAGCCAGGCCGCCGGCTACAATAAAGACGATCATCTGAAACTTGCCGCCGTGATTGAATTCCTGCACACCGCCACCCTGCTGCACGACGATGTGGTGGACACCTCGGACATGCGCCGGGGCCGGAGCACCGCCAACGCCCGCTGGGGCAACGCGCCAAGTGTACTGGTAGGTGATTTCCTCTATGCCCGGGCGTTCGAGATGATGGTGGAGCTAAAAAGCCTGCGAATTATGGACGTATTGTCCCACGCCACGGCGGTAATCGCCGAAGGCGAGGTCATGCAGCTAATGAACGTGAAAAACCCGGATCTGACCGAAGAGCAGTACATGAAGGTCATCCACAACAAGACCGCCATGCTGTTCGAAGCCGCCTCTCACACCGGCGCGTTGCTTGCCGAGGCCAGTGACGAGCAGGAACTAAGCCTGAAAAACTACGGCAAGTACCTGGGCCTGGCGTTCCAGCTAGTCGACGATGTCCTGGATTACCGGGGCGACGCCGAAGCCATGGGCAAAAACGTTGGCGACGATCTGGCGGAAGGCAAAACGACCTTGCCGCTGATCCACGCCATGGCCCATGGAACAGAGGATGAGCGGCAGTTGATCCGCCAGGCGATTCGCAAGGGCGGCCTGGACAATCTGCCACGCATCCTCGAGATCGTTGAGCGCTCAGGCGCCATCGAATACACCATGAGCAAGGCCCGGGAGCAGGCAGACCTGGCGAAGGCCTGCCTTCACTCCCTACCCGACTCCGGCCATAAAATGGCCATGGAACTGCTGACCGAAGTCGCCGTTGCCAGGGTTAGCTGAGCGACTCACGACCGTGAGGTGAATCGAAGTCCAGTTTCGGCCCGACCGGCACGATCTGAGTCGGGTTGATGGTTCTCTGGCTCACATAGTAATGGCGTTTGATCTGATCGATATCGACAGTCTCCGCCACACCCGGCACCTGGTAGAGATCCCGAACGTAGGCAGAAAGCGCAGGGAAATCACTGATACGCTGTCGGTTACACTTGAAGTGGCTGTAATACACCGCATCGAACCGGATCAACGTAGTGAACAGACGCCAGTCTGCCTCCGTTAAACGGCCACCCACGAGATACCGTTTTCCAGACAATCGCTCTTCAAGCCAGTCGAGGGAATCGAACAACGCGTTGTAGGCTTCCTCGTATTTATCCTGCGCTGTAGCAAAGCCCGCCTTGTAAACGCCATTGTTAACCGTGTCATACACCCGGGTATTTACCTCATCAATCTCCCCTTGTAACTCCCTGGGGTAGAAATCCAAGTCAGCGCGAACATCTTCGAGACCATCAAACGCCGAATTAAACATGCGGATAATCTCGGCGGATTCATTGCTCGCAATTGTCTGCTTCTTTTTGTCCCACAGCGTTGGCACCGTCACCCGCCCGGTATACTCTGGGGCCGCCTTGGTATAAACCTGGTGCATGAAGCGGAAGTCATGCAGATGATCCCGATGCTGCTCGCTGTCCGGCCGAAACTCCCAGCCGTTTTCCACCATGTCCGGGTGCACCACGGAAACTGAAATGTGCTTTTCCAGCCCCTTGAGCTTTCGGAAGATCAATGTGCGATGTGCCCAGGGACAGGCCATCGATACATACAGGTGATAACGACCGGACTCGGCCTTGAAGCCACCCTCGCCTTCCGGCCCCGGCGAGCCGTCGGCGGTCACCCAGTTACGGAAGCGGGCCGCCTCCCGTTCAAATTTGCCACCGGTCTTGTCGGTGTCATACCACTTGTCGTGCCATTTGCCATCAATCAGCAGGCCCATATAGCCCTCCCGTTAAAATTCCTGAACATGATGAAATCAATACGGGCAGAATACCGGGGACCCTGCTACGCTCTCAAACAAGCATTTCTGGCCAACAACCTCAGATAATTCGAACATGCATACAGCCATCACCATAGACGCCCTCAAAGTCCTTGACGCCATTGACCGCAAAGGCAGTTTCGCCGGGGCCGCTAACGAACTGTTCCGGGTTCCCTCCGCCATCAGCTACACCGTGCAGAAACTGGAAGAAGACCTGAACGTGGCCATCTACGACCGCACCGGACATCGCGCTCGACTGACGCCGGCCGGCCGATACCTTCTGGAGGAGGGCCGCACCCTCCTGGAAGCGGCAGAAAACCTGGCTCACACCACCCGCCAGGTCGCCCAAGGCTGGGAAACGCGTCTACGAATCGGGTTCAACTCGCTGCTGCCAGCAGAATGCCTGTTTCCGACAATCCAGGAATTCTATGAGCTGGGCGTGCCGGTGGATGTGCAAATCGTGGAGGAGGTTTTCGCCGGCACCTGGGATGCGCTACAAAGCCGAAGAGTGGACCTGATCATTGGTGCCGATAATTTCAGCAAGCCTGCCGGAAACTACACTACAAAGCCGCTGGGAGACATGCCCTTTGTCTTTGCGGTTGCCACGGATCATCCCCTGGCTGATGCCGACACGCCGCTTTCCGAGGAAGACATCTCCCGTTTTCCCGCAGCCGTGGCGGCAGACACTTCACGTTCATTACCACCGGGACATGCCGGCATATTTCACAGGCAACGGACCCTGACCGTCGCCAACATTGATCAGAAGATCGCCATTCAGGTGGCCGGTCTTGGCGTGGGTTGGTTACCGAGGGCAAGAATCAGTAAAGAGCTGGAAGAAGGGAAACTGATCATCAAAGAGGTCCAGGAATCACGCCAACCGATAACGCTCCATATAGCCAGGCATGCCGAGGATCAGGGCAAGGCTTTGATGTGGTTCTGGGAGCGGCTCAGCGCGAATGGCGCCATCGGAAACTGGCTAACAGGCTGAAAATAAAGAAAATGATATGACTTAAACTTGGAATAAAGTCAGGCAAATGAGTCAACCGCTTGCCAGCACACTTCGTTTATACTGCAGCTGAAACCAACGCCGAAGGGAGCTCTCTGATGCGGCAACTGTCGGAACTGGATGCCTCTTTCCTGTACCTGGAATCGGAAACAACACCGATGCACATCGGCGGCATCTATCTCTTCGATGCCAGCGAGCGGGAAAAGCCACTGGCCTTCAGTACCTTTGTCGCTTACCTTAGAAGCCGCCTGCATGTCGTGCCGGTATTTCGTCAGCGCCTGAAAGAGATTCCCTTTCGCCTGGGCCGGCCTTACTGGATTGACGACCCGGATTTCAGCATTGAACGCCACCTTGCCTACGTCAATCTGGGCGAACATGGCCGTAAGGCAAGCTTGATGACCCTGGCCTCCCGGATTCTGGAAGAGCCCTTAAAGAGGGATCGCCCCCTCTGGCACATCACCTTCGTAGACGGCTTCAAACTGGACGATGAAAACACCGGCAGCGAAGGCTTTGCACTGATCGTCAAACTGCATCACGCCGCCATTGACGCCTTCAGCGGCGAAGAAATAATCGGCAAGCTTCTTGAGTACACCCCCCAGCCCAGCCCGATCGCTCCGCCGCGGCCCTGGCAGCCGAGACCTGAACCGTCCGAAGAGCGTGTAGTACTGCAGGCCGGCGCGAACATCATACGAACACCTCTGCAATTCACCTCTCTGGCCTTCAACGCCGCCGAGGCCACAGCCCGCGGTCTGATCCAGAAACAACTGCGCAAACTACCGCTACCTTTGCCGCTGTTCTCGGCCCCACACAGCCCCTTCAACCGCCAGATTACAGCAAACCGACAGATCGTTTCGGCCAGCGTGGAGCTTTCCAGATTGAAAGCGATCAAAGCATTCCTCGGTGATGTAACCCTGAACGATGTTGTTCTGGGTTTGTGTGCCGAAGCCCTGAAACGCTATCTGATCAGCGAAGGCGCCAACGCCGAAAAGTCACTGGTGGCAATGACACCGATTTCGGTGCGTTCCAACAGTTTGCGCCGGGCAACCGGGAACCAGATGTCCGCCATGCTGCTGGATCTGGCAACCAATGAAACCAATCCTGCCCACCGGATTCGACGGATTCACTGGAATGCGGTTGCCTCCGAACCTTACCGCGAGGCCATTGCCGCGGATCGGCTTACGGAGCTCCTGCCATCCACCATGCTGGCACTATCAGCGAGACTTTACTCGGAATTGCAGATTGCCCAGCGCTACCAGCCAGTATTCAACCTCCCCATCACCAACGTTCCGGGGCCGCAGGTGCCACTTTACCTACAGGGCGCACGACTGGTTCAGCAGTACAACACGGCGCCGCTGTTCGACAGCATGGGACTGGTTATTGTGGCGGTAAGCTATGAAGGAAGACTGACCCTCAATTTCACCAGCTGTCCAGACGTGGTGGCACATGGGGAGTCCCTGCAAGCTCACGTGGCTGAAAGCCTCAGCGCCATCGAATCGGCCATGCAACAGCTCGGGGCCGAGGATGCCAAAGAGCCCATTGCCGCCTCGCCAACACAGACCCTGGCGGATGATGCGATGAACGCGATGGAGGGACTTCTGAAGAAGGCCTTTAAACGCTTCCGGGCCTGAACAGGCAGGCCCGGAAACGTTCAGGCAAGGATTCGATTATTCGAAGGCCCAACGAAGAAACGCCTTCTTTTCCTCGTCACTCGCTGTTTCCCAAATGGATTTGAGCTGTTCAAGTGCATTGTCGCCGTTTGCAGGAGCGATCTCGGAAGTAGACGCCGGGATCGGCGTACGGGAGGTTGTCATCTGCTCTTTCGGATCCCAAACGGTGGAAGTCGCCACGGCTGCTCCCGCCGAAGAGACAATCTGGGCGGAAAATTCCGGCATTTCTTCTTCAGCTTCCTGGCGTGACTCCGGCTGATCGAACTTGAACCGATAAGTCTCACCGGCTGCGGCCTCGAAGCGAGCAACCTGGGGCTCGCTCTCAATCACGTGAACTTTCGATTCCCCGTTTCTGACCACAGTGCTTTTCGCCCAGATAGTCTTGTAGACAAACACAACCTCGTTTTCGCCTGGAAGCAAGGCATAGTCTAGGGCCAGGTCATCCATCAGGAAGTTGGTCATGACGCGACCGTTCACCCGGGTCACGCGGATTTCACCGGGTGTTTGCAAAGTAGCGGCGTTAGACGCGGCCGCAGGATTGCCTTCCCAGGTTTCAACGACGCTGACACTGGAAGCACATCCCACCAGAGACACTACGAGCACGGCAGCCAGCCCGGCACGCAAACAAGTTACGCCTCGACGACAGCGCTGTCCTGTGGATTGGAAAACACGGATCAGATAAGAAATGTTCATTAAGTCTCCTTGGCATGAGGATGGATATAACATCAGGCTGGCGCCAGTTTTTTAGCATTCTGACGAGTGCATCTGACAAGGGCAAGACAACGGCGGGCTTTACCACCGCATTCTGGATTTTTCACTGATGATCCCGAGTGAGACGCAACCCGTAAAATTGTAAAAAAATGTTGAATTCGCCCTGAATTGGGTTAATTTTAAACAGATCGGCAGATATTAACGCGGCGCCCGAAAAGCAAAAGCGAAAAGCGGGCAGTACAGGAGATGCCATGGACACCCAACGCAGGACCGGAGAAGAAGGGCCGGTTCCCTTTCGCAGCAGTCGATTCTTCTGCGTAGGGAGCAAATGGTACTTCACTACCCGGGAGGGGTTTGATAGTGGCCCGTTTGCTTCCCGGGAGCGAGCGGAGACAGGCCTGAAGCGGTTTCTGCACGTTGTCCGGCTGTTGCCGGAAGAGCAGCAGCTTCACTGACGGGGTCAGTGCTGGCTCGCTAGACCATTACGGGAACGAGCCACACGTCCACTGCCCACAGGCAGGCCAGGGCCATTAAACCGGCGATCACGTCGTCGACCATAATTCCCAGCCCGCCCGGCAGGTGCTGGTCCAGCCAGTTTATGGGCCAGGGTTTGGCGATGTCGAAGAGCCGGAACAGAGCGAAGGCGCCCAGAACCCCGTAAATATTGTCGGGAAACAGTCCCAGAGCAATCCACATCCCGACGAATTCATCCCAGACAATACCGCCATGGTCATGAACCTTCAGGTCTTGGGCCGTCTTTCCGCAAAGCCAGATACCTACGATAAACGCAACCAGGATCACCAGCCAATAACCCACCGGCGGTAACCAGGCGAAACCGTACCAGAGTGGTATGGCTGCCAGACTCCCCCATGTACCGGGTGCCCTCGCGGTTGCGCCGCTGCCAAACCCAAAGGCCAAAAGGTGCACGGGGTTTCGCAAAAAACCGGGTGGCAATATCACTGCCGGCGCCTCGGGCTCCGGAGCTTGACCTTCCTGACTCATGATTTACTCCTGAAATGGTCATACCCCGCTGGCACCGCTTCCAGACCGCAATCAACGCCATCGAGGTACAGGCCCGGCTCGGCAGTAACGGCCCCAATCACGGTAAGCTGGCTCTTCAGTGATTCCGGTGCAGACTCCCAGCTTTCCGGGGCAAAACAGACGCAGAGTTCGTAATCGTCCCCCGAACGCAACGCGTAGTTTAGGGCCTTGCTACCTTTGAGCCGCGAGAGCGCGGCCGAAAGAGGTACTCGATCACTCGCGATCCGGGCACCGACCCTCGATGCGGCAAGAATATGGCCGAGATCAGCCAACAAACCGTCGGAGATATCAATCGCGGCGCTGGCATACCGGCGCACCTCCCCTGCCAGATCTAGCCTTGGCCAGGGCCTGTGGTAATGCTCAAGCACTGCGAGGATGTCAGCAGAAGGGGCAGGTTCAGAGAGATAGTCGAGGGCAGCCCCCGCGTTACCCAGGGTGCCCGACACGGCAATCAGATCCCCCGCACGGGCGCCTGAGCGTCGGACCCCGCCCCCCTGCTCTACAGTGCCATGCACCTGCAGGCTCAGAGTGAGCGGCCCGGAGGTTGTATCCCCGCCAGCCAATTGGAGACCGAACGCCTCGCTGGCTCGTCTCAACCCGGCAGAGAAATCTTCAAGCCACTGCTCATCCACGGCTGGCAGCGTCAGCGCAAGCGTGAAGCACTCCGGGTCGGCGCCCATGGCAGCAAGATCACTGGCTGCGACAGCGAGAGCACGCCAACCCAGGTAATCCGGGCGATAATTTCGGGGAAAATGGACACCCTCCACGAGAGCATCCACGGAAAAGACAAGATCCCGGCCGGCGGGAATCCGCTGAATTGCGCAATCATCCCCGGGCCCCAGCATCAGAGACCCGGATTCCTGCCGCTCGCCGAGCGGCAAAAAGAAGCGCCGGATCAGCTCGAACTCGCCCATCGCCTAGCGGGCGCGAGTCTCGGCAAGGCGGAGTCGGCCGCTGAGCTTGTCGAGGATGCTGTTGACGAATTTATGGCCCTCGGTGCCACCGAAGCGCTTGGCCATTTCAATGCCTTCGTTGATCACCACCTTGTAGGGCACATCAAGCCGATGCTTGAGCTCATAGGCTCCCAGACGAACAATCGCCAGTTCCACCGGGTCAACCTCGTTGATAGGACGATCAAGGAAAGGCTCGATCAGCTTGTCCAGTTCGCCCTGTTCGCGATGCACACCGCGAAGCAGATCACGGAAATACAGCAGATCGACCTTGCTCATGTCATTGTCGACCATGAACTCGGCTTCAATGTCAGAAATCGCCGTTTTGCTGAAATGACGCTGATAGAGCCCCTGCATAGCAAGGGCCCTGGCACGGCGTCGATCACCGGCTTTTGGTTGGCCGGACGCAGCCGGCTGCGGTGATGTACCTTCAGTTTCGCTCATTACTCACCCAGCTTCTTGAACAGACTGACCATTTCAAGGGCAGTGATCGCTGCTTCCGCACCCTTGTTACCAGCCTTGGTTCCGGAACGCTCGATGGCCTGTTCGATGGAATCCACCGTCAGCACCCCGAAAGTTACCGGCACATCGGTATCAAGACTGACTGCGCCGAGCCCACTGGAGGCCTCGCCAGCAACGTACTCGAAATGGGGCGTGCCACCACGGATGACCGCACCCAGGGCGATAATCGCATCATAATCATTGGTTTCTGCAACGCGCTTGACGGCCAGCGGCATTTCATAAGCCCCCGGAACACGCACAATGGTGACATCCGCATCGGAAATGCCGTGACGACGCAGGGTGTCCAGTGCACCCTCAACCAGGCTTTCCACAACAAAGCCGTTAAAACGGCCCACGACCAGCGCATAACGTCCGCTGCACTCGGTAAAATCACCTTCAATTACTCTGATATCTGCCATTGATGGCTCCTTCACGTGTCGCGGCTTCGAGGCCACGACCGGGTTAATCATTCAGGGGTATAGGGAACGTATTCAACAACTTCCAGATCAAAACCGGAGATCGCCGAGAATTTGATCGGCGGACTCAAAAGACGCATCTTTCCAACACCGATATCCCGGAGAATCTGGGAACCGGTGCCTACTGTGAAGTAGACGCCCGAGCTGCCCTTGCCGGAGGAACCCTTACCCTCATCAAAGAATTCCTGTATCCGGTCTTCCAGGTTGTAGCTGTCCTCGGCGCTGTTCAGGAGAACAACCACACCCTTGCCTTCCTCCGCTACTTTCTCCAGGGCGTGGTGCAGAGGCCAGCTACGGGAGTCCTTGCGGCGGGCGCCCAGAAGATCCCGCAGGGTATCGGTGATGTGAACACGAACAAACGCTGGCTCGTCAGGAGAAATATCCCCCATCAACATGGCCAGATGAGTGGCTCCCTGGATGTTGTCTCTATAGGTTCGAAGCTTGAAGACGCCGTACTCGGTATCCAGGTCGTTCTCTTCCACACACTCTACAGTGCGCTCGTTCATGGTGCGGTAATGAATCAGGTCGGCAATCGTGCCGATCTTCAGATCGTGCTCTTCGGCAAACCGCTCCAGATCTTCCCGGCGGGCCATGGAGCCGTCGTCATTCATAATCTCGCAAATCACACCCGCCGGCTCGCAACCGGCTAGTGCCGCAAGGTCACAGGATGCTTCCGTGTGCCCCGCACGGCTAAGCACGCCGCCGGGATCAGACATCAACGGGAAAATATGGCCAGGCTGGACCAGATCACTGGCCTTGGCATTTCTGGCCACCGCTGCCTGGACCGTGCGAGCCCGGTCTGCTGCGGAGATACCAGTCGTCACGCCCTCTGCGGCTTCGATGGAAAGGGTAAACTTGGTCCCGAAACCGGAGGCGTTCTGCTGGACCATCAGCGGCAAACCCAATTGTTCGCAGCGGTTCCGGGTCATGGGCATACAGATCAGGCCGCGCCCAAAACGGGCCATAAAATTGATGGCCTCGGCCGTGCAATGCTCAGCAGCCATCACGAGATCGCCCTCATTCTCGCGATCCTCGTCATCCATCAGTATGACCATTTTGCCCTGACGGATATCTTCAATGATGTCTTCAATGCTGTTCAGTGCCATATGGTTTTGCACCCTTGCGGCGTTCCGGCAAGTGTTGGCTTGCAGAACGTCCTGAGTTTATGGATTACTGGCGGGCCAGGATCAAACGCTGATCCTCACCTACCTGACGTCGGTCCAGAACTTTCCATTGTACTTTATCTGCCATGGTCTCCAGCGGCAGGTGTGCGGTCGGACGCCCCGTGCTGCCGAGGAAAACCGGCGCCTGATAGAGCCAGAGTTCATCGACCAGGTTTTCGCTGATAAATGTGCCAGCCAGAGTGGGCCCCGCTTCAACCAGCAGTTCGTTGATACCAAGCTCGCCTAGCGAATCCAGCAGCTCAGCCAGGTCGATGCCGTTGTCCTTCCAGGCAACGCCGGTAAGACTGATGCCCAGCGCCGCCAGATCCTGTGCCGGCGCGGTCGCCAGTGTTGATGACGCACAGAACACCTGCACGTTACCGCCATGAAGGATCTTCGCCGAACACGGCGTGCGCGCATCCCGGTCTGCAATCACCCGAAGTGGCTGCCTGGACGGTTCCGTCGCGTCGCCAATATCACCCAGGTCTTCGCGCCGGACGGTCAGGGACGGGTCGTCGGCCAGCACCGTACCCACACCTGTCAGAATCGCATCACTGATCGCTCTCAAGCGCTGAACGTCGCGACGGGCCTCTGTACCGGTTATCCACTGGCTCTCACCGGAAGCCATCGCAGTACGGCCATCAAGGCTCGCGGCCATTTTCAGGCGCACCCAGGGCCGCCCGGTGTTCATCCGCTTCATGAACCCCGGATTCAGGCGCGCAGCTTCTTCCGCCAGCAAGCCTTCGGTAACCCGGACACCCGCTTCCCTGAGCATGTCCAGCCCACGACCTGACACCGACGGATTCGGATCCTTGGTTGCGGCGTACACATGAGCAATCCCGGCATCGATCAGCGCTCTGGCACAGGGCGGCGTGCGACCGAAATGGCTGCAGGGCTCCAGTGTTACGTACGCCGTCGCGCCTCGGGCGTCAGTGCCTGCCTGACTCAGAGCACGAGTCTCGGCATGGGCCTCTCCGGCGCGCTCATGCCAGCCCTCACCAAGCACCAGATCTCCCCGGGCAATGACACAGCCAACTCTGGGATTAGGATGGGTGGAGTACCGACCGCGCCAGGCAAGCTGGACAGCCCGTGCCATCATGGCCCTGTCGCGGTTCTCGATCATGCCTTGCCTTTGGGGGCGTGGTTATCCGCCAGTGCTTTGGCGACATCAACAGCTGCCTCGCCATTGCTTGCCGATAACCTCTCGATTTCTTCCTTGAACTCGTTGATATCCTGGAAGCTGCGATACACCGAAGCGAAGCGAACATAGGCAACTTTGTCCAACTGGCGCAATTCGGTCATGACCTCCTCGCCCAGCTGCATGGATTTTACTTCCCGTTCGCCCGTCGCGCGGAGACGGTATTTGATACGATTCAGGGCCGCATCAATCTGTTCAATGCTTACTGGCCGCTTCTCGAGCGCTTTCATCAGACCCGCGCGCAGCTTTTCCTCATCAAATGGCTGCCGGGTGCCATCCTGCTTGACAACCCGTGGCATCACCAGTTCGGCGGACTCAAAGGTCGTAAACCGTTCCCGACAGGACAGGCATTCCCTGCGGCGACGCACCTGATCACCCTCGGCCACCAGCCGGGAGTCGATCACCTTGGTATCTGCTTCACCACAGAAGGGACAATGCATAGTCAGGAACTCCGAAGAGGAAGCCGGGCCAACATGTCGGCCCGGCTGGTCATGCCTGTAGTCTAGCTATAAAACGATCAGCCGTAGACGGGGAAACGGGCGCAAAGCGCACCGACCTGCTCGCGAACACGGCTGTTGACCGCCTCGTCGTCCAGGTTATCGAGGATATCGCAGATCCAGCCGGCCAGATCACGACACTCGGACTCACCGAATCCGCGGGTTGTGATCGCCGGGGTGCCAATACGCAGACCGGAAGTGACGAACGGTGACCGGGGATCATTGGGAACCGCGTTCTTGTTCACGGTAATGTGAGCACGACCCAGCGCCGCATCAGCATCTTTACCGGTAATGTCCTGCTTGATCAGGCTGACCAGGAACAGGTGATTCTTCGTGCCACCGGAAACCACGTCGTACCCGCGATCCACAAAAACCTGGGCCATGGCAGAAGCGTTCTTAACAACCTGCTGCTGGTAGGCCTTGAACTCATCGCTCATGGCTTCCTTGAAGCACACGGCCTTGGCGGCAATCACGTGCATCAACGGACCGCCCTGGCCACCCGGGAAGACAGCAGAGTTCAGTTTTTTCTGCAGATCGGCGTCGTCGCAGGCCAGGATCAGACCACCACGGGGACCGCGCAGAGTCTTGTGCGTCGTGGTTGCAACCACGTGAGCGTGGGGAACGGGATCCGGATAAACGCCAGCGGCAACAAGACCAGCTACGTGGGCCATGTCCACAAACAGGTAGGCACCAACCTTGTCCGCAATCTCGCGGAAACGGGCAAAATCCAGCTCCTGTGAATACGCGGAGAAGCCGGCAATGATCATTTTCGGCTTGTGTTCAACAGCCAGCGCTTCCACTTCGTCGTAATCGATCAGGCCGGTTTCCGGGTTCAGGCCGTACTGCACGGCGTGGTAGATCTTGCCGGAAAAGTTCACGCTAGCCCCGTGGGTGAGGTGACCACCGTGGGCAAGGCTCATACCAAGAACAGTGTCACCGGGCTTGAGCAGGGCCATGAAGACAGCAGAGTTGGCTTGGGAACCGGAATGCGGCTGCACGTTAGCGTAGGCAGCACCAAACAGCTCCTTGGCACGCTCAATCGCCAGATCTTCGGCAATATCCACGAACTCGCAGCCGCCGTAATAGCGCTTGCCCGGATAGCCTTCCGCGTACTTGTTGGTCAGCACGCTGCCCTGGGCTTCCATCACCCGAGGGCTGGTATAGTTCTCGGATGCGATCAGCTCGATGTGAGCTTCCTGGCGCTTCTCTTCCGCCTGCATGGCGTTCCAGAGTTCGTCGTCAAAGCCGGCGATTTTCATTTCACGATTAAACATGGATGCGCTGCCTCTGTGTGCTTGGCTGGCCCGGAGAGCTTTGGCACTCCGTAGCCCCCTGAAAAATTGGGCCGCTATTCTATCTTACAAAGGGGTGAAAAATCACCCTCTATACTGTCCGCAGATACCGGCATACGGCCACCTCCGGTTTCTGCTCAATTGCTATCACTGGTGCGTTTCGTTACCTTACCGGATCAATAACACGAGCTCCGATCAAGGGGGGCGGGGCTGGCCTTCCGGGATCGTCAAAATCAGGGATGATTTTGCCGAGCGTACATGGACGTATTTACAGCGTATCCCGGAAGGCCAGCCCCGCCGCCCGAGTCACCAGTATTCGAATTCACGAACCTGTTATATCAAGAGGTTTACGCCAGTATGGCCCAATACGTATACACCATGAACCGGGTGGGCAAAGTAGTCCCGCCTAAGCGCGAGATTCTGAAAGACATCTCGTTAAGCTTCTTCCCCGGCGCCAAGATCGGCGTACTGGGCCTCAACGGTGCCGGTAAATCCACCCTGCTCCGCATTATGGCGGGCGTGGATCAGGATTACATCGGTGAAGCCCGCCCGCAGCCCGGCATCAACGTGGGCTATCTGCCCCAGGAGCCGGAGCTGGACGAGGACAAAACGGTCAAAGAGATCGTCGACGAGGCGGTTTCCGGCGTTCATGACGCACTGGCCGAACTGGACCAGGTTTATGCAGCCTATGCTGAACCGGACGCCGATTTCGACGCATTGGCCAAGAAGCAGGGCGAACTGGAAGCCTACATCCAGGCTACCGACGGCCACGATATCGAGCGCAAGATGGAAGTTGCGGCCGATGCACTGCGCCTTCCACCATGGGACCAGAAAGTCAGCGTCCTTTCCGGTGGTGAGCGCCGCCGGGTAGCCCTGTGCCGCCTGCTCTTGTCGGGGCCGGACATGCTGCTGCTGGACGAGCCCACCAACCACCTGGATGCCGAATCCGTGGCCTGGCTCGAGCGCTTCCTCCACGACTACGAAGGCACCGTCGTCGCCATCACCCACGACCGCTACTTCCTGGACAACGTCGCTGGCTGGATCCTGGAACTGGACCGTGGCCATGGCATTCCGTTTGAAGGCAACTACAGCCAGTGGCTGGAGAACAAGGAAAAGCGCCTGGAGATGGAATCCAAACAGGAAGCCTCTCACCAGAAAGCCATCAAGCAGGAACTGGAGTGGGTGCGCAGCAACGCCAAGGGGCGCCAGTCGAAGAGCAAGGCTCGTTTGGCCCGCTTTGAGGAGATGAGCTCTCAGGAGTTCCAAAAGCGCAACGAAACCAATGAACTCTACATTCCGCCTGGTCCACGGCTGGGCAACAAGGTGATCGAGGTGGACGGCATCAGCAAGTCCTTCGGTGACCGATTGCTGTATGAAAACGTGTCCTTCAGCGTACCGCCCGGTGCCATCGTGGGCATCATCGGTGGTAACGGTGCTGGTAAATCCACCCTGTTCAAGATGATCGCCGGTTTCGACAAACCGGATTCTGGCGACATCACCGTCGGCGAAACCGTGGAACTGGCCTACGTGGACCAGATGCGAGATCTGGACGGCAGCAAAACCGTCTGGGAGGAACTCTCGGACGGCAACGATATCATCAAGGTGGGCAACTACGAGACGCCTTCGCGAGCCTACGTTGGCCGCTTCAACTTCAAGGGCAGCGACCAGCAGAAGCGGGTTGGCGACCTATCCGGTGGTGAGCGCAACCGCCTGCACCTGGCCAAGCTGCTCAAACAGGGCGGCAACGTGCTGCTGCTGGACGAGCCGACCAACGACCTCGACGTGGAAACCCTCCGGGCCCTGGAAGAAGCCCTGCTGAATTTCCCGGGTTCTGCCCTGGTTATCTCGCACGACCGCTGGTTCCTTGACCGTGTAGCCAGCCATATCCTCGCTTTCGAGGATGATGGCGAGGTGGTTTACTTCGAAGGTAACTTCACGGAGTACGATGAGGACTTCAAGAAGCGCAAAGGCGATTCTGCCATGCAGCCCCAGCGCATGAAGTACAAGAAGCTGGCCTGATGGCGAAAAACAAGACCGCCTACGTCTGCACCGAGTGCGGTGCAGACTACTCCAAATGGCAGGGCCAGTGCACCGCCTGCCAGGCCTGGAACACCATCAGCGAAGTCCGCGGCGTCAGTAGCAATGCCAAGGGCGCCCGCGGTGCCCGCTTTGAGGGATTCGCCGGTAGCCTGTCGGAGGTCCAGAGCCTGGACGACGTCAGCCTCGCCGAGCAGCCCCGTATCAGCTCCGGCATGCAGGAGTTCGATCGGGTTCTGGGCGGCGGGCTCGTGGAGGGCTCGGCTGTTCTGATGGGCGGCCATCCGGGCGCAGGCAAGAGCACCCTTCTACTCCAGGCGGTCTGCCATTTGGCTGCCACAGTCCCTGCCTTGTATGTCACCGGTGAGGAATCCCTGCAACAGGTCGCCATGCGCGCCAAACGCCTGGGGTTGCCCACCAAAGACCTGAAGATGCTGTCCGAAACCAGCGTCGAGCGCGTCATGCAGGTGGCCGAGGCAGAAAAGCCCCGTATTCTTGTGGTAGACAGTATTCAGGTGATGCACATGGCGGATATCGAGTCCGCCCCTGGCAGTGTTTCCCAGGTGCGGGAAAGCGCTGCCTACCTGACCCGCTTCGCCAAGCAGACCGGCACCATCCTGTTCCTGGTCGGCCATGTGACCAAAGACGGCAGCCTGGCAGGCCCGAAAGTGCTGGAACACATGATTGACTGCTCAATCCTCTTGGAAGGCTCCAGCGACAGTCGCTATCGCACACTGCGCGGGATCAAGAACCGGTTTGGCGCGGTCAATGAGCTGGGCGTGTTCGCGATGCTTGAACAGGGCCTGAAGGAAGTGAAGAACCCCAGCGCGATCTTCCTGAACCGCGGCGAAGACGCGGCGCCAGGGAGCGTGGTAATGGTGGTCTGGGAAGGTACCCGCCCTATGCTGGTGGAAATCCAGGCACTGGTGGATATGGCCCAGGGCGGCTACCCAAGGCGTGTTGCCGTTGGCCTGGACCAGAACCGCCTGGCCATGCTTCTGGCCGTACTGCACCGCCATGGTGGCATGCACGTGTCCGATCAGGACGTGTTCGTGAACGTGGTGGGTGGCGTGAAGGTCAACGAAACCAGTGCCGACCTGGCACTGCTGGCCGCCATCGTCTCCTCCTTCCGAGACCGCGCCCTGCCCCAGGACCTGGTCATCTTCGGCGAAGTCGGCCTGTCCGGCGAGATCCGCCCGGTACCTAGCGGCCAGGAACGAATCTACGAAGCTGCGAAGCACGGCTTTACCCGGGCACTAGTGCCGAAATCCAATGCACCAAGGAAGGCCATCGATGGCATGAAGGTGATTCCCGTTACCAAACTGAGTGATGCGCTTACTGCCCTCGAAGAACTCTAAGCCTGAGTTTTCTGGAGTCGACGGCCAGTCTGTTATCGGTATTTCCAAAAACCGCTACGAGCACATCCATGTGCGCTTGTCCTCGGCCATCCTTGGCCTCCGACATTTTTGGAAACACCGATAACAGACTGTCCTGCAAACGAAGTTGCAAGACTCGGACGTCAAACGGCTTTAATCAATCAGATGTGCAAACTCTCTTTCCAACAGCGCCTGGTCGCCCAGGTTCAGTTCCACTAGGCGTTTAAGGTGGGTGGCGCTATCAAGATCAATGTACTGACATTTGAAGCCCAGCCGGTGCGGTTCCACGTGCCTCAACTCAACGGCCATGACAATACCAGCCTCATGGTCGTCCAAATGTACAATCACCTCACAGGGCTGCTTTAACGGGACCTGCCAACCCTCCGGCCGCTTGACCAGAACACCTTTTAGCGAAATATCCAGCACTTCCGTCGTCCAGACGGATTCCTGGCAGTGGAGTTCACAGGGCGCATCGAATTCGATTCGGTGGAACCTGCGTTTTTCGGGGGTTTTAGCGGGCAACGGGTTACTCCTGTTAACCGGTCTTGTTTTACCTGACTATAGACCGGACAGGAGATTGCATCCAGAGGAGTTTTTGAGGGAGCTTCGGTTGTCGGATTACGGTGCGCATTGCGCGCCTAATCAGACCTACGGGACTCTCGAAAGGATATATCTCTGAGGTAAGACTCGGGCCGTGGTGGGGCCCTTTCCAAAAATGTCGGAGGCCAAGGATGGCCGAGGACAAGCGCACATGGATGTGCTCGTAGCGGTTTTTGGAAAGGGCCCCATCACGGCCCAGCCAACATGATCAGCAGGCTGGAAAAAACGAACTCTAATACTCAGCGATGATACTCGGGGCTGAGTTCCACCACGGCCTCGATGAACGCCTTGGCATGCTCCGGATCGACATCCGGCGTAATCCCGTGGCCAAGATTGAAGATATGGCCAGTACCGGAACCAAAGCGCCGGAGGATATCGGCCACTTCCTGGCGAATCCGCTCAGGTGGCGCATACAGCATTGCCGGATCCATATTGCCCTGAAGGGCCACCCGGTCACCAATGCGGGCCCGGGCATTGCCGATATCGGTGGTCCAGTCGAGGCCGACGGCATCGGCACCGGAACCGGCAATGGATTCCAACCACTGACCGCCGTTCTTGGTGAACAGAATCACCGGCACCCTGCGACCATCGTTCTCGCGAATCAGGCCGTCGACGATCTTCTTCATGTAGCGAAGGGAGAACTCCTCATAGGCCCAGCTGCTCAAAACGCCACCCCAGGTATCGAAAATCTGGACAGCCTGGGCACCAGCCTTGATCTGGCCGTTGAGGTAATCAATAACCGAATCCGCCAGATGGTCCAGCAAGCGGTGCATAACCTCCGGCTGGCCGTACATGAGCTTCTTGGCCTCCCGAAAATCCTTGGAGGAGCCACCCTCAATCATGTAAGTCGCCAGGGTCCACGGGCTGCCGGAGAAACCGATCAGGGGAACGCTGCCGTTCAGGGCTCCGCGAATGGTGGAAACCGCGTTCATCACGTAATCCAGATCCACCTCAGCGTTAATTTTGGGCAGCGCAGCGACATCCGCCTCGGAGCGGATCGTGTTCCGGAATTTCGGACCTTCGCCGGTTTCGAAGTACAAGCCGAGGCCCAATGCATCGGGAATGGTCAGAATATCTGAAAACAGGATGGCCGCATCCAGTGGGAAGCGCTCCAGGGGCTGGAGTGTGACTTCACAGGCCAGCGGCGTGTTCTTGCACAAGCTCAGAAAATCCCCCGCCTTGGCCCTGGTCGCACGGTACTCCGGCAGGTATCGCCCGGCCTGTCGCATCATCCAGACCGGTGTGCGGTCCACGGGCTGGCGCATCAGGGCGCGCAGGAAACGGTCATTTTTCAGCTCGGTCATAGAAAATCCAGCGTATTCTGTACAAAGGGAAAAATTGGATGGGGAGCCATAATACCCGGTTTCCCGGAATAAAAAAGGGCGGCTTTCCCTTAGGAAACCGCCCTTCTGATCAGGATCAATCCTGCAATCAGATATCCAGGTAATCCATGATACCTTCGGCAGCCTGACGGCCTTCCCAGATAGCGGTTACGACCAGATCCGAACCGCGGACCATGTCCCCGCCGGCAAAGATTTTCTCGTTGCTGGTCTGGAACATGAACTCGGACTCTTCCGGCGCGGTTACCCGGCCCGAATCGTCGGTATTCACCTTCAGCTCATCGAACCAGTCGGCCGGGCTCGGGCGGAAACCGAAGGCGACCAGAACCGCGTCAGCAGGAATAACCTCCTCACTACCCGGGACTACTTCCGGACGGCGACGACCATTTTCATCAGGATCGCCCAGGCGAGTCTGAACCACCTTCACACCCTCAACCCGGTCTTCACCAATAATGGCGATGGGCTGACGATTGAAGAGGAACTTAACGCCCTCTTCCTTGGCATTGGCCACTTCACGGCGGGAACCCGGCATATTGGCTTCGTCCCGGCGGTAGGCACAGGTGACGCTCTCGGCCTGTTGACGGATTGAGGTGCGGTTACAGTCCATAGCCGTGTCACCACCGCCGAGAACAACAACCCGCTTACCTTTCATGTCGATGAAATCGGCTTCGTCTTTCTCAAAGCCAAGGCGGCGGTTAACGTTGGAAACCAGGAACGGCAGTGCATCGTACACGCCCGGCAGGTTCTCACCCGGGAAGCCACCCTTCATGTAAGTGTAGGTGCCCATGCCCATGAAGACCGCGTCGTATTCGTCGATGATGTCCTGCAGTTGAACGTCCTTGCCAACCTCGGTGGATAGGCGGAATTCCACGCCCATCTCCTCGAACACCTTGCGGCGGCGGGTCATGACGGATTTTTCCAGCTTGAACTCTGGAATACCGAAGGTCAGCAGACCGCCGATCTCCGGATAGATATCGAAGACAACCGGCTTGACGCCATTGCGAACCAGCACGTCCGCGCATCCCAAACCGGCAGGGCCTGCACCAATGACGGCAACCTTCTTGTCTGTCCACTTCACTGCGGACATATCCGGTTTCCAGCCCAGGGCAAAGGCGGTGTCGGTGATGTATTTCTCGACAGAGCCGATGGTAACCGCACCATAGCCGTCGTTCAGCGTACAGGCACCCTCACAGAGACGATCCTGCGGACACACTCGACCGCAGACCTCTGGAAGGGAGTTGGTCTGATGACACAATTCGACGGCCCGCATGATATTGCCTTCGGAAACCAGCTTGAGCCAGTTCGGGATGTAATTGTGTACCGGGCACTTCCACTCGCAATAGGGGTTACCACACTCAAGACAACGGTGAGACTGGGACGCCGCACTATCTGCCGTGAAGGGGTGGTAGATTTCGCCAAATTCTTTCTTCCGCTTCTTGGCCGGGACCTTCTTGGGGTCGACCCGCCCTACTTCAACAAACTGGAAGTCGTTACTCAGTCGTTCTTTCATCTGGATGCTCTCATCAACTCAATTTCGACAAGGGCGGCAGCCAGGCCACTCGCCCCGAACCCTCTCAGCTTCTTATTCCGGGCGCGCCCGGGTGCTGGCCAGTAGACTGCGCAGGTTGGCAGCCTTGGGTTTCACCAGCCAGAAGCGGCCGATGTAGTCGTCGAAATTCTCAAGAATGTGCTCAGCCCACTCACTGCCGGTCTCGGAAATGTGCTCCCGAATCACACCACGCAGATGATTGCGGTAGGACTCCATGTCTTCGCTGGAAATGCGTTGGATCTCGACCAACTCGTGGTTGTACTTGTCCACGAAGGTATTGTTGAGGTCCATGACGTAGGCAAAGCCACCGGTCATACCCGCACCGAAGTTGTGCCCGGTTGATCCGAGTACCGTCACCAGGCCGCCGGTCATGTATTCACAGCAGTGATCGCCAGCGCCTTCCACAACCGCGTGGGCGCCAGAATTACGAACCGCGAAACGCTCACCTGCAGTACCAGCAGCGAAGAGTTTGCCGCCCGTCGCGCCGTAGAGGCAGGTGTTACCGACGATGGACGTCTCCTGGGTCTTGAAGGCGCTACCGCGGGGCGGCTTCACGACCAGCTTGCCACCGGTCATACCTTTACCCACGTAGTCGTTGGCATCCCCTTCAAGGATCAGGTTGAGACCGCCCACGTTCCAGACACCAAAACTCTGGCCCGCGGTACCGGTTAGATCCAGGGTAATGGGCGCATCGACCATGCCCTGATTGCCATGCAGCTGAGCGATTTCGCCAGACAAACGGGCACCGATGGAGCGGTCACAGTTGGTGACCCGGTAGGACCAGGCGCCACCACTCTTTTCCTTGATGGCTGCAGCGGTATCCTGAACCATCTGTTCCGCCAGCTTGCCCTCGTCGAACGGATGGTTCCGCTCCACCTGGCAGGTCTGAGGCTTGTCCGCCGGAATATGGTCATTAGACAGAAGGCGACTGAGATCCAGCTTCTTCTGGCGCTCGGTATCGCCCGGCAGGCGCTCCAGAAGGTCAACGCGACCAACCAGTTCTTCCAGGCTGCGCACGCCCAGCTTCGCCATCCACTCACGGGTTTCTTCAGCCACGAAACGGAAGAAGTTCATGGCCATTTCCACCGTGCCTTTGAAGTGCTCTTCACGGAGGTGATCATTCTGGGTAGCCACACCGGTCGCGCAGTTATTCAGGTGGCAGATTCGGAGGTATTTACAGCCCAGAGCCACCATCGGCGTGGTACCGAAACCGAAACTCTCCGCACCGAGGATCGCACCTTTCACCACATCCAGACCGGTCTTGATACCGCCATCGGTCTGCAGGCGAATCTTGCCACGCAGATCGTTGGCCCGCAGGGCCTGTTGGGTTTCGGTCAAACCGAGCTCCCAGGGAGAGCCCGCGTAGCGGATGGACGTCAGCGGGCTTGCCGCCGTGCCGCCATCGTAACCGGAGACGGTGATCAGGTCGGCGTAGGCCTTGGCAACACCAGCTGCGATAGTACCCACACCCGGCTCGGAAACCAGCTTCACTGACACCAGGGCCTGGGGGTTGACCTGCTTGAGATCAAAAATCAGCTGGGCCAGATCCTCGATAGAGTAAATATCGTGATGCGGCGGCGGCGAAATCAAGGTCACGCCGGGCACGGAGTAACGCAAACGTGCAATCAGATCATTGACCTTGCCACCGGGCAGCTGGCCACCCTCACCAGGCTTCGCGCCCTGAGCCACCTTGATCTGCATGACATCAGCGCTACGCAGATACTCAGCCGTCACGCCAAAACGTCCGGAAGCCACCTGCTTGATCTTTGACCGCTTCTCGGTGCCATAGCGGGCAGGATCTTCACCGCCCTCGCCAGAGTTTGAGCGACCACCCAGTGTGTTCATGGCGACTGCCAGGGCCTCATGGGCCTCTGGTGACAGCGCACCCAGCGACATGGCCGCGGAATCGAAGCGCGGGAAAATATTCTCGACCGGCTCAACTTCCGAGAGATCAATCGGTTTGAGGTCCTTGCGGAAGCCAAGGAGATCACGCAGGGTTGCCACCGGCCGTTCATTGACCAGACCGGCGTATTCCTTGTAGTGGCCATAGTCGCCACTGGTTACTGCTTCTTGCAGCTTGCCGACGACATCCGGGTTGAAAGCGTGGTACTCCTGGCCGTGGACGTACTTCAGCAGGCCACCCTGTACAATCGGCTTGCGCGGTTTCCAGGCCACGGAAGCCAGTTGCTCCTGGTCCTGCTGGAAGTCGTAGAAGCCAGCCCCCTGGATACGGCTGGGCACACCTTTGAAACACAGTTCAACGACGTCGTCAGCCAGCCCGATCGCCTCGAACAGCTGGGCGCCCCGGTAGGAGGTGATGGTCGAGATCCCCATTTTGGAGAGGATCTTCAGCAGCCCCTTGTTGATGCCCTTCCGGTAGTTGTTCTTGGCGTCAATCGGATCCATCAGCAATTCGCCGGTGCGGATCAGATCGTTCAGGACCTGGTAAGCGAGGTACGGGTACACCGCTGTCGCACCAAAACCGAAAAGCACCGCAAAATGGTGGGGATCACGAGCCCAACCGGTTTCAACAATGATGTTGGAATCGCAGCGCAACCCTTTCTGGACCAGATGATGGTGAACGGCACCGGTTGCCATCAGGGCGTTGACCGGCAGCTCTCCTTCCTTCAAATCCTTGTCTGTGAGGATCAGAAGCACCTTACCATTCCGGACAGCCTGCTCCGCCTCCTCGCAAACCTGGTGAATCGCCTGCTCCAGACCCTGCTCCGGGCGGTAGCTCATGGAGATCCGCGCCACCTCGAACCCGGGGCGCTCGTTGTTGGCGATCTTCAGGAACTTGGCCGGAGAGAGTACCGGCGTGGTCAGGATGATTCGATCCGCGTGATCGGCGGTTTCCTCGAACACGTTACGCTCGGCACCCAGACAGGTCTCCAGAGACATAACGATTGCCTCACGCAGGGGGTCGATCGCCGGGTTGGTCACCTGGGCGAACTTCTGCCGGAAATAATCCGCCACGTGGCGCACTTTGCTGGAGAGCACGGCCATCGGGGTATCGTCACCCATGGACCCAACAGCTTCCTGGCCGTTCTCTGCCAGCGGACGCAAGACCTGGTCACGCTCTTCGAAGGAGACCATGAACATTTTTTGATGCACCAGAAGCTCGTCGGAGTCCATCAGCCTGAAGTCAGGTGTGTCCTGGTTCAGGGTGGTTTCCACGCGCAAGGCGTTCTCGCGCAGCCAGCGCTTGTAGGGCTGCGCAGTCTTCAGGCGCTGGTCAATGTCTTTGGTATGCAGGACTTCACCAGATTCGGTGTCGATAGCCAGCATCTGCCCCGGCCCGACACGGCCTTTGGCAACCACATCGTCCGGCTGATAGCCGTAAGTTCCGATTTCCGAGGCCAGCGTGATGAAGTCATCTTTGGTGATAACCCACCGGGCGGGACGCAGCCCATTTCGGTCGAGCATACAGACCGCATAACGACCGTCCGACATCACCAGACCTGCGGGACCGTCCCAGGGCTCCATGTGCATGGAGTTGTACTCATAGAACGCCCGCAACTCGGAGTCCATGCTGTCGACATTCTGCCAGGCCGGCGGAATCATCATGCGAACGGCACGGAAAAGGTCTACACCACCGGCAAGCAGGACTTCCAGCATGTTGTCCATGCTTGAGGAGTCGGAACCAGTGAGATTGACCAGTGGCTGAAGGGTCTGCAGATCGGGCAGTTCCGGGGAGCTGAATTTGGCGGCCCGGGCGATGGCCCAGTTGCGGTTGCCGTCGATGGTGTTGATCTCACCATTATGAGCCAGATACCGGAACGGCTGTGCCAGCGGCCACCGGGGCATGGTGTTAGTGGAGAACCGCTGGTGGAATACACAGATAGCAGTCTCAAGATCCGGATCACCGAGATCCTTGTAGAAGTTGGCCAGGTCCGCCGGCATCATGAGGCCCTTATAGGCCAGAGTGCGGTGAGACAGGCTACAGATATAGAATTCCGGATCTTCGGCCATGTCGCTTTCAGCATGCCGGCGACCCACGAACAGACTGATCGCAAAGTCACGCTCTTCCTTGCCGGCTGGCACCACGAAAACCTGCTCAATACGGGGCAGGCAATCCAGCGCCATCGGGCCCAGGCAGCTGTCATCCACCGGCACTTCACGCCAGCCAAGGATTTCCAGACCCTGTTCGGTCAGCCGATTTTCAATTGCTGTACGACCGGCGGCAGCCTTGTTCTCGTCGGGGTTAAGGAACACCTGGCCCACGGCAAAGAGGTCGCCTGGCTCCTTGCCAAACGCCGCCTTGGCAGCTTTCTTCAGAAAGCCATCCGGGCTCTGGATCAGCAGGCCACAACCATCGCCGGTCTTTCCGTCTGCAGCGATACCACCTCGGTGGGTCATGCAGGTCAGAGACTCGATGGCAGTTTGCAACAACTTATGACTGGCCTCGCCCTTCATGTGGGCAATCAGACCGAATCCACAGTTGTCCCTGAATTCATCGGGATGATACAAACCTGTCATCATAAGCGTTCTCTCACGTAGAAATGCTTTTCAATCAAAGAGTTAATTGGCGCACAGCCATACAACCACCCTTTGACACTGAAAATGGGGGCTGGCTATTTTACACACGTAGAAATACGTACTCAAATCGGCGTGAAGTTATTGTGGGAAGCCGAAACCGGAATTACCAATCGACAAGGTTACGGAACAACAAGTTAGCGCCAAAAAGAACGGCGCTATAAATTGTCGACTGGACGCACCCAGGGCGACCGGGAAGCCAGTTCTTCCGGCAAACCAGATGCTGCGGCGTTCGCCGCCTCCCGGGTAGGGAACTCGCCATAGAATACCATAAACCATGGCTGGCCCTGCCTTTCCCCTCGGGTATACACCAGATCATCAAGCTCTGAATAGCTGGAAACGACATTTAATGCGGTCTGCTCCAGGTTGCCGGCAACCAGCTGTATGGTCCAGCCTCCTCGCGCGCGAACTTTGTCGATGGCTGCAAAATACTGCGGATCGGCCGGAATGAACTCCGGCGCGGCTTCTGGCTCTGGCTCTGGCTCTGGCTCTGGCTCTGGCTCTGGCTCTGGCTCTGGCTCTGGCTCTGGCTCTGGCTCTGGCTCTGGCTCTGGC
>Ga0189285_100068_pt1 | contig 62460 bp, 55 predicted proteins | sample GEYOminimetaG_FD_130315 | JGI IMG/M metagenome (GOLD analysis project Ga0189285, IMG submission 130315) | Marine microbial communities from the Costa Rica Dome - GEYO mini metaG | ecosystem: Environmental > Aquatic > Marine > Oceanic > Photic zone | place: Costa Rica: the Eastern Pacific... | reverse complement strand
TTGGGAAATATTACGCCCAGCGAATTCGCCATGAAAATGGCTCTTGAGAAAAAAGCCGTATGACGGCAAAAACCAACCGACGAATTCTCCCAATGGCTGGAGGAGAGTTGGGTCTCAGGTCAGTCAAAATTCAACGTTTCAATGTGCGCACAAAATCAGATTGAATGGATAGATATAATATCCTCAGTGCGGGATGAGGAAGGAGCGCTCATGAATACTGTTCCAGATGATCGCGATCCGATTGATGGCCTGTATGTTTCGATTTTTGGATCTGTAGGGTCGCTAACCGAGCGTGAAACTACGCAGATCAAGTGTAAGCGTCTTGAGAGTGTATTTTGTAGGTTGCACCCCGGACACTCGGAACAGTTTTAGTTATGTCGTTCATTATCGCAGCCCCCCCGCACTCAAAATTTTAGCAAACATTTCTTCGAAACGCCGCAAACGTCTAAATTTATCCCTTCGTTCTAATGTCTGGATTTTTTTTGTTTCGGCCGCCCACTCAGATGACACGATGTACTCGTTTATTTGATCTTCAGCTGATTTCAGATAACTTATATTGAATTGGAGATATGCGTCTAAAAGCGCAGCATCATTAAAAATTTTCCTTAGTATTTTAATTTCTATGGCTTTATGGAATATTTGAATTAGCCCGAATTGATTTGCTTGAATTCTCGCAGCTTCGCTTCCCTGATTTCGTAGATTCAGGTCGCAATATTGCGACCTGAACGACTGCAAGGTTTGTTCTCCAAACACATAAAACGAAAACGCCAGATGAGGGAAAGTAAACTTGTTATTGTGGCCACATTTGTTAGCCTCAGCTATGAGAGTATCCTCATTATGTATTATTATATTAGAATTTGAATCTGATTGACTTATAAGGTTTATTATTGATCTAAAGCACATAATCTGCTCAAATTTTTGCAAATCTTGAAAAAATTCTTCTTGGAAATGTACAAATAAATCAGGATTCGACGCAAAAATTTCCTCTGACTCAAATCGACATGTATTTTCAATATTATTTAGCCAGTCGGGATAAGGATAAACGGAAATTAAATTCTCTAACCTCATATCCTCTGCGGCAAATGTATCCTTCAAAATGAATTTCGCCAAATAATCCGCATCAATTTCAGTTCCCGCTTTCGAGCACACAGTTTCGGGAATATTTGAAATGCAACCTGCACTCGCCGCTGCCCCATAGGCGGCAGTGTAAATTATTAGCAAGATAAAAAAGTTTCGCATGCCTCATCAGACCCTTATCGCATAGTTTCCACCAAGGGTTGCCATTCCCATCTTGCGGAAGAAGGTATCGGTTTTGGCAATATTGGTTCCAGAGGTCACATAAAACATCACAAGATAGGCTCCCTGTGCCTTGGCCCACTTGGTTACACTTCTAACCAACCGAACCGCGACTTTGCCGCCCAAAAGATTCTTTCTTAAACTATTATTGTAACCGTTATGGATGAAACTTGACCAACACTATATCGTGACCGACCGGCGAAGGCGCTCTGGCGCGACACCGATGCGGCCTGTTACGCTGCCTGAGCAGCGTAACGCCAGGGCAGAAGTTCGTCGAGGCGTGTGATTTTGTGGTCGGCAACTTCAAGTGCCTTGTGCCTGCGGATAGCGTGGGCGCGTCTGGATCTCACTTGAGCCACATCGCGGACAGCGATAAGTCCGGCTCTTAGGCAAGTCAGGGACGGTTTCATTGTCCCCATACATATCGAAACCCACAATCTCCATATAGGCGCATTTCATGCAGTGGATCTCGATTCCGGTGCAGTGCTGTTTTGCCCATTCGATTGTGACGGGATCGTATTTCTTTTGCGAGCGCATCTGGATCAATCTTGTTTTTGATGTTCTGCAAATGTTCGCATAGGTAGGTTGCCAGAACGTGTCCATAACGCAATATGAATTTGATTCAAAAACTGGCTTGATAGTCGATAAGTGGTTCACATGATCCAAAAGCCACTTCACATGAATGCACTAACTTATTGAATTTATTGGTCGGGCAGGCCGGATTTGAACCGACGACCCCTTCACCCCCAGTGAAGTGCGCTACCAGGCTGCGCTACTGCCCGAACGCGTTCTACCTATCGCGTTCGTATTGCGTTCGCAAGCGGCGAATTTAAGAGGAGGGGGACATTATCCCCCGTTGGCGGCGACGGACCTCAATCTTGTCTGCTGCAATGAAGCCCCAAGCCAGCCCATAGAGCATATACATGTGCCTCCAGTGATCAGTATCGATCACGAGGCTTAGCAACAAATGCGCTACCAGAGCGGCAAAGACGCATTGGGCAAATGGAGCCCACACACGGTTCTTGAAGATAACGCCAAGCAGGGCCACGACAGTCCAGACCGCCATGAATAGATATGTGATGCCGCCGAGCCAGCCATAGGTCGTGAAGCCTTTCAGATAGACGTTATGCTCGTCTTCCGGAAAGTACTTGTTGAACTCCAACGCCCCAATGCCGAGCGGTTTGTCCATGATCAGCTCAAAGCCAAGGGCATAGCGGGCGAAACGTCCAAGGCGTGCGCCGTCATACTCCTGCACCAGCTTGGCCCGTTGCTGAAACATCTCCGCAATGCTGTCGATGGAAAGCGCTATCCCCAACAGACCAATCACTGCTAACAGGCCAAAAACCCCAACAGCGACCAGACGCCCACGTTTGAATGCGTTCCGCTCTGAGGCGAGGGCGAGAACATACAAAATGAGACTGGCAACAACGACAGCGCCCCAAGCACCGCGTGAAAAACTCAAGAACAGCGCCAAGACCAACACAGGCAAGAACAGGATCGCGGCACCATTCAAATGCAAGGGCCTTCGGAACAGGCCTTGCATCAAAAGGAGTATAGGCAGGATCAAGAAGGGCCCAAAAACATTGGGATCTTCAAAAGTGCCCCGCGCACGCCCGTATCGAGTGAAAAAGTCAGCACTAGGAAACAGATTGAAATAGCCCGCGATACCGGCGAACGCCGCAAACAGGCTGCCAAATATGAGGGCCGTCTGGATGACACGGTATCGCTCGGGGGTTTCTGCCAGAATAGCCGCGTAGAAGATTGAGGTAACGGCAAGAAATCCGGTCACTGCGATATACATGGCCGCATCGCCGAATTTCGTGGCAAGCGGGATCGCCGCAATGCCGCCTGCAGTATAGAGCATCATGCAAATAATCAGGGGGCCGAATTCGCTGCGCAGTTTCAGCCCGCAAGCGAGCCAGACGACGGATAGGAAGACCAGATAAAGCTCATAGGGCGCAGGTTCGCGGATAACGAAACCCGACAGGAAAATGGCAAACCAAAGAGCGCCGTTTCCAAGCGTGCGTGCCGAAACAGAATAGGTCGGGCCGCCAGAATGCTGGCGGCCATATGTTTCGGCCGCCAGGGTCAATACGCATTCTCCGTATTCAGGAGCGCAAACGGGGTCATGAACAAGATTTTCAAATCGAACAAAATGGACCAGTTCTCGATGTAATAGACATCACACTCGACCCGCTTTTCGATCTTTTCCTGAGTGTCGACTTCGCCGCGCCAGCCGTTGATTTGGGCCCAACCGGTGACACCCGGCTTCACCTTGTGGCGCGCAAAGTAGCCGTCGACCACCTCATCCCACTTTTTGTTTTGGGTATGAGCATTCACAGCGTGGGGGCGGGGGCCAACCAGTGACAGACTGCCAGCCAGCACATTGAAGAGCTGTGGAAGCTCGTCAATGGACGTCTTGCGAATGAAACGGCCAACCGATGTCACCCTTGGGTCGCCTTTTGTTACAACTGTCTTGGCATCGTGATCACTCATTTCGGAGTACATGGACCGAAATTTCAGAACCTCGACAATCTCGTTGTTGAAACCATAGCGTTTTTGGCGGAACAGAACCGGTCCCTTGCTGTTCAGCTTGATGGCAATTGCTGTTGCGATCATCACAGGGGTGAGGGCAACAATGGCGAGGCTGGCAAAGAACAGGTCAAAGACCCGCTTTGCCACCACGTCCCAATCAGCAATCGGTTTATCGACAACATCAACGAACGGCACGGTGCCAACAAAGGATGCACCACGGCTGCGGAACCGGGCCTTATCTGTATGTGCGGACAGACGAATATCGACCGGAAGCACCCACAGTTTGGAAAGCAGTTGCAGCACACGTTGCTCGGCTCGCAAGGGAATGCACACGATCAGCATGTCGATTTTGGCCAATCGAGCGAACTCAACCAGCGCAGAGATATTGCCGAGCTTTGGATAGCCTGCGACGACAGCTGGTGATCTGTCATTTGCGCGATCATCGAATATCCCGCAAATGCGGATATCATTGTCGACTTGCCCCTCCAGATCGTGAATGAGTTCAGCAGCAGCCGTTCCGCCACCAACAATAACGGCCCGGCGCTCAAGTCGGCCCTGATCCATCCAACGTCGGACAGCAACAAAAACGGTTGTTCGGAAAATCACAAGCACGCTGAGGGCCAGCAGGAACCAATGTCCAAGCCAGTTGGTGGATGTAGCCACGCCAAAATCTGTTGTCTGCTGCAAAAGAGCAACCGCACCACAAGCTAAAACGAGGCCGCCCGTGATCCGCCCGATTTGCCTAAGCCCACGGCGCATCACCGACACTTGATAGGCGTCTGCAGCCTGAAAGAACCCAACACAGAGAAGAGTGGCAAGGGCAATTAAGGCCGCGACGGCCCAGTTCATTTCGAATCCAGTTGTAAAATACCAACCAGCGACGAAGCCACTTAATCCCAGGAGGCAGATGTCAGTCAGACGAACAGATCCGCTGAGAACCGTTGCAGAAATGCCGTCATCGCGTAGGGTGCTGGCAATTTCCAACGCGTGTTTCGACAATCTGTCCGAATGACTTGGCTCTCGAAGTTCTCGCAGATCATTTTCAACACTTGCGCGCAATTTGCTCTGCAGTGCCAACGCCGGATTGGGTTTCGACGATAACGGCTTAATATTTAAAATTTCTTTGGCGCTAACAGTCATGGAATTTACTTGGCCTTGGCAATAAAGGAGGTTGGCTCTGGAAGAACTGTGGAGTTTTCTTCAAGGTTTTGGCTGTCATTACAGGCGACAGGGTTTCCCAAAAGTTCATGGTAAAGCGACGTAATTCGATCACTCATCAGGTCAGTAGAGAATGTTTCGGCTAGAGTGGAACTGAGAGATTCCGTTGCTGGCAGCATCGTCTCAGGGTGCTGCAAGGCTTCGGTCATCGCCTGTGTCAGCCGGCCTACGCGACCCGGTTCAATAAGGCGATCGACATGTTTGCCAAATATCTCCGGGATGCCGCCAACCCGTGTAGCGATCAGCGGACGTTGTGCGGCAATGGCTTCAAGGACGATATACGGCATCGCTTCTGCACGAGACGGCACGACGACGGTCTTTGCCATGGCAAATGCATCCCGGCTTGGCATTGCACCGTAAAACCGCACGGTATCCTGCAAACCAAGTCGCTCAACCATTGCCCTGTACCGGGTTTCATCTGGTCCTTCGCCAACAATCGCTGCTGATGGAGCTGTGCCCGTTGTAAGACGAATGTTGTTCAAGGCTTCGATAAACAAGTCGGTCCCTTTGAGGTCGCGCAACATTCCGATGAAAAGAAAATCGGCCGCATCCGAATTTGCCTTGACCGGCGTAAACTCGGAAGCTTTCAAACCATTATAGACAATGCGCACCGGGACATGCGGACTGGTGACCTTGGTCTCAAAGGCTGAGTACTCATAATCGGAGACGAAAATCAGGCCGTCCGAAAGCGTAATGAGCCCGCGCTCCAAGGCGTGATAAATCCGCCCTTCCATCCGGTTAGGATCGTAATGGAGGCTTCCCCCGTGAGGCGTATAGATCCGCTTGGTATCTGAGCCTTTGATGCGCAGGATTGTTCCGATGACACGGCTATAGGCGCCGCCCTTCGCGCCATGCCCATGAAGAATGTCGGGATTGAGGTCCCGCACATGACGATAAAGCGAAAAAGCGGCCTTAAGATCGCCAAGTGAGAGTTGGCGTTTCATCGGAAAGCGTTCGACACCCAAGCTCATGTGTGGACGTAGATCATCCAGCAAGCGATTATCGTATGCGCTGCCCGTAGAACTATCGCAGATCAGTCCAACATCGTGCCCAGCTTTTATCTGACATTCGGCCAGATCCCGGATGTGGCGAAAGATGCCGCCAATTGGTGAGCGGACACAATGAACAATACGAAGCTTGTTCGTTGCCATTGTGCAATTTCCCTGTTTCGGCCTTAAGATCTCTTTTTGGATCCGTAAGGCTGATAGGTTGCACAATAGCGAAAACAGATGAGTTCCCGGTTAATTCACGATCCCTGTCAGAAATACCGTTCGCGAACATATATGGTGTCGCCAGGGCGGGTCGGGTCCGAAATAGGCACACGTCCGTTTAGGATTTCACCATTGATTTGACGAGTGATATCGACGTCCGCCTGACGAGCTCTGGGCGAAAAACCGCCGGCTGTTGCAATGGCATTTTGCACGGTCATGCCGGGAACATAAGTGTATTGGCCCGCGCTTTGCACTTCACCCATGACAAACACCGGGCGGTAGGTATCCACCTCAACAGAGACGTCAGGATCTCTCAAATATCCTTGGCGCAATTTGCGGGCAATTTCGGTCGCCAGCTCTTGTTGTGTTTTGCCGCGTGCAGCAACGCTGCCAATGAGTGGAAATGAAATATATCCTGCTTGATCAATGGTATAGGTGTTGGAAAGATCGTCTTGGCCGAACACGAGAATACGCAGCCGGTCACTCGAGTCGAGCTGATACGGCTGTGTCAGGATCTCATGAAACGCGGTTGGTGGGCGCTGATATCCGCTACAGGCGGTCAGCAACCCGCACACGACCAGAACAAGGAACGCGCGAAGTGGCATCGATAACTCTCCAAAGGTGCAATGCCACCATGTCAAGCTATGGTTAATGTGAGGTGAAGGCGAGGCCCGTCTATCCGCTGAAGAGGTAAAAATATCATACACATTGATTAACGCGCAGATCGACGCCGGAGGAGGGGCTTTAACCGAACGCTTACCCTATTTCGTCATAGTCAGACTAATTCTTGGAGTTTTGGCAATGACCACTGCGCGTAATGCAGATTATGACCCTGACATGGTGCTCGACCTTGGCGGAATTGTGCGCGCCATTTTCCGGTCGCTGCTGTGGCTATTGCCGCTGATCTTTCTGGTGTGCGCTGGCACGCTTTTGGTGTTGCAGTTCATCCCAAATAAATATCAGGCGGAAGCGCGCCTACTGATTGAAAGCAAGGACTCGGAATTTCCCGGCGGCTCCAGCAGCGCGGAAGTCGAGCGCGCTGTTCTTGATAATGAGGGTGTTGCCAGTCAGGTGCAGCTGTTGCGGTCTGCTGATTTGGCACGGCGGGTTGCCCGCAAAGTCGATCTTGCCTCAATCCCAGAGTTTAACGAGTACAAGAGCAATTCCCCATTCAACAAGCTCTTGATCGAATTCGGTCTCAAACGAACTCCGCCGCCCTCCACGGTCGAAGAGCGTGTGCTCAACCATTTTTATGAGAGCCTCTCAATTTATCGGCTGGATGAATCCCGCGTGATCGCAGTTGAATACCTGTCCGAGGATCGAGAGTTATCTGCGATCATCGCAAACACCATTCTCGACGAGTACATTACCCTTCAGTCTCGGGCAAAGCGGGAGTCCACCGAGGTTGCCGCGTCTTCGCTTGAGCCGCAGATTGCTCAGCTACAGACGGAGGTTCGTGCTGCTCAGCAGGCAGTCGAGGATTTTCGGGCCAAGGCTGACCTTCTTATTGGAGCCGACAACATACCGTTGGCCCGTCAACAGCTTGCAGAAATAAGCAGCGAATATTCGGCAGCTCAAGCTGCCAAGGCTGAATCTCAGGCGAAGGCTGACCTGATCCGAGAGTTGCTCAATTCTGGCGGTTCCCTTGAAACAGCAACTGACGTGCTGGAATCTCCACTTATTCAGCGTTTGAGAGAACGCCAGGTTGAGATCCAGTCAAACATTGCGGAACTGTCTATCACCTTGCTACCAAGTCACCCGCAGTTGAAGGCATTGAACTCCCAACTGAGCGATTACAATCGCCAGATTCGTTCTGAGGCTCGCAAGGTGCTGCAAGGGTTGGAGAACGGCGCCAAAGTTGCCAGCCAGCAGGCGAGGGCGTTGGAAGGCCGTTTGAATGAATTGAAGGCAGCTGCCGCCAAATCCAATGACGATCAGGTCAAGTTGAGTGAACTGGAGCGTCAGGCGAATGCCAAAGCTGCGCAGCTCGACTCTGTTTTGGCAAAGTTCCGCGAAGCCGAAACGCGTTTGCGGTCTCAAGTGCTGCCTGCAGATGCGCGGATTATTTCCCGTGCCAGCGTTCCGGTAGAGCCGCATTCACCCAAGATTTTTGCGATTACTATGATTGCTGCGCTGGCCACATTTTTGTTGGGCTGTACGCTGGTCTTGATGAAGGAGTTCCTTTCCGGCCGAGCTGTACGCCCGGTGTCTTATGAGGGCACAGGCAATGCTCGCTCTTCAGAGCCACCTAAAGTGGTCAAGGAGTGGATAGAGGAAGACAAGCGTAAATCAAAGACCGGAGAACGGCGCTCTCCATATGAAGAGCCAGAGCCGGAAGAGGCAAAATCTGCTGGTTTTGCGCCAATGGCCTACGGATTTTACGCTGCAAGCAACTACGATCTGACAAGTGAGCGAAAAGAGCGGGCTGCCCAGTACGTTGCCAACATGAAGCCGGAGGCCGACCCTCTCCAGGACAACTTGACGGACCCGCGCGGTTATCAAGACAATGACGAGGCCATTCAAAAAGCCGATGACATGATGACGAGCCGTGCCGGGGCAGGATCGTCGACACGGAAAAAGGACAACGGTCTTCCCGACCCTGAAAAGATCGCCGGGTGTTATGCAGTTCTAAGCGTTGACGAGCCGGACATTTCGCATGAAATCGCCTTCGATCTTGCAAGAATGGCTGCGGACGCTGGCCGCTCATCTGTGTTCGTTGAGGTTTTCCCGGAAGATATTGATCCCAATGGCGCGCCCGGATTTTCAGATCTGGTGGCAGGTGACGAAACCTTCTCAAAGGTCATCTATCGGGACGGTGCCTCTAACGCGCACATCATCGAGGCGGGCACAATGCCAATCACGGATGATATGGCTGATGATGACCGCTTCAAGCTGGCCTTGGACGCTATGGCTAAAACCCATGAAGTCGTGATTATTGACCTCGGCGCAATCGATGGGTCACAAGCCAGCGCAAATGTGCTTGCTTACGTGAACCAGGTCTTCATCGGGGCAAGTTCCGGAGATTATGCGGATGACCTTGAGGACGCAGCTGAGATGCTGAGAAACAACACCGGTTCCGATGTGGAAATCATCTATCAGACCAGTCGCAGGGGGAGAGGCGGTGCTGATTACGCTGCCTGATTAATGTCAGGTCTCTAATCCTGCTACGATCGAGCTTTTGCACGAACGGCCCGCAACTTGCGCACCAGTGACCAGAGTTGCGGTGAGGTCCTGATTTTGGTCTTGATCGACGATTTCAGGCGGATGGTTTGCTCCGCCATCTTACCCTTTAAAGTGATGCCAACTAGCTGATCGGAAAGTGCGACAGGCTTCGTCCAGCCATGTTTGTAGCGTTCATCCCCAAGGCCAAGATCGAGGAATTGGGTGCGACCGCCTATGCAGGCCTGTTCGATAACATCCATCAGAAGAACGTTACCGGGGCTGTGTGGCAGCAGCTCGTCATGTGCCACGCTATTTGCGTAGCCGATCAGCGTTTCCCGGTGTTGAAGGCAAAGATACGTCGCGCGAATTTTCCCTGCTACCTCCAGTCCCCGGAGTATGAGCTCAGGAGCATCACTCGACATTGGACCTGTTGGCAGAAGCGCGCGAAGAAACGCTTGATCAGCTTCGGAAGCGAAGGCATTCGGAATGCCGGTGAGTCCCGCTCGGTGCGCTCTCTGCACAAGAAAAGCGTTGAGCAACCTCTCAACATCATGAGCTGTTGCACCACTAACCAAGCGATACTCTCCAGCTTCCATGAGGGCGCGCTTCTTGCGAGATAGTTTCTTGCGCGCGGCCTTACTTTGAGAGGCCCGGAAAAAACTGTCAAAGCTACTGTCCAGTTCGCCCTGAAAAACGGGACTGGGGCTTGGCGTGGCCGTTGGAGACAGGAGCGGGTGAGGGCGCTGCTGCCAGACCTGAGGAATGTTTTCCAAAAGGACTAAGTCCGCTTTGCAGTGCCCGGCAATTTCACACAAGGCTCGCTGGGCATCTGCGCTTGAAAGGGTGCGATAGAACTCTTCCTCCCAGAGGCCTGTATTTTGATTGCCTTTGTCTGCTCCCAAAAAGCGTATGGTTTGCGCGCCAAGGCTCCTGCTGAATTTGAAGGGAAGCAGTGCCAACGGCTTATGGTTCTGCGTGAAAAGTGCAATTTGACAGGGTGCGTCGCGATCGCTACCCAAAGCCGTGAGGTAAGCATTACACCAGTGATGGGTTTGGTACGCGCTGCCAATTCCGGTTTGCTCAAGCGTTAGCCATACATCACGGGCTTGTTCAGGACTGTTTTTAATTTCGATCTGGAAATTCGTCACGTACCGCCCCGATGTGGCTATGTGCCGGAAATCATGAGTATTTTGAAGCTAAGGAAATCGGAATTGCCGACAAGTGCACTTTTTGATGAAACCCATCGAGCTTCATCGCCAGAACTAGCAATAAATATTAAATATTCAGTATCATAGGATACCAGTGAATTGACTGGACGGATTTTGATGAACACGCGCCAAAAGGTGTTTCAGAGCGGCTTCAAACTGCTGAATATCAGCGGTCTCGGCCGATTCATGGCGCCTATGACCCAAGGCTGCGGAGCCGTGTTCATGATGCACCACATTACACCGCCGCGGACTAATACGTTTCAACCCAATCGACATCTGGCAATTGCGCCGGAGTTCCTGCGTTTTGCGGTCAATCGGATCCGATCCAAAGGATACGAGATCCTACATCTGGATGAGGCTATTGACCAACTGAAGATGGGGTATGGCCGCAAACGTTATGCGGTTTTGACTTTCGATGACGGTTACAAGGATAATCTGGAACAGGCTTATCCCGTTCTAAAGGAGCTTGGCGCGCCGTTCACCGTCTTTGTGACCAGCGGCTTGATCGATCGGACCAGCGAACTCTGGTGGCTTGCGATTGAACGGCTGGTCGCCGCCAATTCCGAACTTGTCATTACTGAAGGAAGTGAAAAGGGGCCCATTAGCTGCGCAACACCGGAGGAGAAGGATCGGTGTTACGAACATCTGATGGACGTACTGGGCAGGGAAGTCGGCGAAGAAGAGCAACGGGCCATCGTAAGGGCATTGGCAGCGCGATACGGCCTCGACCTCACGGCGCTTGCCGATGAATACATGATGTCGTGGGACGATCTCCGCCAATTGGCCGCAGATCCACTCGTCACCATTGGCGCACATACCCATGATCACTATGCGCTTGCACGATTATCAGCGGAAGCAGCTGAAGGTGACATTGACCATGGCGCCCGCAGAATTGAGCAGGAACTGGGCTTGAGACCCAAGCACTTTGCTTATCCTTATGGCAAACCTTATTCGGTCTGTGATCGGGATGCGGAGTATCTGGAGCATGCCGGCTTCGCGTCGGCACTCACCACATTTCCCGGCGTCTTGAACTCCACCAGCGCCAAGGCCCCGATGAAATTACCGCGTGTGTCCCTGAACGGTCGTTTTCAGACCAGCGACACTTTGGATCAATACCTTACCGGAGCTCCCTTTGCTCTCTATAGGGCGGCAAGCTGGCTGACCGGCTGCCTGCGTTTCACGTCGTCTTTTTCCCGCCTCTTTCCATCCACCAGATGATCGCTCCAGCCGGAATGACCCAAACCAGTCCGGCAACCGCGAAATAGGCGAAAGAGACCCAGCCGCTGGCATTTTGCAACGTCATGTCGCCGATGACCATGGCGAAGAACGCATAGGTCACGACGAAAACCACAAGCAGCACCATTCCGATAAACTTGCGAAGTGAGGGCACGCGAAGGTTCCTTCTCTGAAACATGGGCTTTGAAACACGGGGTCCAGCGGTCAAGTGTCGCACAATCGCGGACCATGACTTGCCGATTTCCCTGTGCACCTATATCTCACCCGGTCAAAGGTCAAATCCGGGGCGCATATGACATCGACTTCTGAACACACTTCGGCAGTTGCGGGCAGCGAAGATAGCAAATTGCAGCATAATCGGACGCTGGTGCGTTCGTGGCTCTATTTTGTCTGCGCACTCATTTTGGTGATGGTGGTTGTCGGCGGAGCAACGCGGCTCACCGAATCCGGCCTTTCCATCACCGAGTGGAAGCCCATTCATGGTGTCATTCCGCCCTTGAGTGAAGCGCAATGGCAGGAAGAGCTCGAGAAGTATCGCCAGATCCCGGAATACCAGCTTATCAACAAAGGCATGAGCCTAGATGAGTTCAAATTCATTTTCTGGTGGGAGTGGGGCCATCGCCTCCTGGGACGTGTTATTGGGATTGCCTTTTTCGTCCCAATGGTTGTCTTTTGGGCTCAAGGGCGGCTGGAGCCTTGGCTGAAACCGCGTCTCGTTTTTGGCCTATTTCTTGGCGGGCTTCAGGGCGCTGTCGGCTGGTGGATGGTTGCTTCAGGGCTCGTCGAACGCACCGATGTTAGCCAATACCGGCTGGCGACTCACCTGACGCTGGCGTTCTTTATTTTCGCCTATCTGTTCTGGATAGCTCGACGTCTTGCACCGCGTGATGCCGCCACCCATGAAGAACAAGCCGGCCTGACCACACTTGGTTGGGTATTCTTAGGACTGGTGTTCTTGCAGCTCTTCTTGGGCGGCTTGGTAGCCGGACTGAATGCCGGGTTCACGTTTAACACATGGCCGCTGATGGATGGCCAGATCATCCCGGATCGGTTGTTCGTCATGGACCCATGGTGGATCAATATGTTTGAGAACGTGATGGTGGTCCAGTTCCAGCATCGCATGGTGGCCTATCTTTTGATCGCAGCGGTTGCTTATCTCGCCTGGCGGTCAATGAAAGTGTCTGGGCGTGCCCATGTCATGCGCCCCACATGGCATTTGGCAGGGTTCATCGGCCTTCAGGTTGTCTTCGGCATCTTGACGTTGATTTGGAATGTGCCGCTTAGCATCGCGCTGGTGCATCAAGGCTTTGCAGTTTTTGTTCTGGCCGCGAGCATCGATTATCTGGTGGCCCTAAAGGGAAGCTACCCCACTCGATAACAACGGAATCAAAAACTGAAAAAGCCCGGCTAAGGTATTGCCGGGCTTTTCCTTTTCTATTTCAGAGTTTTAGCCCGCTGCGAGGGCCTGATCCAGATCGGCAATGATGTCGTCGACATCTTCCAGACCGACAGAAATCCGAACAACATCTGGCCCAGCCCCGGCAGCAACCTTGTGGTCGTCTTCCAGCTGGCGGTGTGTTGTTGACGCCGGATGGATGATCAGGCTGCGTGTATCGCCAATATTTGCCAAGTGGGAGAAGAGCTCGGTGCTCGACACCATTTTCACGCCTGCATCGTAGCCACCTTTCACACCGAAGGTGAACACCGCGCCTGCGCCTTTGGGCATGTATTTCTTTTGAAGCGTGTTGTGCGGATCGCTTTCCAGACCGGCATAAGAGACCCAGCTGACCTTGTCGTGCGCTTCAAGATGCTTTGCAACGGCCAGTGCGTTGTCGCAGTGACGCTGCATGCGCAAGGGCAAGGTTTCGATGCCGGTCAGCAACATGAAGGAGTTGAACGGCGAAATCGCTGGGCCTAGATCCCGCAGACCAAGTACACGGCAGGCAATGGCAAAACCGAAATTGCCGAAAGTCTCGTGGATCACCAGCCCATGATATTCATCGCGCGGCTTGGAGAGAAGCGAGTAGCGATCTGTGGCTGACCAGTCGAAAGACCCGCCATCAACAATGACACCGCCCATGGAATTACCATGGCCACCCATGAATTTGGTCAAAGAGTGAAGGACAATATCCGCGCCATGTTCGATCGGGCGGCAGAGATAGGGCGTTGCCATTGTGTTGTCGACAACGAGTGGAATGCCTTTTGCCTTTGCAATCGCGCTGATGCCCTCCATATCCGTGACGACACCGCCCGGATTGGCGAGGCTTTCAATGAAAATCGCCTTCGTGTTTTCGTCGATGGCAGCTTCAAAGGTGCTCAGATCCGCCGGATCTGCCCACTTCACACCCCAGCCGAAGCTCTTGAAAGAATGGCTGAGCTGATTGATGGATCCGCCGTAAAGCTTGTTCGCGGCAACGATATTGTCGCCCGGCTGCATCATGGTGTGGAAGCACAAAAGCTGAGCTGAGTGGCCAGAGGCAACCGCAAGCGCTGCTGTGCCACCTTCAAGGGCTGCAACACGCTCTTCCAGAACGGCCGTCGTCGGGTTGGTAATACGAGTGTAGATATTGCCAAATGCCTGCAAGCCGAAAAGGGAAGCTGCGTGGTCAACATCGTCAAACACAAAGGATGATGTTTGATAGATCGGCGTGGCCCGCGCGCCTGTTGAAGGGTCCGGTTGGGCCCCAGCGTGAATAGCCAAGGTAGAAAAACCGGGAATTCCGTCACTCATTGAATTGTCTCCGCAGTGAATTTTGGCGGCATCTTGTCTGAAAGACCCTGAAACGTCAAAGGGATGATCAAGAGTTTTATCAAGGTGCCAAACGGGTGTGCAAGGCTTCGCCAAAACGCAGCGTCTTGCTCGCTCAGACTGTCTGCTTAATCCTAAGTGTTTAGGCGGAAGAGGCTGGCGAATTACTGCATCAATAGCGTGTGTTGGCTCACGAAAAGCCTTTGTATTCCGTGGTTTGTGCGGTGCGAAAAGGTTAAATTATACTTAAGTCGTCCATACCTTAGTAGCCTTGAACCCCTTGCAACTATTGATACTAAAACACCCCTACCTTGATCATGGAGGAGGACCCTCGGTCATTGTTTCATGGTTGAATTTCAGGGCGTGGGGCGCAGGGGCGTCTACGGACTGAAGGTGGAATAACTTTTGATGTTTTGAACTTGGAAAAGGGGTTGCTGACGAGCGAAATTTTGATCCGGCGCATATCGTAACGCATGTTCTTATCCTTCCGGACATTGTGAGAGAGCGTCGAAAGCCTGTGTGGGACGCTGGCCATTGAGCGGCGGCAAGGATCAAAAGACAACTTCGAAAGGGCTGTAACAGCGCGGACCACCCATCCGGCACCAGCCTTGACCCGGTGGGACCGTTCAGCAATCCCGGATTTGAAGCTCTGATATCAAAGCGGCGATTTTTCGCTGTTCCACGAAGGATAACAAAGGACAAAGTGGAGGAGCCTACATGTCCGAAAACTCATCCAATAACGCGTATTGGTCTGCCAATCTGCGTATTATTGTGGTCAGCCTCGTGATTTGGGCGCTGGTCTCTTTCGGGTTTGGCATCTTGCTACGCCCGCTGCTGAGCGGCATTGCCGTTGGCGGAACTGATCTGGGCTTCTGGTTTGCCCAGCAGGGTTCCATTCTGGTCTTCCTGGCGATCATCTTTTTCTATGCCTGGCGGATGAACAAACTCGACCGTGAATACGGCGTGGAAGAAGAATAAGGGCGCCTGAAACTATGGATCAGTTTACAATCAATCTTCTGTTTGTGGGTGGCTCCTTTGCCCTCTACATCGGTATCGCGATCTGGGCCCGCGCCGGTTCCACATCAGACTTCTACGCTGCTGGTCGTGGCGTTCACCCGGTCACCAATGGTATGGCGACAGCAGCTGACTGGATGTCTGCAGCTTCGTTCATCTCCATGGCTGGCCTTATCGCCTTTACCGGATACGACAACTCGTCCTTCCTGATGGGCTGGACCGGTGGTTATGTGCTTCTGGCACTGCTGCTCGCGCCTTATCTGCGCAAGTTCGGCAAGTACACAGTTTCCGAGTTCATCGGCGATCGTTACTACAGCCAGACTGCTCGCGTTGTGGCCGTTGTCTGCCTTATCGTTGCATCCGTTACCTACGTTATCGGTCAGATGACCGGTGTTGGTGTCGCGTTTGGTCGCTTCCTGGAAGTGGACAACACAACCGGTCTGCTCATCGGTGCTGCTGTTGTGTTCGCCTACGCCGTTTTCGGCGGCATGAAGGGCGTGACCTACACGCAGGTTGCCCAGTACGTCGTTCTGATCACGGCCTACACCATCCCGGCAATCTTCATCTCGCTGCAGCTGACAGGTAACCCGATCCCGGGTCTTGGCCTGTTCGGTAACGATGTTGCAACGGGTGAGCCGCTGCTGGCCAAGCTCGACAGCGTTATCTCGCAACTCGGCTTCAATGAGTACACCACTCACCACGCCGACACGTTCAACATGGTCCTGTTCACACTGTCCCTGATGATCGGTACAGCTGGTTTGCCGCACGTTATCATGCGCTTCTTCACCGTGCCCAAGGTCTCTGATGCACGTTGGTCCGCTGGTTGGACGCTGGTCTTCATCGCACTGCTCTACATCACGGCTCCAGCTGTTGGTGCCATGGCTCGCCTGAACATCACTGAAATGATGTGGCCGAATGGCACTGCCGGAGAAGCTGTTGCTGTCGAGACCATCGAAAACGATGCGAAATACGACTGGATGAAGACTTGGGAGAAAACCGGTCTGCTGGCTTGGGAAGACAAGAACGGCGACGGCAAGATCCAGTACTACAACGACAAGTCTGAAGCCATGCAAGCCAAGGCCGAAGAAAACGGCTGGCAGGGTAACGAGTTGACCAAGTTCAACCGTGACATCCTGGTTCTGGCGAACCCGGAAATCGCGAACCTGCCGAGCTGGGTGATTGGTCTTGTGGCAGCGGGTGGTCTTGCTGCGGCTCTATCCACGGCAGCTGGCTTGTTGCTAGCGATCTCCTCTGCGGTCTCTCACGACCTCATCAAGGGGGCGATCAATCCGGCCATTTCGGAGAAAAACGAGCTTCTGTCAGCGCGTATTGCAATGGCCGTCGCCATCGTTGTTGCAACGTATCTGGGGCTCAATCCTCCAGGCTTTGCGGCGCAAACCGTGGCTCTTGCCTTCGGTCTGGCTGCTGCCTCGATCTTCCCGGCGCTCATGATGGGCATCTTCACGAAGGTCAACAGCCGTGGTGCAGTCGCTGGTATGATCGCAGGTATCTCCGTAACCCTGATCTACATCTTCCTGCACAAGGGCTGGTTCTTCATCCCGGGCACAAACAGCTTCTCTGATGCTGCTCCGTTGCTCGGCACGATCAAGTCCACCTCTTTCGGTGCGGTTGGTGCACTGGTCAACTTCGCAGTTGCCTACTTCGTGTCCAAGTCTTCGGACCCGATCCCAAGCGACATCGAAGAGCTGGTCGAAAGCGTCCGCGTCCCGAAAGGTGCGGGTTCTGCTCAGGCTCACTAAGCCGCTCAAGGAAGGCTGCACTGTCAGCCTTCCGGTTCAAGAATTTCCTGCCCGGGTCTGCCGGGCAGGATTTTTCGTTTCAAGATGAGGCTGAACGGATGCCAATGATGCCGGACGAAATTCTCGTATTTCTCCAATCGGTTCATCCTTATGATGCGCTGCCCTTTGAAGTTCAGAAGACCCTCGCTGAAGAGTTCAAGGTCTGGGATTTGGAAGAGGGCGCCTCTGTCTACAAACTTGGGGAGCAGCTCCCCGGTCTTTTTCTGATTTATGATGGGGTGATCGAGATCCGCGACGAGCACTGCGCACCGGTCAGCTATCTGAAAACTCGAAATTCATTTGGCGAACGCGGCCTCCTGCGAGACGGTCTGGCAGTTACATCCGCCGATGCCTCCCAAGCCAGCACGCTCTTGTTGCTCGCTCCTGAGGCGTTCCACGCGCTGAGGTCCGATCACAAGGTCGTTGCCCGGTTCTTCGACCGCACTGGAAAACGGGATGCCCCTCGGCGGGAATTGGCAACAACACGCGCCGAAACTCTCATGGCTGCAAATCCCTACACCTGCCAGCCGAATACCACGGTCAAGGACGCGGCCACTTTGATGCGGGACAAGCATGTCTCGTCACTCTGCATCACAAATGGGGAAGACACCCTGAAGGGTATCATTACGGTTCGGGACTTGTCCGGAAAGGTCCTTGCCGAAGGCCGATCCTATGACACGCCTGTCTCTGACATCATGACCGTATCTCCCTTTGCGCTTACTCCGTCTGCCATTGGGTCAGATGTTCTTCACCTGATGATGGAACGACGGATTGGACACGTCCCGATTGTCTCCGGCGGGCGTCTTGTCGGCATCATCACGCAAACAGATCTGACCCGCTATCAGGCGGTCAGCTCGGCGGACATGGTCAGCGAAATTGCGAGAGCTGGAACGCCTGAAGAGATGGCGGCCGTCACAGCGCGCATTCCCAAACTTCTTGTCCAGCTTGTCGGCGGTGGAAGTCGCCATGAGGTCGTGACACGGCTGATTACAGACATTGCCGACACGGTTACACGTCGTCTGTTGGCCCTTGCGGAAGAGAAGCTCGGTCCCCCACCGGTTCCCTATCTCTGGCTTGCCTGCGGTTCCCAAGGGCGGCAGGAGCAGACCGGGGTTAGTGATCAAGATAATTGCCTGTTTCTCGATGACGCTGTGACCGATGCTCAGCGTGACGGTTATTTCGCTGAGCTTGCGAATTTTGTCTGCGATGGTTTCAACACCTGCGGGTACGTCTACTGTCCTGGCGACATGATGGCGACCAACCCACGCTGGAACCAGCCGATACGCGTCTGGCAGGAGTATTTTGAGGGCTGGATCGCCAAGCCGGACCCAATGGCGCAAATGCTGGCTTCCGTAATGTTTGATCTTCGCCCGATTGGCGGTCAAATGGCGCTGTTTGAAAATCTTCAGGATGCGACGCTGGACGCTGCGGCTCGAAACTCGATCTTTGTCGCCCATATGGTGGCCAACTCTCTGAAGCATCAACCACCTTTGAGCCTCCTGCGCGGTTTGGACACAATCCGGTCCGGCGAGAACAAGAACACATTGGATATGAAGCACAATGGCGTCGTTCCTGTGGTCGATCTGGCGCGTGTCTATGCCTTGCGCGGCAAAATCGGCTCGGTGAATACACGCGCACGGCTGGTCGATGCGCGCGAAGCAGGACAGTTGAGCGCATCGGGAGCAGGGGACTTGCTCGACGCATATGACCTTATTGCCGAAACGCGGCTGCAGCATCAGGCAAACCTGATCAAGGCGGGTTCGGCACCGGATAACTTTCTCGCACCGTCGAGCTTGTCGGACTTTGAGCGCAGCCACTTACGAGATGCGTTTGTGGTTGTGAAAACCATGCAGTCGGCCATCGGGCATGGCAGTGGCATGTTAAGCTAATGGTTTAAGTAGAAGACTCAAGGGTAGGTAATATTCTTGGGCTGAAGGAAGTCAAAGAGATACAGGGTCTTTCGGACTCAAATTTTGAAGCGAAAGACCAGATTGGTTTTCAGGTAAGAACTTGGCCCACAGAAGGCCGGAAGCCTGAACCGGAGGAAGTGAAATGTTTTTGGAACTCATCGCCATCTTTATTGCGGGCATCGCCGCAGCCGGTCTGACATTGTTGGTCAACCGGTTCTTGGGGGGGCGTTTGCCACGCTGGATGGCTCCGGTCGCAGCCGGTGGTGTGATGATCCTCGTCGCCGTTTTCAGCGAATATGGTTGGTTTGCGCGCACCGAGGCAGCCTTACCGGAAGGGCTCGTTGTGGCGCAAACGGTGGAGGAGAAGGCACTCTATCGGCCGTGGACTTATGTCTGGCCGTATGTGGATCGGTTTGTTGCCGTGGATACAGCCACCGCTCGCACCCACCCCAAGCATCCGGGGATCAAACTCACCCAAGTCTATTTCTTCGGACGTTGGGCCCCGGTGAATGAGATGATGGTCTTGACCGATTGTGTCGCGGAAAAACGAGCAGCTCTCGCGGATGCCATCTCCTTCGAGGCAGATGGCTCGATTGACGGAACTGAATGGGTGGCAGTTTCCCCGGAAGATCCAATCCTGACCACAGTTTGCGGAACGACCTGATGTTGACATCCCTGTCCCTGCGCCTTCGGATTTTTCTGATGTTTCTCGGCATGGCTTTCGCCAGCGTCGGGATTGTCGGCGGAGCGCTGGTATGGGGATATCAGAGAATTGATGGTGCTGACGCGGAAACGGCTTTCATTTTCGCCGGAACAGTCGCTGCTTTTGGCGTTCTTGCGCTGACGGTCGTTTTCTGGCTGTTGTTTGATGAAAATGTCGCCAAACCGATTGAGAAAATTGCAATTGCGATGCGCACGCGCGCCCATGCGAAGGTAGACGCCGAACTTGATTTGCATCAGGCCCGCTATCTGGGGGATCTGGCACCAGCGGTTCATGCGGTTTCTGGAGAGCTTTCCAAGATAACCGCAGAAAGCGATGGGGTTCTATCAGAAGAAAAAGCGCAGCTGATGGCAGAAAAAGCGCATCTGGCACTGCTTTTAACGGAAATTCCGGTAGCCATTGTGCTGATCAGTCCCAATCACCGGATCATCCTCTATGACGGGCAGGCCGCTGACATTCTTGGTCAGGTTCAGGTGCCCCGCCTGAGTGCTTCCATATTCGACTACCTAAACGAGGATGAATTAAAGGCCGCACATGCACAGCTGTCGGAAACCCGGACAGAGGTATTGACGAAGTGCCATTGCGCACGTGGCAACCTTTGTTTTGACCTGCGTGTAAAGAAGCTCAAGCAGGTACAGGGCTACATGGTGTTGGTCGACAACACCCATGCGCGTATTGCGTCCGATGCCGAACGACCGCTGGTCTATGACTTTGCCCTTCAAGAACATGACAGCGAGCGGGCATTGCTCAAGCGCCCACTGGAGAGCCTCAGCTTCACAGTGTTTGACACTGAGACCACCGGCTTGATGCCGAACAAGGATGAGATCGTGCAAATCGGTGCCGTGCGTGTGGTCAATGGCAAGTTTGTTCCCGGCGAAGTGATTGATCAGCTGGTCGATCCGGGCAGGCCGATCCCGCCAGCATCAACGAAGGTGCACGGCATAACGGATGAGATGGTGAAGGGCGCGCCAGATGCCGTCACCTCAGTTCAGCAGTTCCACACCTTCGCCAAAGACTCCGTCATTGTGGCCCACAATGCGCCGTTCGATATGGCGTTTTTGCATCGCTATGGCCGTGAAAGCGGGCTGGAGTGGGATCATCCAATCATGGATACGGTGCTCTTGTCAGCCGTCGTCTATGGCACCACGGAAATACATACGCTGGACGCCCTGTGCAACCGATTGGGTGTCACAATTCCCGTAGAGTTGCGCCACACCGCACTTGGGGATGCACAGGCAACAGCGGAAGTTCTATGCCATTTGCTGCCTATCCTGATCTCGAAAGGCTACAAAACTTTCGGCGATGTGCTCACGCAAACCCGTAAACACGGCCGGCTGATCAAGGATATGAACTAAGCCTAGATCGAGGCTTTGAGGCGCTTTGCTGCTGATTCTATGAGTGTTGGGTTTGTGCCCCCAATCAAGAGAAACGCCATGCCCTCGTCGATCCATTGTGCAGCGGCCATACCTTCCAGGGTGGTGATTTGCACTGTTGTGTTGTCCGAATTGCGCGATGGAGTGATGCAGAGTGCCATCGGATTACCATCGGGGTCCAGATAAGCCAGTTGTACAAGGTCTTCCCCTTTGTAGCCTAGGAGTTGAGCTCGTCGAAATTGGAGTACGTCGTCATTTTGGGCAGCGCTAATATCGCGGCCCAAACGCGCGCCAAGCCGCGTCAGGCTTTGATGCTTGTCTGCTTCTGATATTTCCACTTCGGAGAGTGTTTCATTGACATAAAGCGATTGATAGGCAGCTGCATAACCCATCCAGCTTACAGCAGCCGTTGGCGTTTTCGCTGCCCAATAACCAAGGCCTATGCCAACGACAAGAGACGCTGCGATTAGAGGAGATCCCAACTTAAGGAACAACTTTGACTGGGGTGATGATTTTAAGGGCTCGTGGTCTGCGTTCGTTTTCGGCAGGGGAGGTATTGCTGGAGCGCTTGAGAGCAAATCATCGAAGGATGCAGTTATTTCAGAACTTGGTATAGTAAGGGCTTCCAGACGAGCAACGAGGTTTTTGTCTTGCTCAAGTGCTAGGTTAATTTGCTGGACAGTCGCTGGATCTGCCTCTCCATCCAGATAGGCAGTCAGATCGACATCGGTGAATTCGCGTCTATCAATCATCCCTTGTTTCACCATTTTCGCCCATTTGAGCCGATATTGTTTTTCGCGCGGAAGCTAACCGGCTCATGACAGTCCCGATTGGAATGGATAAGATTTCAGCAGCTTCCGCGTATTTAAAACCTTCCACATAAACCAAAATCACACACACTCGTTGAGCCTCGGGCAGCGTGAGTATTGAGTTTAACACTTGTTGGGCGAAAAAATTCGTTTCCGAATCCGGTCTTGTATCGCCTAACTCCGTACTCTCGATTGGTTGGAGGCCATTGCCGTGGCGAACAGCCTTGTATCGCAGCTCGTTCAGCCACACCCGGTGTGCAATCCGAAACAGCCAACGGTCCAGATGGGTTCCTGTTTGATAGGTCTTGTGTTTCTCAAGTGCCCTTAGGCACACCGATTGAGCCAGATCGTTTGCGGAATCGCGGTTGCCAGTAAGAACCAAGGCATATCGCCATAACCGAGGAAACACCTTCGGAAGACCTTCGCGAATTTCAGCTTCAGAACTTTTTTTGCTCAACGCCGAATAATCCTGCGACCCGAGTGTTTATTCTCTGCAGCCTTTCGCTGCGGAAACTATCGTGGGAGAGAAACATGAAACTTCGTTTATTTGCAATGCTGTTCCTTGGAGCATTTTCTTTTGGAGCTCAGACTTTGGCGCAAGAAACGCCGTCTCCTGACGGAGCAAAGGTCTATTTCGTCAATCTGCAAGACGGTGCGGAAGTTCATTCACCGTTCAAGGTGGTGTTCGGATTGTCTGGTATGGGTGTTGCGCCGTCAGGCATCGAAAAAGCCAAAACCGGTCATCACCATTTGCTGATTGATCGCCCCGCCTTGGGTGAAGGCCCGGATGGAGCAGATGAACTGATGTATGGCCTTCCAGCTGACGAACAGCATCTCCACTTTGGCGGCGGCCAAACTGAAACCACTTTGGAGTTGGAGCCGGGCTCGCACACATTGCAGTTGGTTCTCGGCGATATGGGCCATGTCCCGCACAATCCACCAGTCATGAGCGAAGTCATAACGATTACAGTGAAGTAATAATCCTCCGGTTCGTGTCTTGATGGTGCGAACCGGGCTATCTCATTACCACCGGCAAGCGCGGCGAAGCGGGGGAAGCATTTCTTTCAAATTCGCTGTTTCAAAGACAATCGCCTTGTTTTGACCATTGACGAACAGATCAAACTGCAATCGTTGTGACTGTATCCACTTTGTAATGTGCGAAATGCTGACAAGTCCGCGTGCCGCCATCAGCACCCTGTCATTTTCAGACGTCTGCCAGATGTCTTCCTTGGCAACATTGCCGTCCACCCGAACCGAAACCTGATTGCGGCGACGCGGTGCTTCGACGGGCAGGATCAGCCGTGCGGTTGTAATATCGGCTTCGCAGGATAGCATCAGGATGGTTTTCGGCTCATCTTCACCGGCATCAGCCGGTGGTGTTTCGGCCATTGTCAGGTAGATATTGGCAGTTCCGGGTTCCAGCGTCGTCTCGGGGCTCCGCGCAACGAGGGCAGCGGCGGCCTTTTCCGGCAGGATTTCCTCTTCGTCCTTGAATTCGGCAATCAGGGGCGTGTTTTCATCCGTTTGCGCATCATTGACCAGCTGTTCAAGCGTGCGCAGGCTTGTTTGCCCCACCTTGGAATAGCGAAACTGCCATGAAGGGTCTCCGGCAGGTCGGGCATCCTCCATCTTGTGCGCAATCGCTTCCAACGGCCCATAGTCCGGGCGATCAGGTGTCGGAGTTGTTTCTTTTTCCGGATCCCATAAGACCGGTGTTTTACCGGCAATGACGGAATTTGGAGTTCCAAGTAGTGCGTCAAAGCAGGCGAGGCGATCAAAGCGATCAGGCTCTTGCGTGCAAATCCGAATGGCATCGTCGGAAATGTCTCTTGCAAACGATGTCGGCATGGCCGCCAGACACAAGGCTGTCGAGAGTGCCAGACAAGATAGTGTGCTGGACTTGAAACTGGGGGCAGGGTGCATTGTCATTATCCTTCGGACTCGGCAGGCAATGCGTCAGCACTTGATGTGCCGATCTCGTGCCGGGCCAGTTTGTTTGCAAGGGTGCGTCTTGGAATTTTGAGATAGCTCGCCATTTTCAGGCGGTTGCCGGAAAACCGGTTATGACACTGCTCCAGCAATGTGCGCTCCACGCGCGCCATCGTCTCCGGTAAGCCTTCTTCACAGAGACTGAGATCCAAACCAGATGACGCTGATGATCGCGGGGCAGACGAACTCCCAATGGCAATGGATTGCAAGACATCCCGAATGTGATTGTCTGAAATGGAGGTGGCCTCGCCCGCCACCAGCGCTGCGCGGATCATACAGTTTTGCAGCTCGCGAATGTTGCCGGTAAAGGGGTGAGCTTCCAAAAGTGCCATTGCCCCATCGCTCATTGTTTTGAGCGGTTGGTTTTCGCGCGCGGCCATTTCGGAAAGAAAATACTCGGCCAGATAGGAGATATCTCCAACCCGATCTCGCAAGGGTGGCAGTTTCAGGGTGAGTTGCGCAATCCGGTGATAAAGGTCGGCCCTGAATGTGCCTTCTTCAACCGCTTTGCGCAGATCCTTGTGAGTCGCAGTCACAAGACGGAAGTCCACATCCCGCTCCTCCCGAGCACCCAGCGGGCGGACTTTCCTCTCCTGCAAAACACGCAACAGTTTTGCTTGCAGAGAAAGCGGGAGATCGCCGATCTCATCTAAAAACAAGGTGCCGCCGGAGGCTTTGCTCATCAAGCCCTCACGGGACTCGTCAGCGCCGGTAAACGCGCCTTTTTCATAACCGAAAAGTTCGCCTTCAATCAGGTTTTCCGGCAAAGCAGAGCAGTTCTCCGCGACCCAAGGCCCCTTGGAACGGGTGGAGAGCCTGTGCAGCGCGCGCGCCGCTAGCTCTTTACCTGTTCCCGTCTCACCTTGCACGAGGATGCAGTAGTCACGAATGGCATAGCGCGCAATCTGGCTGCGCATCTGGCTCACCTGTGCGGATATGCCTACCAGCCGTTCTGAAAGCGCCGCATTGAGCCGCTCCCATGCTGCATCCTGTTTGTCTTGGTTCCGGTTGGTTTGATCATCCTTATGTTCAAACGCATCAACAAGCGGACGAAGTTGCAAAAAGGTCTCAAAGAGTTCGCACAGCGTTTCGCGTTCCAGTTCCTGATCCTTGGCAGCCGGGGCCATCAGGTTGAACAGGGCTACACCTGTTCCGGCACGCAAGGCTGTCGGTTCCGTGTTTGGAGAGCAGGCGTCCAGCCGCATGGCAAGCAACCATCCACGCGAGGCAAACAATTGTTTGCGGAGGGTTTCAGTTTCTCCGGTTCCACGCACGTCTTGAGCGAAAGTTGCCGCGTTTTGAAGGGCGGCCAGAACTGGGGACTGTTGCCTGTCCCACCCAAGGCCCAGAGTGGCGAGCCGTTGGGTAGGGTAGGTGCCTTCGCTGGCAAGGGGGCGCAGTTTTTGTCCCGTGGCGTCCACCACATAGATGACTACACCTTGCGCGGGGCAAAGCTCCATCGCCCCATGCGCCAAGGCTGCGCACAGGTTTGCATTTGTGCGCGCTTGCAGCAGAGGCCGTTCCAGATCAAAGGTCGCGGTTCTGCGCAGCACGGATCACTCTCCCGGAACAGTTTCGAGGTCGGGCTCGGCAGACTCCCCATCAACCACGGCAGTTTGAAACGCAAAACCGGTTTCATCCGCATAATCAATGGTGATGGCAGACAGGGTTTCGCCGCGTTGGCCAGCTTCCAGAATTTCCAGCGAAAGTGTCGGCAGCAGCTGGCGTTGGATTACCTGATCCACGAACCGGGCCCCGTTGGCTGAAATACCGCACATGGCTTGAACCCGTGCGGCTGCGGCGTCTGTCACCGTCAGTTCAATGTTTTGGCTGTCGGACAGTAGTTGTTTTAGCGAAGCCAGTTTCAGGCCGACGATTTCTGCCATGACATCATCAGAGAGCGGCAGATAAACAATCGGCTCCATCCGCGCGAGAAGCGCCGGTTTGAAATGCTGGGCAAACAGGGGCTGAAGAGACCGTGCCATCACCGCCGCAGACGGAATTTTTCCTTCTTCGGCCGTTGCCACCCAGTTCTCAATCTGGTCCGATCCGAGATTGCTGGTCAAAAAGAAGACAACATTCTTGCAGTCAATCAAACGGCCTTCACCGTCGGCGAGTTCACCCTTGTCAAACGCCTGATAGAAAAGGTTGAGCACGTTGGCGTCTGCTTTTTCCACCTCGTCGAGCAGAACGACCGAATAGGGTTTCTTGCGGATGGCTTCGGTCAAAATGCCGCCTTCGCCATACCCCACGTAACCGGGGGGAGAACCGATCAGCCGGGAAATTGTGTGCCGTTCCTGATATTCCGACATATTGATGGTGGTCAGAAACTGTTCGCCGCCGAAGAGCTGCCGCGCCACTTCCAGCGCCGTTTCGGTTTTACCAACGCCTGATGGGCCCGCCAACAGGAACACGCCAAGCGGTTGTCCCTTGCGGTGAAGATCAAGGCGGGAGGCACGCAAACGTTCCTCAACAGCCGCCAAGGCGTGATCCTGACCACGAATGGTCTGGTTCATTGTTTCCGCCAAGGTCAGCAAACGTTGGTAGTCATCTTCCACCATTGAGGTGACCGGGATACCTGTCCAATCGCCGATAACAGCCGCCACTTCCGCCGCTCCAACTTCAATCGGAACCAGTCGGTCTTGTTCGCGAATGGCTTGGAACTCGTCAGAGAGCCGTGCAAGCTCATCTTGAGACGGAAGATCGCCATCAGCATCTGAATCCATGCCAGTCAGCAGGGTTTGGCGCTGGACAACCAGTTCACCGGCGAGAGCGCGCTGATGATCAAGGCGCTCATCCAAAGCGGATATTTCGCCGGCCAATTCGCCTTCGCGTTCATCCAGATAATGCAGACGGTCAAGCTGTTCTGGCGAGAGATGGCCAAGCGATTGGTCACGCAACAGGCCAAGCCGCTCTCGCTCCAGAGCCTTTTGCTCCTGCATCATGCTTTCCATTTCCGCAGGTAGGGCATCAAAGCAGGCCTTCACCCGGGCGCAGGCTGTATCAATGACGTCAATCGCTTTATCAGGCAGTTGCCGACCTGTGATGTAGCGCGCGGACAGGCGGGCGGCGGCTTCGAGCGCCTTCTCAGAGATATAGACCCCGTGAGCCTTTTCGTAAGAGTCCTTTAGGCCGCGTAGAATGATCACAGCATCCTCGACGCTCGGCTCATCCAGTTTGACAAGCTGAAAGCGCCGGGTGAGGGCTGGGTCTTTTTCAAAATAGGTCTTGTATTCACTCCAGGTGGTCGCAGCGATTGTCTTGAGCTCGCCGCGCGCAAGAGCTGGTTTCAAAAGGTTGGCAGCATCGGAGCCACCCTTGTCACCACCTGCACCAATAAGTGTGTGTGCTTCGTCGATGAAAAGGATGATCGGTACCGGGCTGGCCTTCACTTCTTCAATGACGGCCTTCAGGCGCTTTTCAAACTCGCCTTTCATCGAAGCGCCCGCCTGCAGGGACCCGACATCAAGACCCCAAACAGCAACCCCTTTCAGGGATTCAGGAACATCGCCTTCCGCGACTTTTAGCGCAAAACCTTCAGCAAGTGCCGTTTTGCCTACCCCGGCTTCGCCAACGCAAATCGGGTTGTTCTTGCGCCGACGGCACAGGATTTCGACAATCTGACGGATTTCCCGGTCGCGGCAGAAGATCGGGTCAATTTCGCCCTGACGCGCCAGCTCGGTGAAGTTGGTACCAAAGCGGGCGAGCGCGCTGTCACCCTGATCAGAAGCTGCGGAACCGCCGTTTGCGGCAGAGTGCTCCGACGCACCCGTATTGCTTTCCTCAACTGAGCCAGCAGTCAGGTCTGCGAATTTGCGCGTCAGTTCATCAGCGGACAGCGAAGACAAGCGATCATAATAGGCATAATCGCAATAGCGACCGAGATCACCAAGGATGGCGATTAGAAGCGCGCCGGAGCGAATGGCAGGTTCTTGCAACTGTACAGACGTGATTATCCAGGCGTCCTGCAGTAGGTCCAACAGCAGCGGCGAGAAGGTTGGCGTGCGGTCGGATTGGGTCTGGCGCAAGCGGGGAAATGTGCGCGCAATTGTCTCGTACAAACCATCCGGATCAACACCGTTTTCCTTCAAAATAATTCGAACATCGGCACCGGATTCTTTCACTAAAGCAGACAGAAAGTGCTCTACGGTGACTTCCCGATGAGAGTTGGCAACGCAAATGGAGCCAGCTTCTTCAATCGCTCTCCTGGAACAGGTGTTGAGGCGGTCGATCAGGGAACGGATATCCAGCCGAGCCATTGTGTACTCCAAAAATCAAAGCATGTTTTTCAATTGGTCCACGACTGAGTCCGTGTATTGGTCAATCGCAAAATAGAAACTGGCAAAAGTCAGGGCGCAGAGGCAGGCAAAAACGATCCAGATTACGGACACCGGGGTTTGCCGATGCACGAAATGGGCTTTTTCGAACACATTGTCGCGGAACGAGACGAGCTTTTCCGGAGGATCACCACGCTCCTTGCGAATGGCATCGTGAACCTCGCGGATCACATCTTCCAGCTGCGTACGACCATTGTGCATCACCCGATATTTGCCCTCGAACCCGAGGCAAAGCAGCAGGTAAAGTAATTCGATCAGCTCAATATAACGCGGAGGATCGCGCATCAAACGACCCAGAACGATAAAGAACTTTTCACCGCCCCATGTCTCCGAGTGGAACAGCGCCAACAAACTCCGCTCCGACCAATCGGATTCTTCACCCCATTTTGAGCACATCACGGCTTCGTCAATTGCCGAACACAGGCAATAGCGATGCGCCAGAATGGTGGCCCGATCATACCCATCCCTGTGGAGCTCCAGCTCGAGAGATTCAATCTCTGCCTTTATGTCCCGGTGCAGGTGGTCAATGTTGTTGAACTCAGCGACATCCGGTATCCGGGCAATCAGTGCAAGCAGCGACTGGCTGGAATCGACAATGCGGTTGATGCTGTTACCGCGCAGCGGAAAGGCCAGCCGATTGATCGGTGGCAACGCCGGGCGCTGGTTTTTTGCGTGTGTGTGTCGAGCCCGTTTTCCAGCGGAACGGCGGGCTCCATATCGAAAATATTGGCAACTTCGTTCATCACGATGCCCTTTCGTTTCGTATCGCCCAGAATTGCATGTCCAAATCAGGGAAGGTGCCAGCGACGTGGAAGGCAAACCCACTGGCATTGTCCATATGGCCCCAACCGGCCGAATTTTGATCAAGCTGGAAGTAGGTGAACCCGGCGTGATAGGGCAGTTGGCGCGGCGGCGATGGCAAGCGCTGCAAAACCACACCCGGCAAATGCAATTGAATGAGTTCGCGGATCTTCTCAATCGAAGACACTTTTGTTTGAGCGGGAAAGTCCTTCGCCAGCTTCTCCAGTTGAACGCTGGCCTTGATGGCAATCACGAAGATCGCGTTTTGCATAAGGCTGCGGTCGGCGATTGGGGATGTGTAAATACCGAATTTTTGTTTTTGCAACGGCAGTGCGATGGCCTTTGCCTCGAAAATAGCCGTCAGCGATTGGCGCAAAGACGCAATCACCGGATCAAAACAAACTCGCGGCTCTTCATGATGATAGGCGGGCCATGCAGGTGGCATGCGCTGATCGTGAGAGAAGGTCGCCAATTCGCCAGCCGCCTTGGCAAACGTCATGAACAGGTCTTTCGGGTGAACCCCGGTGATCGTCGACAAATGGCGGAATTCCGGCCACAGGCGGTTGACTGTCTGCAGCATCAGGAAGTCGGATACGTCCGAAACGCCGCGCTGGCCTGGGCTACCAAGGCGCGCTGAAATCTGCCGCGCACGCTGTTGGAGCAAGCCGACAAAATCATCCAGCACCTTCTTCAGGGTTGGGAGAGCTTCGATGTTGGCAGCAGTTGGCAGAAACTCATCATCCAATACCAAGCTGCCGTCCGAGCGTTTTTCGCGGATGCGAGCAATCGGCAAGCATGTGTAGGAGGACCGGTCTTCTTCTTCCAGCATCAAGTGGACACGATATTGCGCCACGCTGACCATGAACGGCTCGTTGTCGACAGAGGCATTGTCTCGCACTTCCTGATCAAAAGCGCGCATACGCGTGTTGTCTTGTGGCTGTATCGCATCCTCGACTTCCGGCACGCCATTCAGACGGAGGGGAAGGGCGATATAAATACGCTGATCGACAATGCTGCGGGTGCTGACATCCAGCGCTTCCGGCGGGCTGGTTTCACCCGGAATGTCCAAAATGGAGCCGTCGGGGAAAACACCTTGAGCATAATCGACCAGTACCTTGCCATGCAGCAGGTTTTCAAGGTTGATTTCAATGCGCGACAAGCCAGTCTGGTAAGGATCGAGCGTATCGGCCCGGGTCTTGACCAGGTATTCCATGTATCGCTGTTGCTGTTGAAAGTGGTGGGGCTTCAAAAACAGCCCATCCCGCCAGACAACATGGTTTCTCAAAGACATACGTTAGCAATCCTGCTCGTTACGCGAAGCTCAGCGATGAAGGTTCGTGATGATTTTCCGGCGGTTCATGACGGCCAGAAGCTTGTAGGTTTCGCCCTTGGACTTGACGGCTTCTACGGTTCGCCAATCCACCTTGTCGGGATTGACGTAACCGCCGGCAATTCCAATGAAGGTCGTGTCTTTTTTCAGTTCCAGCTCATTGATTGTCTTGGATTCTCCGGGTGGAACTTGCACCTCCTTCACCTTGACGAAGGTGGTGGAAAGCACAGCTGCTGGTTCCGTTGTCAAACGGTCGAATTCGGCTTGAAAAAACTTGCCATCGTCACTGAGCTGGAAGATCCAGACGTCAATCGGAACCGCTTCACCACCATCGTTCCGGTTGGCTCCAGGCTCCGCATAGACGGTAATATCCACCAGTGTCGGCTGGTCTTTCGGCTCCCCGACTGCGATTTTGGGATCCGCAATAACCTTGATGACTTTGCCAGGAATCTCCTGCGCTCCACAGGCAGCAAGAAGCACGGCGCCCGCCAGAAGACAGCCAACCGAGAGCATCCGCAGTGACAATTGCCAGAAGGGGGACTTGCTAGCTGTCATTGATTGGTGAGCCCCCGAATTGGCTTTGCAGCGTCTTGCTGCGCATTTCACGGTCATAGACCTGCCGGAAGATTTCCCAGAACATGCGGCCAAGGCCACGCTGACGATCTGACTTCATCTCGCTGTAGTAGTGCTGATACATCTGCCAATGCCACGCATCCGGGTCGCCGGTCTTCGGGGCATGGCCCTTGTAGCGGGCAAAGCGACGCGACAGATGCTGCGGGGATAAGGCGGTCAGGACCGCTTCCAAAGCAGCTTCAATAGCTGTTTGGCTTGCTTCTTCGTGCGCGGTGATTTGCGCAAGGCTTTCTTCAATCGCCGCCGACGCATTCAGGTGAACCGGACTTTGCACGAGAAAGAGGTCGCGAACAGCCTCTCCGGGGTTCATGCCAAGCCGCAAGGGATTATCTTCAACCGGATGCAAATGGGTGTCGTTGAGACTGTTGCGGTCATCGCCCTGTCGATTGTGAATTTCCATCAGGCCGATGATGGCCGCCAACATCGCTTCGCCTGTTTCGCGGGCCACCCGGTTGGCCTCTGGCACAGACATGTCTGAAACCGGCAGGCCCATCGCGCTGAGGAGGGGGCGTAGAACAACGTGGTCGACTTGTTCATTTTCGTCAAAACTGCCTGACTGCACGTTGCCATGCCACTCTTCACGGGCGCGGATGTCATTAATGTTGCGTGACCCGGCTTGCGTCAGTTCCTGCAGATAGCTGTCCAGATCCTCATTTTGATCTGTTGCTTTGGGTCCTGCGAAAAAGGCATTTTGAGCCATCGGGTCATCAAGGCCGAGATTTTCAGTGCCTTGTTGTGGTTTTACGTTCAGATCATCGATCAGGCTTTTTTCGTCGGACATGGCGCTTGTCCCCCGTTTGCGATCAAACAGAACAACCGGATCCTTGCTATCGTCTTCCAGGCTCTGTGAGGCTTTGTTCAAATGTGTGACCGGATCGAGCGCTTCCTTGATGGCTCGATCTTTGGTGGCGAAAAATTCAGCCTTCTCATCATCCTCGGCGGAATAATCCGCAAGAATGGCTTCGGCATTTAGCTGTTCCCGTTGATCGTCGTTTTTCAACGCACCGGGTAAAAGGGTCTCGATTGAGGAAAACTGACCGGCCCATTGTTCACCGGGTGTCGAGCCACCGGCGGCAGTGTTTTCATCAATTGCGATGTAAACAGAGACGTTAAAGTCGCCGATGTTCCATGTGTCGCCGTCGGAAACAGAGAAGGTTGTTCCCTTCTGCATCGGACGGGACGCGCGATTGACCACCATGCCTTCTCGGTCGAGAGGCGTTGCGCAAAAATGGCCGTCTTGCTGAAACACCTTGACGTGAAAGTCCGCAACGGAGCCAGCACGGTCCATCAGCTGCCAGTCGGCATCCGGTGCTGAGCCAATCACACCACCTGAGGCCTCAAAAACGGAGGTCGCAGCAATCCCGCTTTCCAGATTGGTGGTGTTGTTGACGGCGAGGATCATTTTCATGGCAAATTCCTCACAATCTGGCCGTTATCAGCACATCGCGCTGACCGGCATCTCCGGACCCAAGGAAGGAAGACCAGCCCAAGTGGCCTTCATCGGAATCCGACAGGTCCAAAGGTCTGGCCTGCCGTGGAGCTAGGCCAAGCTTGATGTCATATGCGTGTTGATCACGCAGCATGAACTCGACCAGCTGCTTGAGAGGTTCATGGTCCTTGCCGCTCGGCAAAAAGTCCTGAAACCGCTCGAAACTCAGATTTTTGAGGTAGATGTTGAACTTGCTCGCCAGATCCGGCACGCGGTCGCCAAGTACGACGTCCTGCCCAAGCTGGAAGTTCTGTTTTCCCAGCGCTGACAACTGGTTTGCCGGAATATCAACCTTACGCTGGACCCATTCTTCCACTTCCACATCTTCGTGGAAAAAGGCATGTGCGACCACGCTCGCAACAACCTGAGGAGAACGGTTTCGAGACGCCAGAATGCCGGTGAAGGTTAGCAGTCGGGCCCAATTGATCTTTGAACTGTCTCTGGCCTCTTGATCGGCCAGACCGAAGACGCAGAACATATTCTGCGAAAAGCCGTCTTTTGCCTCTGGTTGATAGCGCACATAGTACCGATACTTTCGCATCGTCCGGTGCATGAGGCCGATCAGACGATTGTGAAAGAAGTCAAAGAAGCCCTTGAGAAGCGAACCTTCCGCGTCATATCGGGCAATGGTTTCCTGATAATAGGAGGGAAGAGGCGAGTTGGCGCCATGAAGTCCCAAAAAGGCAACTTCCAGCTGGAATGGCTGGCGAAGTCCCCCCGTAGCGGACCCATTGACATGAATGTCTGAAGGAATATCGGGAACAGCCCCGTTCGCTTTCAGTTGGTCTGAATTCGACAGGTCGATACGGTTGATGTCGGAGATCGGGAAGCCCAATCGATGGTCGACGGAAAAGAAGATCTTTTCGTCGCCCGGCAACATGTGACTGCCGACTTCACTGCCCCCGTCATAGGCGCGCTGAATATGCTCCACAGCCTGAAAAAAGGACCAGGTGCGGGCATCGTGGACCAAACGGTCCGTCAGATTATCGGCTGTCTGCCGATCTTCGCTGGCCATTGGTACACCTCGTTGTTTTCTTCGCCTTCAACTTCCAACTCATGAAATGAATTGATGCTGGCGTAGAGCGTGAAAAATTCGGCGAGCACACTCGCGAACAGGAACATGTCTCCTTCACTTTGAAACGCGGATTCGCGCAGCCGCATCCGCGAATAAAGTCCGCGCACCGGTTGGCCGCGGAACAGCTTGTCAAAAGGCTTGGTCTCTATCGAAAGAAGGCCGTTAAGCCGCCGTTGGCTGGTGCGCTCGGCCCGGCGGTCCGATTGCGCCTGAAAGTCATAAACGGCCAAAACTGCGCTCAACGCATCCTTGTCGAGCAGGGATACATAGTTGAGGGACAGATTGGAAATCATGGTCCAGTAGAGGCTGCCGTCGAGCGGCGGATAAACCGGATGTGTTGGCTGCTCCAGATTGCGGAACTCGGCGTAGGCTGGAGTGTCCTCGGTCGGCACACATATATCGCCGCCGCCCAACTCATGTGCTTGGGAGCCGTTAAAGCAGCTGAGTTCCGCTGACAGGACTTCGTGGTCTGGAACCACCGGACTGTTGTCATGGCGAACAAAGGATAGAAGGTGATCCATCCCCATGCCCTGAAGGGCTTCTCGCAAGCGCAGGCGATAGTAGATCTGCTGCATGCCTTGCGCGCGTTCCACTTCATGGTGGAAGGACTCAAACGGAGGATAGTCCCGAAGGTGCGATCCGGTCTTCGGGTCTTCAATCGAACGCCAGCTCATCACCCGGTCGACGGAGAAGATATCGATTGTCTTCTTGGCATTGGAGGAGGGGCGGAGCGGGTAATGCAGCCGTCGATGATTGATCATCATTGGCTCTGAATCATGGGAGAAGAGGTTGACTGCAGGCGAGCAGTAAAGGCGCAACGTGCCGGGGCGAACTTTCACATCTGCTGGCAAAGGGCGCTGGAAGCGGACGGTTATGCGAAACCCCAGAGCATCTGAATTGGCAAAAAGCCGGCCCAGATTAAGAAGGTCAAAGCAAAGAAATTTCGAGGGGAACACGAAATATTCCCGTAGCAGCCGATAGCCCTCATACGCTGCGTTCCCGGCGGAGAGCATCGCTTCGCTCTGGGCAAAGCCACCGGGCCGGATCTTGTCTTTCGGTACGATGATGCCGGGTTGCGGGCCAGTTTCAGTCTCTGGGATCAGCTCGATTGAAGACAGATAACGACCGAACCAAAGATAAAGCGTCTGCGCCGTTACCTCGTCTCCGGAAAACCAGAGCCGTAGGTCTCTGAGGTCGATTTTTGATAGTGGCAGACCAGACAGCGTTTTCAAGTCGATATGAAGCGTTGTGGTTTGCCGGGATCGTTCAAGGGACTGGTTCTCGATCTCGAGCGGGTAGATGGAAATGTCCGACGTTGTCTTGAACGTGCAGACCACGCCATCCACGGGGCGCGACAGGACTTCGGTGTTCTTGGGGACGGTTTGCCGCTCTGTGATCGCCTTTTCAATGGGCGACAGCTTCATCATTGTTGCGGCCGGGAAGGGGCGCAAGAAATTCGGCAGGAGCAGGTTAAGAACGGAATGCGTCAGCTCTGGTAGTTCGTCGTCCAACTTTTCCCGCAACTTGGACGTCAGAAAGGCAAAACCTTCCAGAATGCGTTCCACGTCAGGGTCGGTTGAGCGTTCCGACAGATATTTGACGAGCTTCGGGTTGCTTTCGGAAAACATCCGACCGCTCTCCCGAAGGTATGTCAGCTCGTCCTGAAAATATCGTGATCTCACGTCGCCAACCCGCCCCGTTTCTTAAAGTTCGGGACTAATTTCAAAGTATGTGTGCTGCGCGTCCGTCTCGCATCAGCAAATCGATTTCCACCAATTCGTTTTTGGAGCGCGCCGGAACCTCCGCCGCGATCCTGAAATTGAGGTCAAGTGGCCGATCGGGATCCCGGGAGCACTCGACAGAGCGAACCTTGACCCGCGGCTCATAGGTGTCGATGCACCGCCGGATCGAGGCTGCAATATGTTGGGTCAAATCATTGGACTCGACCGAAGAAACGTTGAAATCGACAAGACCAAGTTCAGGGGCAGATGCAGCACCACCGGCACGAGCGTTCAGCAAGCGCATCAAATGGCGCTTGATGGATCTCACAGTGCCTTGGACCTCGCTGGTGTTCCGGTCTGTTTCCCTGTCTTCTTCATCCAGAACCAAGCGCTCAAACAAACTGCCCGCCGCGCTTCGGTTCCGACTGTTCCAGACTTCGGTGCCTTCCGGTCGTCGTCTCAACGTGACCTCCCGGATTAGTCGTCCTTGTCGAGCTTGCCGACGAGGGAGAGTTCAAAATTGGCACCCATGTATTTGAAGTGCGGACGCACCTTCAATGACACTTGATACCAACCCGGATCTCCTTCGACATCCGAAACTTCCACCTGCGCAGCACGCAGCGGACGGCGGGAACGCACGTCCTGCGGCGGGTTTTCCTGATCAGCAACATATTGCTTGAGCCAGGTATTCAGCTCCCGTTCCAGATCCTCTTTTTCTTTCCAGGACCCGATCTGCTCGCGCTGCAGCACCTTGATGTAGTGCGCTAGGCGGTTGATGATCATCATGTAAGGAAGCTGTGTTCCGAGCTTGTAGTTGGTCTCGGCAGCCTTGCCTTCCTTGGTGTTCTGGAAAATTTTTGGCTTCTGGGCTGAGTTTGCAGAGAAGAACGCTGCATTGTCGGAGCCTTTGCGCATGGTCAGCGCGATAAAGCCTTCTTCCGCCAGCTCATATTCCCGCCGATCTGTGATCAGGATCTCTGTCGGAATTTTCTCTTCCAGCTGACCGAATGCTTCATAGACATGAACCGGGAGATCATGAACCGCTCCACCAGACAGCGGGCCGATGATGTTCGGGCACCAACGATATTTGGCAAAGGATTCCGTCAGGCGTGTCGCCATCAGGAATGATGTGTTGCCCCACAGATAGCTGTCGTGATCTTCGGTGACGTTTTCGTTGTAAACGAAGGATTTGACAGGGTTTTCTTCTGCGTCATACGGCATGCGTAGCAAAAAGCGCGGGCAGGTGAGGCCGACATAACGAGAGTCTTCGCTCTGGCGGAAACCCATCCATTTGCGGAAGCGTGGGCCCTCATAGAGGGAGAACAGGTCTTTTTGCGCCGGGAGGTCAACATAATCGTCAACTTCAAACATTTGAGGTGCTGCTGCTGCGATGAACGGCGCATGTGCCATGGCCCCAACTGAGGCGACATACTGCATTAGCTTTACGTCACGCGCGCCGGGGCCAAAATCATAATTGGCGATCATGGCGCCAACCGGCTCGCCGCCAAACTGGCCATAGCCAGAAGCATAAACGTGCTTGTAGAGACCGGATTGGACCACTTCAGGGCTGGTCTCGAAATCTTCGAGCAGCTTGTCCTTGGACACCGAGATGATGTCGATTTTGATGTTTTCCCGGAAATCTGTGCGATCAACCAGCAGCTTGAGACCACGCCATGCTGATTCCAGTTCCTGGAACGATTCATCGTGCATGATTTCGTCAACCTGACGGGAAACTTTCTCGTCAAGCTGGGCAATCATCTGGTCTACGAGAACACGATTGATCCGTTCGCCGGGTTTGCGGCTTGAAATCATGTCCGCAATGAAGGCTTCAACACCGCGCCGGGCTATGGAATAGCTTTCCGAGTCATCAGGTTGAATGCGGGTCTCTTCCATAATCTGGTCGAGAAGGGATACATGAGCAACATCACCAGTCCGCACATCCTGTGGTGCGGTCGAGCTAGTCTGGGTCATTTCAGAACTCTCTTTGCATGGCCGGTAACCGGCGCACTAAAATCAGGGAGCAGGTGGCCGAAGACCGGCCACCGAAATCAGCTATTCAAATCTGGGCGCTGGGTGTCGTCGTCACCCTCAGCCGGTGCGGCTGATGCACCATTTTCGTCTGCATGTTCGCCATTCGCAGAAGCGGCAGCGCCATTTAAATATTCGCCCGGTTGAGCTTCTGCCGATGCATCTTCGATGCGTTGCAGCTCTTCAATCAGCTTCTGACGCGAATCTTCATCTTCCAGAATTTGTTCAAGGCGTTTGCGGAATGCTGGGATATTGCCGAGCGGTCCTTTGAGGGCAACCAGCGCTTCACGAAGCTCGATCAACCGATCAAGTTCTGGAACCTGTTTGACAATTGCATCGGGTGAGAAATCGTTAAGTCCCTTGAAGTTGAGGTTCACAGTTAAACGGGCATCATCGTCATCTGACAACGTGTCTTTCACGTTCAATTCACGTGAAAGGCCAGCCTCTTCCATAACCGAGGCGAAGCTATTCTTGTCCACTGACAGGACTTCGCGCTCTTCAAGCGGAGTATCGTCTTCGCGGCCGAGATAATCGCCCAACATGACGAGGCGAAGCGGAAGTTCCACTTCTTCCTGTTGGTCACCGGTTGCAGGAACATAACGGATGTTGATCCGTTCTTTCGGGGCGACGGAGCCTTCTTTACCGGCCATCCAAAAACCTCCTCAATAAATTCCGGCTCACCTTCGATTGCCACTTAAAAAAATGTAGCCGATGGAACAGCCGGACATAAAAACGAATATCGATATAAGAGGCACTAAACCTCTAGATGCCGTAGAGGCAATCTTGGGTTTTGAATAGCAGCATGTTGTTGTGATTGACAAGCCTAATAACGCGATATAATCGGAAATAAATTGATAAATAAAACCATGTTTCACCTTAGGATAGTTTTGCGGTTGAGGTGATTAATTCATGGAAATAGATTGTAATTATGGATGAAGTGTCATGGTTTCGGGAATTTTTGGTAAGATTTTTGGCTTTTTTAGAAAAATGGCGCGAGGTTTATGGTCAGCAATTAATTCCTACTTGTTTGCTTCATTCGTCATTACATTGATTGTATGCATTGCGATTTGGTTCCTTGGACCTCGAATTTCAATCTCTGGTTACAGGCCGCTGGAGCCGGTTACTTTCCGACTTGTAGCGATCTGCGCAGCAATTTTCATCTGGGGCCTAAACAATCTGGTCACCGAGTATTACCGCAAGCGCCGTGCTGAACGCGCCGAGGAAAAAAAGAAGGAAGAAAAGCCGCGTGACCCGATCCGGGAGCGTGTGGACGCCTTCGAAACCTCCTTCCGCAATGCCATGTCCACGATCAAGACCAGCTGGATTGGGCGCGACGCAAAGCAGAAAACCGGCTCTCTCTACGCTCTGCCTTGGTACGTGGTGATGGGGTTTCCGGCAGCCGGGAAAACAAGTCTAATCGTCGAATCGGACCTCAAGCTGCCCTTGGCGCATTTGTTCTCTCAAGAGGATGCCAAACACGTTACCGAAACGGAGGACGTGGACTATTGGGTCACGGACGAAGCCGTTCTGTTTGATGTGGCTGGACAGATTCTCACCCACCAGCGCAGCAGTCTGTCTGACAATGTTTTGGATGTATCAGCGCTGCTTTGGCACAAGTTTCTTGGACTATTGCAGGAATATCGGCCTCGCCGCCCAATCAACGGGGCGGTCGTCTGTATCGATGTGATTGATCTTATTCAGTCTTCACCTGAGGTGCGAGACAATAAGGCAGCGCTCTTGCACGCGCGATTGGTGGAGATGTCCGAGGCGCTTGGCACGCGCTATACCGTGCATGTGCTTCTCACCAAGGTGGACCTTTTGGATGGGTTCCATGAGTTCATTTCTGGGTTGCCTCAAAGTCAGCGTCAGGAGCCATTTGGGTTCACCTTTGATGTGACGCCAGAATCTGCTGGAAATGCGTGGATCGAAGAATTCTCCGAATCCTTCGATGCGTTCTTGCAGCGGGTAAATGACCTCACGCTGGACCGAATTCTGGATCAGCGATCGATCGCTGGACGCCGCAAGCTGTACACTTTCAGCAGGCAGTTGGCGGGACTGCGCGACTTGCTTCTGGAATTTCTGACCACAAGCCTGCATCAGGATAAATTCTCAACCGCGCCGCAAGTTCGCGGTGTGTTCATGACGTCTTGTCGGCAGGAAGCCGTGCCGTTTAATGCGGTGCTGACAGCCGCCTCTCAAAAATACGAAATCCGCACACCGGTTCTTCCGGTCCACAATGGCTATTCCAAGAACTATTTCGCGGGCGATCTTCTGAAAACGGTAGTCTTTCGCGAGGCGGGGCTTGCCGGTGACAATATTCGCATTGAGCGCGCCAAGAAAATGCGCTTTGCCATGTCTGCTGCAGCGGCGACTGTTCTCTTCGTTGGATTCTCGGGCTTTTATTGGCTCGCATATGACGCGAACCGCGCCAAGGCAAACGAAGTTGTCGACATTGCCAAGACCTTTCAAGAGATCCAGAACCAGCAGGCCAACGTCAGTGGCGAAACGGCAGGTGCTGCCTTCCTGAAACCTCTGAACTCCCTGAAATCCGCAGCTGGAATTTTCGGGAACTATCGGGACTGGAACCCGGTTTCAGCTGCGGCGACCCTTTATCAAGGCAAGAAAATCGGCCCCGAGATCGAAAAGTCCTATGTGGCATTGCTGGACAAGGCCTTTTTGCCGGACATTGGTGCCTATGTTCACGATGAGGTAGATGAATTAGGCAAAGACCCCAAAACCAAGGATAGCGATGCGCGGTTGGAGGCCCTTCGCATTTATCTGATGCTGGGGGATCGTGAGCGCCGCAACAACACGTTGGTCAAGGGCTGGGTCAGCGAAGTCTGGCAGGAAAAGTATACCGGCGAAGGTGTCATGCAAGGTGAGCTCAAGGACCACCTCAAGTTCGCACTTGAAACGGTCGAGCTGGAAACCAAGCTGGATGAGCAGATGGTGCTTGCCGCCCAATCAGACCTTCGCGAAGTGCCCCGCGATTTGCGCCTCTATCGCAACATTGAACAGCTGGGTGACCGTCAGTTGATCACGCCTGTAAACCTGCGCAACGAGATTGGGCCCGCCTACAACATCATCTTTGAAGCGGCGAAAAATGCCAGTGGCCGGAGCGAGCCTGTTGAGGTGAAGCCATTCTTCACGAAGGGCGCTTTCAAAGACTTCTTCATAAAGCAAAATGACACGTTGTCTGTTGTTGCCGTTGAAGATGCCTGGGTGGCGGGTGAACGCGACACGGTCAGTTACTCCCCGGAAGACCTTGAGAATTTCCAGCGAAAGGTCGGTGGCCGGTACGCAACAAATTACATCACGGCTTGGTCTGATGCCTTGAACGCGCTTGAAATGGTCGACTTTGAAAATGTCGACCATGCCGTTGACGTTCTGGAACAGATCACCGGCCCTGAGAACCCGTTTGGGCGCTTGCTTGCACGGGTCAAGGAAGAAACCGAGATCTATGAGGAAAAGCTTGTCGAGCTGGAAGCCGAACAGGCGACCAATGCCGATCTTCCGTTTGATCTCAATCGGGAGCAGGGGCTTCGAATCCGCCGTGCTTTTTTCCGTCTGAATGTTGTTGGAACAGCCTTGGAAGATGAAAAGGCTTATCTGGAAGACCTGCAGGCAGCGCTCGACCGTCTTTATGAATATCTGAAGGAAGTCCGGCAGGCTGGTGAACGCTCAGGTGAGGTGGCACTTAGCAAAGCAAAAGCGCGGATCAAACTGGAAGGTGATGATCCGATCTATGTCATCAGGCGCCTTGGTGTTGATCTTCCAGAGCCACTCAATCGGTTCTTTGACAAGATTGCAGACCAGAGCTGGAAGGTGGTCTTGAAAAAGGCCAAGGAAGAATTGCAGCGCGCCTGGAATGAAGAGGTTTATGCGGAGTACAACCTCAGCCTTTCGACCCGCTATCCGTTCACGGTTGATGCGCGCGAAGAAGTGCCACTTCAGGACTTTGAGGCCTTCTTTGGTCCCGGTGGGCGTATTGAAAAATTCTATGAGGAGAATCTGGTTCTCTTCGTGGATGAGGCGACCGGCGACCCTAGAACGATTGACGGGCGCAGCCTGGTGATAAACCGGACCTTCCTGACCCAGTTGAAAAAGTCGCTCGATCTGCGCAAGCACTATTTCTCAAGCGATGGAACGCTTGGCATCAGCTACACCATTGAACCGAAGAGCCTTTCCGGCAAGTTCCGCCGGGCTGTCATGAATGTGGAAGGACAGATCATTTCCTATACCCACGGGCCGCGCCGCCCGATCCGGGTGATCTGGCCGAACGAATTGTCCAAGCAGGCGGAAAGCAAACTCACAGTCTTCCCAAATGGACGCGGTCGTCCGCAAACGATCTCGTTCACAGGGCCTTGGTCCGGTTTCCGTTTGCTGGATTCAGGAACCGTGACAAATTTCGCGGGCAATGGAACGGTCGTGCGGTTCAATATCAGTGGGGCCAGTGCAAGCTATGTGGTGACACAGGACGGGCAAAAGAACCCGGCTGCCCAAAGCCCGCTGACTGATCTGATCCTCCCGGCGCGGATGTAAGGTCCATGGCAGCGGCATCGAAAAAGAAGGCAGCGTCGGTCTCCAACAAAGAAGAAGCGGGCGCGTTGTCAGCACTCTCTTCGGAAGATCCATTTGTCGCTGCCATCTGCAAGCCTCTTGCAGCGCCAGCTAAAGGTGATTTGGAAGACGAGCCGCAATTCGATGTGATCGACGATGCGCTGATGAAGCGTGGAACTCTGTCGCATGGCTCAATAAACTGGTCAGAGGTTCAGGAAGCTGCGCTTGAGCTTTTATCGAAGAAATCTAAGGATTTACGGCTTGTAGAGGCGGTCTGTCTGGCGCTGACCCAAAATGCCACCCGTGACTCTCTAGTGTCGGGCTATTGCGGCCTTTATGCGTTTTTGGAATTGCCTGCCGATCAAAGGCAGCCCAAACAGGAGCGAGCGATTCATACTCAGCTGAGCAGGATCGTAAGCAGCCTGTCGCGAAAGGAGTTCCCCGGGCCGCAAGGCAAATTGACCAGTGAGTTGATGGAGGTTTTGACCCGACTTGCTGGTCACGAATTGATCCGCGCTGCAGCCCTCGGCAAGCATTTCAGTGACATCAAGGAACGTCTATCGCTTGAAAATGGGGCTGGTGCTGAAACGACTTCCTCTGAGAGCGGGGATGCGCAAAGCGCTGGAAACACAGCGCAAAACGCTAAACAAGCCAGCGGGACGTCACAAAGTCGATCTCCTGAAAAGTCTCAGTCCTCAGAGACCGATTGGCGTGCGCTCAAGCGATCTGCCGGGGAAATTGCCGACACGCTTTATGATCTCGATCCTACCGCACCGGTGTCCTATCAATTGCGCCGCGCTGTAACGTGGGGCGACATAACGGCTCCGCCGCCGATCAAGGATGCGCCAAAGACCATTGTGCCGCCTGTGGCCGTGGATACCATTGATCGCTACAGCAGCGCGCTTGCAGGCGGGGCTGTGGATGGTGAGCAGGTGAAGCGGCTTGAACGAACCTTGCAGTCCACACCCTTCTGGCTTGATGGGCATAAAATTGCAGCCGACTTTGCCGCCCGGTTGGGGCGGGAGAAAGTGCAGGAGGCAATCCTGCGTGATTTGTTCGCATTTCTGGTTCGCTTTCCAGAGATTCGCGAGCTAAAATATGCAGATGGCACACCACTTGTTTCAGAGGAAACCGTCGGCGCTCTAACAACGTTGGAGACAGGGTCTGACTCGGCAAGTGCCGATGCTCATTCGGCAGTGGCTGCGCCTAATGAGCGGCCCGGTGTAAACGTTGACGAGTTGGCGCAACTCGTCAGTGACGGGGGCGATGCAGAGAGTTGGAACCGTGCTTTCAAAACAGCGCGATCCCCGCGCACTCGGGCCCTGATGGAGTTAAGTGTGCTGGAGCAAATGTCAGGTGCAGGGCTTTATTGTCTGGCGGCTGAACAAGCTGGCCGATTGAAGTCCTGGGCCGGAGCGCATTCGATTGAAGACTGGGAGCCGGACCTTGTGGCACGTCTTGATCATCTGGTGTCCCGGGAAGGATGATGCCGGTAAGATAATCAGCGATGTCACGACTTGAGCCCAAGGTCCTCAATGGCCGTTTGCACGGCCATTCGAAACACCCGTTCGACAGCCGAAGGCTGGGCGTCGGGACGTGTCATCAGCCCAATCGGCCCTTTGGTGATATCGCTTTCAAAGGGAAGGCGGGTCAGGTGGCCGTCGGCAATTTCGGTTTGGGCCACTCCGGACGAAATGATCCAAACCGCATCCGTCATACGCGCGTAAATCCGGCCAAATGCGCCAGAGACAGTTTCGATCCTGTTGCGAAGTTCCGGCACACCATTCGCAATTAAAAACCGCTCCACCAGTGGTCGGATTGCGGACCCCTCCGGTGGATATATCACCGGCCAGTCCGACAGGTGTTTCAGGTCCGGATTGTCTAGAAGCGGATGCCCGGCACGCACAACAAAATCGACACGTTCAGAATAAAGCTGTGTGAAGGAGACGCTTTCCATGGATTGCGGACGACCAAGCCGGCCAATCACAAGATCAAGCTCTCCAAGCTTCAATCGCTCAATCAGATAAGCATGCGGACCGTCAACGACCCGAACTGTCACATCCGGGCAGAGATCAGCATAGCTGCGTATGACAGGCGGCATAAGACTGGCTGCAACGGTTGGCAATGCGCCGACCTTCAAGGTCACTCCGGCTCGGCCACCAGCCTGTTCAACACTGTCAAAGCCCTGCTGCAAGCTTGCAAGCGACACCTGCGCAAACTGCAAAAAGACTTCGCCTTGTTTGGTCAGGGCAACGCCCGCCCTGTTGCGCACCATGAGTGCCGCACCCGCAATGTCTTCCAATTCTTTCAGGGTCTTGGAAATGGCTGGCTGTGTCAGGCTCAGCTTGTCTGCTGCCCGCTTGAGGCTTCCCTCACGGGCGATTTCAACGAAGGACTGTATGTGTCTGAACTTGATGCGGCGGTCGAGCATTTAGTTATCGAATTTGATAAGTAGGAGGCGATTTATATCATTTTACATTGCTTTTTTGAACATTCATCATGTGCTGAATGGGAGGAAATGCGGATGCGGACGCAGGTTGTCATTGTTGGGGGGGGGCCATCAGGACTGCTGTTGGGGCAACTGCTTGCTCTGAAAGGAATTGAAACCGTCATTTTGGAGCGCAAGACGCGGGATTATGTCCTGTCGCGCATTCGTGCGGGCATACTGGAAACCGGCCTTGTCAACTTGATGCGTAAGGCTGGTGTGGCGGAGCGAATGGGCCGGGAATGCATTGTGCATGACGGCACCTGCATCTCTTATAAGAACGAGCTCTTTTCCATAAATTTCAAAGAGTTGATCAACCAAAGCGTCGTTGTCTACGGCCAGACAGAAGTTACGCGCGATTTGTATGACGCACGCGATCAGATCGGCGCAAAAACCGTCTTTGAGGCCGAGGATGTTCAAATTTTGGACGCCGATAGCAATGCGCCTTTGGTCACGTACTGCGTCAACGGGGCGCAATATAAAATCGCCTGCGATTTTATCGCAGGATGTGACGGGTTCCACGGTGTTAGCCGCAAGACAATCCCGGAGACCGTCCTGCGGGAGTATGAGAAGGTGTTTCCCTTCGGCTGGTTGGGTATCCTGTCCGAAACGCCGCCGGTTCATGATGAACTGATTTATGCCAATTCCGAGCGAGGTTTTGCGCTGTGCTCGCTGCGCAATGAGAACCTGTCGCGCTATTACGTCCAGTGCCCGTTGACCGACACGGTGGAAGGCTGGAGTGACGATGCATTTTGGGATGAACTGCGGCGTAGGCTGCCCCAATCCATTGCCGAGAAGATTGTCACGGGTCCGTCAATTGAAAAGTCAATCGCACCGCTCCGGTCTTTCGTGAGCGAGCCGATGCGCTGGGGGCGGCTGTTCCTGTGCGGGGATGCAGCTCACATCGTACCGCCAACCGGGGCCAAGGGGCTCAACACGGCCGCATCTGATGTCCATTACCTGTCTGAGGCCTTGATCCAATATTATGAGCACAGGGACGAGCAGGGCATCGACAGTTACTCCGAAAAGGCCCTGGCTCGGGTCTGGAAGGCAGAGCGGTTCAGCTGGGCGACGACGAACCTCCTGCATCGGTTTCCGGATCAATCCGGTTTTGATCTCAAAATGCAGCGAGCTGAAATTGAATCCCTGCATCACAATGAAGCGGCCCAAAAGTGGTTTGCGCAAAACTATGTGGGGTTGCCGTATTGATGCGCAGTCTATGTTCCTCCACCGTTGACTTGCATTGGCAGCAAGAGGGCGATCCGGATGGGCAGCCCGTCGTATTTGCCAATTCACTGGGAACGGATTTGCGCATTTGGGATGCGGTGATCGAGCACCTTCCAAGAGAAGGCTTTCGCTACATTCGGTTTGACAAGCGCGGCCATGGACTGTCTGCCTGTCCGCCGCCCTCTTATACGATGGGCGAGTTGGCCGACGATGCTGAAGCCGTTCTCGATCACCTTGAGGTCACCGATTGCCTGTTCGTCGGGCTTTCGATTGGCGGCATGATTGGTCAGCTTGTGGCGAGCCGAAACCCTAGCCGTATCAAGGGACTGGTTCTTTCAAATACCGCAGCGAGGATGGGCGATCCGGCTATGTGGCGCGACCGGATTGCGGCGATTGAGGCGGGAGGGCTGGAAAGTCTGGCGGACGCAATTCTGGATCGTTGGTTTGGTGCCGCCTATCGCGGCAGCTCAGAAAACCGGATTTGGCGCGCAATGCTGACCCGAACTCCGGCGCAAGGCTATATCGGCTGTTGTGAGGCCATCGCCAATGCGGACTTGCACGCGACAACTGCTCAGCTTCGTCTCCCGGTACTCGGCATTGGCGGATCGGAAGACAAGGCAAGTCCGCCCGATCTGGTGAAGGCGACCACAGACTTGGTTCCGGGAAGCCGCTTTGTTGAACTTGAAGGCACCGGTCACTTGCCGTGTGTTGAAGCTCCAAAGGTCTATGCGGCGCATTTGATGTCGTTTTTTACGGAGGTGTCTCATGCCTGATCGATACGAACGCGGCATGGAGGTGCGCCGCGCGGTTCTCGGGGATGCGCATGTCGAGCGCGCTGAAGCCGCCAAGACGGTGATGGATGAACCGTTTCAAACACTAATCACAGAAAGTGCGTGGGGAACTGTTTGGGCGTCAGACGGGATCAGCCAGCGCGAACGTTCCATGTTGACGCTTGCGCTTCTGGCGGCGCTTGGAAACTTTGACGAGATTCCCATGCACATTCGTGCAACGGCCCGGACTGGAGCGAGCAAGCAGGATGTTTTGGAGGCGTTTCAGCATGTTGCGATCTATGCTGGAGTGCCGCGGGCCAATCATGCCCTGAAGCTTGCCAAGCAGACGTACAAGGAAATGGAAGAAGCGCAGCAGAGCAACACCTCACAGCGTTTTGACCCGGAGGATGCAAAATGAAACCTGGGCCGTATTATCAACGGGATCGCCAATGGCATCCTCCTGCCAAAGCGCAGGACTACAAAACCAGTGTTGCGCGCTCGCCGCAATACTCCATGATTAGTCTTGAGACGACGGTCAGCGAAATGACCGGTCCGGTTTTCGGACACAACGACATCGATCCCGGCGACAATGATCTTTTGGTGAACTACGCCAAGCCCGGCGAAAGCCCCATAGGCGAACGGATTATTCTGCATGGCCGTGTTCTGGATGAAAACGGCAAACCGGTGCCTGAAACCCTGGTTGAAATCTGGCAGGCCAATGCTGGCGGACGGTATCGCCACAAGAAGGATTCCTATCTGGCGCCGATTGATCCCAACTTCGGCGGGTGTGGGCGCACTCTGACAGACGAAAACGGTTACTATGCGTTTCGGACCGTCAAACCCGGCGCGTATCCATGGCGAAATTGGGTGAACAACTGGCGACCGGCACATGTTCATGTATCCGTCTTCGGCCGCGCTTTCGCCCAAAGGTTGATTACACAGTGCTATTTCGAAGGTGATCCACTCATTCCGCGCTGTCCGATTGTTCAGGCAATCCCCGACCCGGAAGCGATTGAGCAACTTGTCGCCCGACTTGATATGAATGCCTCCATCCCGCTCGACACACTTGCCTACAAGTTTGATATTGTCCTGCGCGGTCGGCTGTCCACTCTGTTTGAAAATCGGCTGGAGGGAAACTGATGGCGCGTCAGAAGCTCGACTATCTGAAAGAAACGCCGTCCCAAACAGCCGGTCCGTTTGTGCATATCGGTTTGGCGCCGGGAGCCGCCGGGTTTGACATCTACAAGAACGAATTGGGCCGGGATATCGCCGGTCCCAATGCAAGAGGCGAGCGCATCCGCGTGGAAGGCACTGTGATCGACGGAATGGGATCTCCGGTCAAAGATGTGCTTTTGGAAGCCTGGCAGGCCAACGCAGACGGGACTTATGCCCATCCCGAACATGACGGGGACGTCGAAGACGGCTTTCGCGGTTGGGGCCGCGTCATTACCGAATTTGAAACGGGGAAATGGGCCTTTGAGACCATCAAACCGGGGTCTGTTCGTGATGCGAATGGCAAGATCATGGCTCCCCATATCAGTTTATGGATCGTGGCACGCGGTATAAATGTCGGCTTGCAGACGCGTCTTTATTTCGAAGATGAAGCGGGCGCCAACGCAGTTGATCCGGTCTTAAACCTGATTGAATGGGAGAACCGCAGAGCCACCTTGATCGCAAAGCGTGAGGAAGGCGAGGAGATGCCGGTTTATCGCTTCGATATTCGCTTGCAGGGAGAGGGCGAAACCGTCTTCTTCGACATTTGAGGGCTGGTACATGAGCAAACCCTGCATCATATGCGTGGCGATCACGGGGTCTTTGCCGCGCAAAGAAAACAACCCGGCTGTTCCGATCACAGTCGAGGAGCAGATTGATTCAACGCAAGAAGCGTTTGAGGCGGGTGCTTCGATTGTTCATGCTCATGTGCGCAATGACGATGAAACCCCGTCGTCTGATCCTGAACGCTTTGCGCGGCTCAAGGAAGGGCTGTTGAAACACTGTCCGGGCATGATCGTCCAGTTTTCAACGGGTGGGCGATCCGGTGCCGGCAAGGAGCGCGGGGGCATGTTGCCGCTCAAGCCAGACATGGCGTCCCTATCTGTCGGGTCCAACAACTTTCCGACCCGCGTCTATGAAAACCCACCTGATCTTGTTGAGTGGTTGGCTAGGGAAATGCGCACGCATTCCATCAAGCCGGAAATTGAGGCCTTTGACCTCAGCCACATCCATCAGGCTGCAGCCATGAACCGGGATGGGCGTATTCCCGGCTCGTTGTATGTACAATTCGTCATGGGCGTGAAAAACGCCATGCCTGTCGACCGCGATGTGTTTGGCTATTATGTCAAAACGGTTGAGCGTCTGGTCCCGAATGCTGAATGGTGTGCAGCGGGAATCGGACGCCATCAATTGACTTTGAATGAATGGAGCATTGCCGCAGGAGGGCATACCAGGACCGGCCTTGAGGACAATATCCGGCTGGACAGGAACGCGCTTGCGCCCTCCAATGCAGCGTTGGTTCAACGCGCGGTTGGGCTTTGCGAGAAATATGAAAGGCCAGTGGCGACGTGGCAACAGGCTCGAGACATTCTTGGACTGAGAAAGGCCGCGTAACGCGATATGACTTCGAATACCGACACATATCCTGCGCCTGGCGCTTTGACGCATCCAATCTTTTTCGATGAAGCCGTGTCAGCGCACTTCACCACCAGTGCCGTCCTAGATGCCATGATCCGGGTGGAATTGGCGCTCGCCCGTGTGCAGGCAGAGCTTGGCATCATACCGGGGGAGGCTGCAGAAGCGATCCAAAGTGCAGGGCGCACGGTGAAGCTTCCGGACGCTTTGATTGCCGAGGGAGTTGCCAAGTCCGGTGTTCCTGTTCCCGTTCTCGTTGACTGTGTACGGCAAGAAGCTGGCGAGCGCGGTGGTGGGTTTGTGCACTTGGGTGCGACCAGTCAGGACATCATCGATACCGCTTTTGGCCTTTGCTATCGAGATGCTCTTGAGATCATCAATACTCGTTTAGGCCAGTTGCTCGACAGGCTTGAAGCTCTCTCAAGCGACTATGTGGGAACGGTGATGATGGCGCGAACAAGGGGGCAACTCGCCACGCCAATCACACTGGGACTGCGCATTGCCCAGTGGGCCCAGCCTCTGGTTGCGCTTGAAAATGAACTTGGGCAGGTTCGGAAGCGGGCGTTGAAGGTTCAGTTTGGCGGCGCCAGCGGCAGCCGCAGTGCGCTGGGCGAAAATGGCAAAAAGGTCTCGGATGCTCTGGCCGACGTGCTGCAACAGGAGCCAGCTCCGCCTTGGCATACCGACCGCTCTGGTGTCCGCCAACTGGCTGCATGGCTGGAACAGATGACCTGTGCACTGGCGAAGATCGGCAAAGACACCAGCCTCTCGGCGAGAGGAGAAATTGCTGAAATTTCCACCGGTCCAGGAGGTGGTTCATCCGCCATGCCTCACAAGAACAATCCGGTTGTTGCGGAATTTCTTCAGTCAATTCAGCTGCTGGCGCAAGCGCTGGGCGCCGGGCTTTCAGCAAGCAGCGTCCAAAGCGAAGAGCGGGACGGCGTTGCCTGGCCTCTGGAATGGCACCTGATGCCCCAGTTGTTGTCGGCAACCGCTGCTGCTCTCAACCATGCGCTGGTTTTATTGACTGACTTCAGGCCTGATGTGCAGGCAATGAAAGAGTGCGTTCTGTCAAATCCAGAAGCAATGGCGGAGGCAGCCGTCGCAGCCTTTTCGGAACATATGAGCCGGCAGGAAGCTGCAGAACGCGTCAAAGCTGCTTTGCGGGCCGATGAGGGGTTTGTAGACGCCGTGCTTCGAAACGCTCCAAGCCCAATCACACGGGATCAGCTTTTTGATCTCCACCGATATCTGGAGCCAGCAAAAGAGGTATCCGAACAGATTTTCGCGTCCCGAACTCAATCGAATTGCGGCTAGATAAGTTGGCGTGCAATCAATTTGCAATCTGAAATTGGTCTTTTGGAGTGGTTTGCAGATTGGCTCTGGACAAAACAAGTTTCTAATGTAACTAAATTGCCTATGGGAAGACACATCGGCAATTGTCTCGATGATCACAGCTTGTCAGGGAGGACACAATGATCAAATTGCGCCGGACACTTTTGAAGGGCCTGCTGGCCGCTTCTGTTGGAACCGCGATGCTGGGTGCTGCAAGTGCAAATGCCGCAGAGGTTACACTGCGGATGCACCAGTTCTTGCCAGCGCAGGCAAACGTTCCGAAAAATATTCTCTATCCATGGGCCGATAAGGTGGAACAAGATTCCGATGGGCGCATCGAAATCCAGCGGTTCCCGTCCATGCAGCTGGGCGGCAAGCCGCCGGAGTTGGTCGATCAAGCGATTGACGGTGTAGCTGATATCGTCTGGACGGTTGCCGGATATACGCCTGGCCGTTTTCCACGTGCGGAAGTCTTTGAGTTGCCGTTCACAATGACCAATGCAGAGGCCGTGTCGCGGGCCTATTGGCAGCTGGCCGAAGAAACCATGATGGATCAGGACTTCAAAGACCTGAAAATCCTTGGTGTATGGGTTCACGGACCAGGTTTGATTCACTCCAAAAGCCCGGTTGAGAAGCTGGAAGATTTGAACGGCGTCAAATTGCGTGCGCCAACGCGGATCACCACCGGCATGTTCAAGATCCTCGGTGCTACACCGGTCGGTATGCCGGTGCCTGCTGTTCCTGAGGCCTTGTCGAAGGGCGTGATTGATGCTGCTGTTATCCCTTGGGAAGTCACACAGGCATTGAAAGTCAACGAGTTGGTGAAGAACCACACCAGCTTTGGTGACGACGCGCTTTACACCACAGCCTTCATTTTTGCGATGAACAAGGACCGCTACAACGCGCTTCCAGATGATCTCAAAGCGGTCATTGATGCAAATTCTGGCGTTGAGTTCTCGGCCTCGGCAGGCAAGCAGATGCAAGCCGATGATGCTGGTTCCCGCCAAGTGGCCCTTGATGGCGGCAACAATGAAATTGTCTTGTCAGAAGAAGAAGTTGCCAAGTGGAAGGCTGCTGCACAGCCAGCCATCGACAACTGGATTGCCGAGATGGACGGCAAGGGACTTGACGGCACAGGGCTGCGCGCGCGGGCTCTTGAACTGATCGCCGAAAACACCGACAACTGATCCAGCACACTCCCGCATTTCAGAGCAAGCTGAGTGCGGGGGCTTTCATCGCATTGGAGTTGAAAACGTGGTCACCTTGGTAGAGCGCGGCGCTCGATTGATGGCTTATGTCGGCGGCTTGGTTCTGACGGCACTGGTCATTCTCACATGCGTGAGTGTACTTGGTCGCGGCCTGAACACGCTGGGTCACTCCGATGTCCTTCAGGCCTTTTCCGAAACACTGGCTCATGGATTGATTGCAACCGGGGTCGGGCCGATCACCGGTGACTTTGAGCTGGTCGAAGCCGGGATTGCCTTCTCCATTTTTGCGTTTCTGCCGATCTGTCAGCTCAATCGAGGTCATGCCACCGTGGATGTGTTCGCATCCATGTTTCCAAGAGGGCTTAACCGTTTTCTGGAGGCCTTTTGGGAAGTCTTGCTGACTGCTGTGCTCATCCTGATCACTTGGCGGCTCTATGCGGGAATGGAAAGCAAGATGGCCTATGGTGAGACCACGTTTTTGATCCAGTTTCCGGTCTGGTGGGCTTATGCCGCCAGTTTTGTTGCTGCGGTCATTGCCTCATTGGTTGGTGTTTACTGCGCCGTTACGCGGGTGATGGATCTTATCAAAGGCACCCCAAAGTCCATCTCTGGCGAAGGAGCCTCCTCTTGAGCATGCTCGAACTGGGTATCCTGTCGTTTCCCGTCCTGCTTCTTCTGATTTTCTTCCGTGCCCCCATCGGACTTGCCATGATGATTTGTGGCATTGGCGGACTATATTTTGCCATGGGTGGGCCGAACATTGTCTTGTCAAAGCTGAAGACAGAAACCTACTCCACCTTCTCCAATTATTCGCTGACCATCATCCCCATGTTCCTGCTGATGGGACAGTTTGCGACCTTGTCTGGGATGTCCAAAGCGCTGTTTAAGGCGGCAGAAAGCTGGCTGGGCCATAAACGCGGTGGTGTCGCAATGGCTGCCATTGGTGCCTGTGCCGGGTTTGGCGCGATCTGCGGGTCTTCTCTGGCAACCGCTTCAACCATGAGCCGCGTCGCACTGCCAGAGCTGCGCCAATATGGCTATTCCGGCGGGTTTGCCACCGCAACGCTCGCTGCAGGCGGAACACTGGGCATCTTGATCCCGCCCTCGGTCATCCTGGTGATCTATGCAATCCTGACCGAACAGAACATTGCCAAGCTGTTTTTGGCGGCCTTCATTCCCGGTATTCTGGCGGCAATTGGCTACATTATCACGATTTCGATTTATGTTCGCGTCAACCCGGATGCCGCCGGGACGCGCGATGCTGTGCCTTATAGTGAGCGGGTGCAGGCGCTTTTGAATGTTTGGCCTGTGCTGGGTGTATTCGCCCTCGTTGTTGGAGGAATTTATCTGGGCTGGTTTACACCAACTGAGGGTGCTGCCGTAGGCGCAGCAAGCACCGGCTTAGTGGCTTTGGTGTCCGGAAATCTGAATTGGAGCCAGTTCAAGGAAGCGATCATTTCAACCGCAGTCAGCACGGCAATGATCTTCTTCATTGTGTTGGGAGCTGGATTTTACAACGGGTTTCTTGCGTTGACACAGGTGCCGCAGGAGCTGTCCGGTTGGGTGATTGATCTTGGGTTGAGCCCATGGTCCGTGCTGGCGTTGATCCTCGTATTTTATCTGGTCTTTGGGTGCTTGATGGACAGCCTCTCGATGATTCTGCTGACCATTCCGATTTTCTTTCCGGTTATCAGCGCGCTCGATTTTGGCATGAGCCCGGAACATGTTGCGATCTGGTTCGGTATATTGGTCTTGATCGTTGTTGAGGTCGGGTTGATTACGCCGCCGGTCGGCATGAATCTCTTCATCATCAATGCCATGGACCGGTCAACACCGATGACCCAGACCTACAGAGCCGTCATGTGGTTCGTTACCTCCGACATCTTGCGTGTCATTCTTTTGGCAGCGTTCCCGTCCATCACGTTGTTCCTGCTTTGGTAAGCAGGGTGTTGGCCATCCGAGTTGTTGCCATGTTGTCACGATGTTTCATAGAGGCTATCGCCAGTCTGGGATTGTCATTGATATGAAGTTGATTGTATTTCATTTTTAGAATGCAACTAAAGATAAGTAAAATGTAAGAAAGTTACGTCTTTAATATATTAATTTTCCAATCGTAATCATATTTATCTTGCTTGCCGTTGCTTCCCTTACGATACTTTGCCCTTGGGAGGAACGTCACGGATGAGCAAAAATTGCAATCCGCATGACAAGGTTGTGATCCGCTCGGTCTTGGTGATCGATGATCATCCTTTGTATTGCGATGCCTTGGCAGCAACACTGGAAAACCAGTTTCGATCCAGTTCAATCAAAAAGGCGAACACCCTGAAAGAAGGGATGCGCCATCTAGGCTCCAGGTTTGAACCGGACCTCGTCATTCTTGATTTGAGACTGCCGGATGTGACCGGACTAAGCGGCCTAATCAAGTTTAAAAACCGGCTTCCTGATGTGCCGGTGCTTGTGATTTCCGCTGAATCATCCAACGAAACGATAACAGCTTTGACTGCAGCCGGAGCTGCAGGATTTCTGCCGAAGGATGCCAATCATAAGGTTTTGGAACAGGCACTGATAGATATCAGTGAAGGGCGCCGTTTTTTGCCTCCTGGCTATCAGCCTCCCAAGCGCGCAAGAGCAACGGATATAACTGCGCAGGAGGTGGCGCATAAAATTGCTGACCTGACACCGCAGCAAAGTCGGATCATGAAGTTGATCTGCGACGGAAAGGCGAACAAGCAGATCGCCTATGAACTGTCGCTTGCTGAAGCCACTGTTAAAGCCCACATAACGGCGCTGCTTCGTCGGCTCGGGGTTCACAATCGAACACAGGCTGCCCTGTTGGTAAAAAGCGCGAGTTTCGAAACCGAAGCCGGGCTCACGGACACAGATGTCCGCGCGATACTAAGCTGAGCACAAAATGACAGCCGTTCGCCCAGACAATCAGCCAACAATGACGCAGGTGGCGGTGTCTCGGGCAAAGACAGTCGAAGAGGCTGTCAAGGATGTGATGTCGCAAATCACGGCGGAGGCGATATGCTTTGCCTTGGCATTTGTTCCAGATCAGCTGGATCCGCACGAGCTTGCACGAAAGCTGGAGGCGGCTGCTCCGAACAGCAGCTTTTTTGGGTGTTCAACGGCCGGGCAGATCTCACTGAGCGGATATGAAACCGATGCCTTGGTCGTCATTGCATTTCCTCGTGCTCATTTTCGGTGTTCCTCGGCACTGTTCAAACCCTTGTCACCCATCTCCATCGAACGGGTTTCAGAAGAATCGCGCCTTCTTGCAGCTCGGTTTCCCCATACGGCGAATTGGCGGCGCATCGCGCTGGTAATCGCTGATGGACTATCCAAAAAGGAAGACCTGCTGGTCGCGGCAATCAGTTCAGGTCTGGGTGATATTCCCGTCTTTGGCGGATCTGCGGGCCATGGTTTGGCGTTCGATGAAACCCTGGTCCTACATGGTGGCAAGGCGCATGAGGATGCGGCCCTGCTGTTGTTGATCGAAACCGACCTAACATTTCATGGTCTCGGGTTTGATCACTTTCTGCCGACCGCTGAGCATATGGTCGTGACCCACGCCATTCCAGAAGAGCGTGTTGTTCTTGAATTGAACGGTGTTCCGGCCGCACAGGAATATGCGCGGTATGTAGGATGTGGAGTTGACGACCTTTCTCCTGAGGTTTTCGCGGAAAATCCGGTTTTGGTAAGAAACGGCAAGAGCTGGCATGTCCGCGCCATTCAGCAAGTTGTAGAGGATGGCGGCCTCAGTTTCCTATCAGCGATTGATGACGGTTTGGTGCTCACATTGGGTAGGGGAACCGAGATCCTGAATACGCTAGAGAGAGGGCTGGAGGTGCAGGATCACGGCGTCGCCCCGGATTTTATTTTAGGGTTCGATTGTGTGTTACGGCGCCTGGAAATTGATCAGAAAAACCTGACAGGGGCGGTCTCTGACATCCTGAAGAAGCACAGAGTTCTGGGTTTCAACACCTACGGCGAGCAACATCTTGGTGTTCATGTGAACCAGACTTTTGTTGGAGTCGCGTTCTACCCACCTCGGGAGGGTGCGTTGTTTTGATCGACCCTGAGGAAACACTTGAGCAGCAGGTCGCGCGCCAAACGAAGATTATTGACGCCTTGATCCGCCGAGCCAATCGCGAACATGGGGTCGGTGGATCGGTCTACTCTCTCTTCCAGTCGGCCATCGCACTACAAGGCGAGGTTTGGGAGAAAACCCGCGATCTGGAACAGGCGCTCGATACTTTGGGGCGCGCGAGCAACAAACTCAAGATTGCCGAATATGCCTGGCAGCAAACCGAGCAGAACCTTGCCGAAGCGCTCGAAGCAATGGAGGGTGGTTTTGCTTTGTTTTCAGAGGGTAAGCTCGAAGTATTTAATGATCAATTCAAGACACTGGTGCCTGATTTAGAGGAGGAAATCACCAACGGTTTGGAGTTGGATACCTATTTTGAACTGTTGCGGTCCAGCGCCTCTGTTGTATCGGTCGCAAAAACCGGCCGAAAAACGGAAAACGCCGGTGACAACGGATCGTTTTCTCTGGATAGACCATCTGTCCTAGAACTGCGGGGAGACCGCTGGTTCCAGATCACCCGCAAGAGCGCCTCCGCCAATCGGACTGTACTGCTGTCTACGGAAATCACGCGGATCGTTCGACAAAACCGGCTGGAAAAAAACCGCTTGATTGATGAGCAGAGCTTCTTTCTGCAAGCCGCTTTTGATCACATGACCCAAGGCGTTTGCACGTTTTCCGAAGAAGGCACGCTGCTCATAACTAATGAGCGGTTCCGGGAGCTTCTAAACCTGCCGCTGTTTCTGGTCCAAAAGGGAACCGCTATTCGTCAGATCCTCGAATTTGCGCGCAAACAGCGGCTGTTGGTTGGGTTGGAAACAGGGGATGACTTTGACGAATTTCTGCACGAGTTAAGGTCGCGTGGGTCGATCGACACGATGGTACGCCATGTGAACGGTAACATATTGAACATTCGCGTTCATGGCTTGCCCGATAAGGGCTACATCATGAATGTGCTTGATATCACGGCGGAAACACACTCCAAGGAAACCCTTGAGCAGATGGTTCAGGAGCGCACGCGTGAACTGACAGCGGTCAATGAGCGTCTGCGGCGGCAAAACGAAGAGCAGGCCATCATTGATGAGCAACTGCGTCAGGCCAAAGCGGAGGCGGAAGAAGCTGTATCGTCCAAGACCAAGTTTTTTGCAGCTGCCAGCCATGACCTCCTGCAGCCGATCAACGCTGCAAAGCTGCTGATTTCCACGCTAGGGGAAGGGACACAAGACACCCCTTTTGAGGATACCGTTTCCCGTCTGGGTCGGTCTTTCGATTCCATAGAATCTCTGCTGCATGCCCTTTTGGATATTTCTCGTCTGGATTCTGTCGGCTCAGAACTTTCCATCAGTTCATTTTGCATCGGGGACCTGCTGTCCTCTGTCCGCGATGACTATGCGCGGCTGGCTCGTGAAAAGGGAATAGACCTGAGCATCGTGCCGTGTCGCCATTGGGTGCAGAGCGACCGGCGCTATCTGCTCAGATCTCTCCAGAATCTCGTGGTGAATGCCATTCAATATACCGAAACCGGGAGGATATTGGCGGGGTGCCGACGCAAGCATGGCTTGCTGGTGCTGGAAGTGATCGACACCGGTATCGGAATCTCGCCTGAAGACCAAACCCGGATTTTTTCAGAGTTTACAAGAGTTTCCGAGAAAAGCTCTGATTACGGCATGGGGCTGGGGCTGTCGATTGTCGAGCGCGCATGCAGGCGGCTCGGTCATCCTCTGTCGGTCTCTTCAACCGTAGGTAAAGGGTCTCGCTTCTCAATTGCGCTTCCATTTGGTCAAGTTCCTGATGAGCTTCCCGTCGGCCTGGCCGAAGAGCACGACACCCATGCCGAAGCGATGGACTTGATTGTCCTGATTATCGAAGACAACGAAGATGTTCTTTTTGCCACAGCCCAAAAGGTTGAGAGCTGGGGAGGGAGCGTGCTGACAGCTTCATCTACTGCGCAAGCCGTGGAGCAGGTTCGCGAAATCGGCATGGCGCCCGACATCATTCTGGCGGATTACCAGCTGACCGGGTCTGACAATGGGGTAGAGGCGATAAAGGCTGTCCGGCGGCAAACCAGCAGCCGGGTTCCGGCGATTATCATCACCGCCAGTCCCCCGGAAGAGCTGGAAGAAGCAAGCCGCAAGCAGGCTTTCACGGTCCTCAGCAAGCCGGTGAAACTATCCAGTTTGCGCTCGCTGATGGATTGGAAAACCCGCCAGCCGAAGATTGTCTGTTTTGGCACCTGAATGCAGACAAAAGTCTGCAGTGACCGCTTCATATCAGTGCCCGAAACTGGAAATAGCGGTGTTTCATCAGAGCGCTGGGTGAATTGGGAGGTTTTTATGATGGTATTGCCAAAAATTGCCAAACGGACGCGGTTTATGGCGACGTTCGTTGTTGGCATGGCAATTGGGCTTGGCAGCGCATGGGCTGCGGAAGCTTATGAACTTTTGTTCAAGACCGGAACACTCGACAATCTCTCCCGAAACCAAAACCTCACCTATGATCGGCAAGTCGCGCTTCCTTCCAATCAGGAACTTGCAGACCACAGCACAGGCACCATTCGCCTGAGTTTTGGCGAAGACGACATGGCCGATCTTCGTTTTGAGCAGGGGGAAAAGTATCGCAAGATCGGTGCATTCCCGGCGACGGTGGGCAATCCGATGATCATGTATTTCGTCGAGACCGTCATCCGGGATATGGCCGGAACGGCAGGGGGAAGCCCGTTTTACATCCGAAATCGAGTGAAGGCCTCCTTGATCGAGAAAACACCGATCAAGGACACCGAAATCACAGTTGACAATGAAACCGTTCCGGCGAAGTCGGTCACCCTTTATCCGTTTAAGAATGATCCCAACCGCGAAAGAATGAAGGGATTTGAGGATCTGGCCCTGACCGTGACCATGTCTGAAGCGGTTCCGGGTTGGTACTACGCGTTAGAGGCAGACACTGGAAACAGCGTCTACACCAGCTCAATCGTGCTTTCTGAGAGTAGGAGCGCAGAATGAAACGCTCAGTGAAGGTTTCCAGCAAGGCATGGACATTGGGCTTGGCGGCACTCTGGTTGGCTGCGCTTCCTCTATCAGCTTCCGCTGTAGATGGTGGCGCCACGGTTGCAAATGACTATCCGACGGAAGCGCGTGCCGATTATGTATTTGGCTGTATGGCAGTCAACGGCCAAAGCCGAGATGTGCTGCGCCGCTGTGCCTGCTCAATTGATGTGATTGCGTCGATCCTGCCATATGAACGCTACGCGGAAGCTGAAACGGTGCTGTCCCTTCAGCTGGTTGGCGGTGAACGCATGTCGCTGTTTCGGACAGCTGCCAGCGCCAAGGAACTGGTAGCAACCTTACGCCGTGCGCAGGCCGAGGCAGATATTCTGTGTTTTTGAAGGGAGGGGGGGCGAATGCCCCCCGCAGGCTTAGCTGGAAGAGCCGTCCTTGGCGATAACCTTCCGCCAGGTGTTGCCTTCAGTATCTTCGGCTGAAATCACAAAGTCTTTCGACCCGTCATCGGTATAGGCGAAGCGGAAAACGGGATTTTCAGAGAGGGAAATGCCCCCTTCAACTGTAAACAGCGTCTGATCACCTTGCTTGACTTCAACATGATTGATGAAGTGGGCATTGATGAACAAATGCGTCACCTGATCCCGCTGCAAGCCTGAATAGTTCGGATGGCGGATCATGATTTGCGCTTCCCGGCGCTGGCTGCTTTCACTTGCTTGGGGACCGAAGGATCTTGCGCGAATTTCACCCATGGTTGAAAGAGCAAGCTCTGGATCCTTGGTGGCCGGGGCAGAGCACCCGCCGGATGCTTTCACAAAACGTCCTGCCATGACTGGCCCGGTTTCGGTTTCAGCGACCAAGCGAACATTTGAATACTGATTGACCCGGATGCGCATTTCCATATTGATCGGGTGCATGGCTGGACCAAACGTCATCTCAGCGGCGACCGGCGCAGGGTTCTCATCAACAATCAAAAGCGCCTTGTTGATCATCGGAGCGAGCGGGCTGGACTGCTTCAAGACAACTGGAACAGTTGCGGCATCATGGGCCCGATAGGGCGCTTCCAAATCGAGGGACCCATCAGACAAGGCGGGCTGCAAGTCACCGAGAATATCTTCCTTAAGTTCAGACCAACTGCCTTCGGAACTCAACGGATTGGGACGTGTGTCAGAAGCGGCAACGCTGTTTGGCAGCGCCGTCAGGGAGACGGTTAGAATTGCAAGTGCACTTGTAAATGTCTTGGCAAAAGCACTCAAAGAGCTGCTTGTGGTCATTGGTTCCACCCCTTGGATTTCGGGTCAGGCCCGTATTTGGTTCAGCCCAAAGCAAACGTAGAAACGCAGGACTATTACGCTTCGCGCAAGGCAAGGTTTGATGAACTTAATCCAGAACAAGCTGCGCAAAGTAACAGGAATTGTGAAATCAATATCATGTTACCCAAAATATCGTAATTACGCCTTTTGGATGTATTGAACATACGTATTTGGAGTGGAAGTGTTTTTGTAGCCCAGTGAATTACTTGGTAATTTTCAGGTGAGTGTGGGTATTTATGGGGCGTGTACATGTTTGAAATCATAGTCACAATTTGCCTTGCCGGAGCCCCTGATGTCTGTCGTAGTCAATTGGTTCCAGATCATGAGACACATCGTCTGGACCAGTGCGAGAGCAAGCTGGCAGAAATCAACTCTCGTCCTTTGACCATCAATGAAGCCGAGACAACTGTTGGTAAAGCAACGTGTCGCGAAGTACCGGACGGTATGTCGCTCATGGAAGTTGCGCCGGGTGTTTTTGTGCATTTGGGTGAAATCGATGAGCCGAACCCATCCAATCTTGGCGATGTTTCAAACATTGGCGTTGTCGTCGGTGAGAACCAGATTGCAGTCATCGACACAGGCGGGTCCAGAAAAGTCGGTGAAGACCTTTATCGCGCAATCCGGACAATCAGTGATTTGCACATCTCGACTGTAATCCTCACTCACATGCACCCGGACCACGTTTATGGGGCATCCGTGTTTGCAGATGTCGGTGCCAAGATTGTCGGACATCCGGATTTGAAACGCGCGCTGTAGGATCGGGGAGAGGCATACCATGCCGGTTTTTCGGATCTAATGACACCTGCTGGGTTTCTGGGGACGGCGTTGCCGATACCGGAACCAACACCGGATACTTTGGACCTTGGCGAGCGATTCTTGGACCTCGATGTGTGGCCGACCGCCCATTCACCAACAGATCTCACTGTCTTTGATAGGACCAGTGGTATCCTGTTTACAGGAGACTTGGTGTTTCACGAGCATGCTCCGGCGCTCGACGGATCATTGAGGGGTTGGCGCACAGCGTTAGAAATGATGGTCGAGAAAGGCGCAACGCGCATTGTGCCCGGTCATGGCGGCCCAGTGCTCGAACCGGTTGCAGGTGTTGCTCCCTTGAAACAATACCTCGGCGTGCTAGAGGCAGATACGCGGTCCGCTCTTGAGCGGGGTTTGCGGATCGGTGAAGCAGTCGAAGAGATCGGGAAAAGCGAAGCTGAGAACTGGGAACTGTTTGAGCTTTTCAATACCCGAAACGCGACAGTTTCCTACACGGAGCTGGAGTGGGAATAGACAGCACTTCTATTCCTTTATCTGTTTGTGCAACATTCGCCCAATCGCATAAAGGCGCTGTTCAATGAGCACCGGTGTCTCACACACATAGGTCAGCGATTTGGACCGATCCCGGTAAATTCGTTCGTCCCAATCGAGCGTTTCCTCGAGTTTGTCCACGGCATCATAGTCCGGCTCGGATTTTGCCATCACAGCGTCCATCTTCAACCGTGCGGCATCAATTTTGTCCGCCAGAGCAATCTGTTTCAGCGAATAGCGACCAATACCCGAGATTATTCGGCTGCGGTGCAGGTTGAGTTTGTCAAAGGCAATTTTGAAGATGTGGCCGTAGACGTCTGCAGGTGTGTCGGGGTGAGAAGAGGCGAACTGTGCGATCAACCTTTCTGCATCTTCAAGCGAAATCTTTCGCAACGCCAGTTGCTCAGCCAGTGAACCGGCATCGACCGAAAGCTCAGGCGTTTCTTCAGAAAGAGGAACGGGCCACATCAAGCCGAGCGACAGGCTTTCCACCTTACGCTGAATACACGGCCATGTTGGATCATTGAATGTTGCAGCTTGTGTTCCCAGTGATGACCCGACCAACAGACCAAGACCCAAAGCCGCAGTAAAACGGTATTTATTGACGTGATTTGGCATGCACTGTTCCTCCGCCAGAAAGCGTAAATAAAACAGCGTTTTTGTCCATGTTAAAAAACACACACTAAGGTCTTAATTGTTCAGATTGGGTCCGAATTTATAGTCAACTGTACAAAGGAACACTGCGTCACCTTGGCGCAAATATGTGAGTTTTGGAGCAGTTTTTTCATGCGGACGAGAGCAGCGGTTGCGGTTGGGGCTGGCAAGCCTCTTGAGGTTATGGAAGTAAACCTTGAGGGTCCGAAGGCATTTGAGGTTCTGGTTGAAGTGAAGGCGACCGGGATTTG